>JAEEGL013539193.1_pt1 | contig 12956 bp, 5 predicted proteins | sample 9134231 | NCBI WGS metagenome assembly JAEEGL01 (sample SAMN16246548, study PRJNA631951) | gut metagenome | biome: gut microbiome; feature: rumen; material: fiber-attached | host: Bos | place: Iran: Karaj | collected 2018-10 | reverse complement strand
TCCAGCGCGTGCTGCTCTTAACACCCTGACCGTCTATGTTTACAATGAATATGCCTGTACCCTGTGCCGGGATGCGGGCTGTGTTGCGGCCCTTGCTGACGTTCAGCGTGGCTGCATCCAGCAGCATACCACCAGTGGTGTAAACGCTAACGCGAACGGGCCCGTCGCTCTTGGCATCGAAGATAAGGGTTCCGTCGCCAAATGACGGGTTAGGTGTAAGGATAGGATCGGAGATAACCTGAGTCTCCTCTACGCTCTCGATGGGCGTAACGGTTTCTTCGTCTGCAAGACGCAAAATGTCCGTTCCGTTTAGGGTAACGGGAGCCATTTCGGGATGCATAAGGTTAGTAACTGTTACCTTCTGGACGCTGGTGCTTTCGCCACGACCTGCGAAGGTAAGATCGATGGAGCCGGAAAATGCTCCTGCACTGGAGGCACAAAGGGCAAACAGAAGGGTTGCTGCCAGCCTCGTACTCTTGTGTAATTGTTGTTCCATAGATGTAATACCTAAAATAAATATGTTTATAATTGATTATTTATCTCTTCGACAGAAGAATATCATAATGTAACGAAGGCTCCTCTCGCCCAAGGAATGGACAAGAAGAGCCCGTTAACATTATTTTATGACAGCCTGGCTGTATCATTTCGGTGCTTTTTACACAACAACGTCGCAAAAATATACATAATTTATAATAATACCAAAAAAAACAGCATAAAAAAAGATGTATAATACATCGTAAGGAGTAAGTTTTCCGGATTTTATTTGTATCTTTGCCCTGGCTTTTTGATTTTTAGCTTATTTTTTTTACAGAATTAACCTATATTAGATAATGAGAAAGATTCTTGTTGTAGCAACGCTATTCCTGGGTACGCTATCGGGCCAAGGTCAGGAGAAGGTAATGGACGTCCGTAAGACAAATGGGACAAGCACCCGTACCCCTGTGGCAGACCTGAGACAAATCAGTTTCCTTAACGCAGAAGACACCACTATGATTACGAGACTTACCAATGGTGCCATTTTCCGTACCGACGTAAACGAAGTGGAAGAGATAACATTTGCCGACACATTGTACAACCTGAACAGTACCGGCTACCGCATCCTGGAAACGGGCGATCTCTGCTGGCCGGAAGACCGCTTGCTACCCATCTTCCTTGCACCCGCAACCCCTGTAAGGACGCTGGATATGAATGCAGCCAAACTCAGCAGCGAAGAACGCGTTATGTTCTGCACACTGCAGGGTATCGTCAACCGCAGCCGTCCGCGCATCCTCTTATACAACCACAACGAAGAACCGCAAACAACATGGCCCACGGCACACAGCCTTAAAACCACTGCCATGTCCCCCGCAGCACCCTATTCGCTGGTAAAGCTGTTCAAGGAGGAAATAAACGGCCTGGTACTCTACAGCAACAAGCTGACCAACCATTATTCCAATCTGGCTGTTACCGTTGCAGGACTGAACCGCCTGCTCCCTGTAACTGCCGAAATAAAGGCAAAGCTGGAAGCCAACGGTATGGAGTTCCCCGTTGTGGAGGACCTTACCCCGCTTACGATGAATACCGCATTGGGTGTCTATAACTATCTCTACAACAACTACTGGAGCCGCTGCAACCACCGCCTGCTCATCAGCGAACAGCCCACCATACCTTATGTTCACGACATAGGTGCTGCCTGCGGTTCGGCATGTGTATGGCTCGACCCACGCACCCAAAGCGAACGTATGCTACTCGACAAGATGCTAAAAGACATGACACCCGGGCGCGACTTTGTCCTGGGTTGGTATCCCGAAGAACGCTCCGGTGTGGGCGAGGCTACCAAGTACGGCCTTTCTACCGTACCAGCCGACTTCTTCGAGAACACTACGGTATATACGGCTGTCAACAAGCCTGTAAAGATTGCTCCTGTTCCCAAGCGTCCGAAGTTAGAGAACAAAATCTATGCTGCTGTCTATATCAGCGACGGCGACAACATCCAGTACTGCCAGCATGCTATGGCCAAGATTTTCGAACAGAGCGGTCGGGGCAAGATGCCCCTGAACTGGACCATAAGCCCTGCACTGGCCGACTTTTCGCCCATGATGCTGAACTACTATTACCGCAAGGCAACAACAAACGACTGCTTTGTAAGCGGCCCCTCGGGTATGGGATATGCCATGCCCTACGATGCGCACAATACCGTCTATTATGCAAGCGCAAATTCCAGCAAAGTAATTACACCCTATACCCAACTGACCCAGCGCTACCTGGAAAAGGCAGGCCTGCGCGTCATTACCATCTGGGACGACATCAGTCCCATACAGCGCAAGGCCTATGCCGAAAACTGTCCCTACCTGTACGGACTTACCATCAACGACTGGGAAAGACAAAGCGGAAGACTGACCACCAAAGTACAGTCGAACTGGCTGTGCATAACACCACAGTACCCCTGCTATGCCAACAGCGCAGATGTTATAACCGACTTCTTCAATCGCGACATAAAAAACTTCAAGGGCAAAGAGCCGATGTTCGTAACAGGACAAGGTACCGTATGGGATGTGGGACCAGACAAGCTTATCGCCCTGAAGGAAAAACTGAACGCACTCTCGCCCGGGAATGTTAATATCGTACGTGCCGACCATTGGTTCAGCTACTACAACGAGGCTCACCATTTGCCGTTTAACATTACCATGCTGCAAGAAATGGAAATCACATCCTCTCCGGCAAAGACAAACGTGAAGTATGCTGCCGACGGTTCTCCTTCGGAGGGATATATCTGGATTTCCCAAACTGCCGACAGTACCGGCTGGGTGCAGCTGGATTTCAAGGAACCCTACCAGATTAGCCGTTATGTAGTGCGCCATGCCGAAGCAGCAGGATTGGATTTGGAACTTAACAACCGCGACTTCACAGTCGAAACCAGCCTTGACGGTGAAACATGGAGCACAGCAGGCACCCACACCGGCAATACGGCACCTGTTACCGACACAACCATCACTCCCGTAGAAGCACGATACGTGAGGGTAAATGTCACAAACGGCGGTAGCGACGGAATCGTCCGCATTGGCGACATCGAGGTTTACGGATCACATTAACCGGCACTAAGCCATCAGAAAGAGGAAGCAAGGCTTAACAGCAATCGCCGGAAGAATGGGTGAAATGGTGAAATACATTATGCAGGAAATCGCTACGCTTAGACAAATGGAAAAGGCTGAACGACAGCGATACCACAAAGGCAATACCGCCAAAGAAATATTTCAGTTCGAGACTGGGTGTTACACACAAAACGAATGTAAAAGACAGACATACCAGCTGGAACACAAACCTCATCCAGGTACCGCGGAATATCTTTGCCTTATAACGGTAGCCACATACCAGAAGGTAAATAACCACATCGTATAAAGCACCGAGGGAAAAAGCTATGCCCACTCCCACTAATCCGTATGCATTATATAGCACCCATACGAGGGTACCGAAGAACAGATTAGAGGCTACTTCCATTGCAAGATATACCATACTGTCTCCCTTAGCCAATGTGGTATAGCCCACAGGAAGCGACAATGCCCTGAAGAAAGTATAGAAACAGGCACAGAGGCACATACCCAAGGCTCCCATAAAAGAGTCTGTGAAAAACAGACCTATCAACTCGGGCAGAAAGAGCAGGAACAAAATCAACAGGGGAGTAAGAACATGCAGACACACATCTATCTGCTGATTGATGGTCTGGTTCATACGCTCTGTGTCCTGATTGACAGAAGAAAGGCGAGGGAAATAATCTGCCTCTAAAGCAACGAACATCATGCCTGCATAACCTGCCGTCATGGTCCATCCTACCCTATAAAGCCCCACATCGTCCATTGTGCCGTTTCCGGGTTGAAGTATCATAGCAGGTATTATCATGCCCAATCCGGCAGTCGAAATACCGGCAAGCACATAGGGAATACCTTTCTTTATCATAGGTAACCCTTCGAAAAACACCTTCTTGCTGAAAGGGGATATCTTATAGGAAATCAGCCGGAAAGAGAAGAATCCATGAGTTATCAGGGAAGCCAAACTGCTGCAGATAAGTCCGATGGCCACACCTTTTACTCCCATATAATAATAAAAGGGTACGGTGAGAAGCAGGGTAAAGACGGCAACAGCACCTTCTATGAAGGCTACCTTCCGCACCTGCCTTAAACCCTTAAGAATGGCACATTCGCCCTCTGCCAACAGGAAACAAGCAGATACAGGTACCATAAGCAGGACCTCGCCAAAGCGATCCCATCTGTGTTCAAAGAAAAAATAGCTTAGGAACGGAGAAGCACACAGGCACAGAAGAAGCGCAAAAAGAGCCGTCCAAAGCACCCATGTTCTGACCACCATTACGAAATGCTCGATTTCCTCGTTCGTTCCTATTTCGAACAGTTCGCCCGACCTCTGGGTAGCATTCAGGGGAACACCCATATTGCTGGCGCTCACCAGAAACTCGGAGATAGATCCGTACACGGAAATTAAGCCGACACCAAACTTACCCAGAAATTCCGATGTCAGCTTATTACGGATAAAAGACGTCAGCATCTTCAGACCCTGAACGCCTCCGAAAACACCCGTATATTTCAGCACATGATCGTACGAGGTATCGGTAGTTTCTTCGTTATGGAGTTTCTCTAATTCACTCATCCCAGAACTCTCAACTCTAAACTCCCTGATGCTGCGGGCGCAACAGATCATTAACAGTCTTTACGGGGTTAAAGGTACTCAGGGGAACCTCTACCATCAGCGTATTCCAGTTACTCATGGCACCATTCCAAAGTCCAGGCAACTCCAGAGCCTTCAGCTCCCTGCCACCCTTGCTCTTGTAAGAAATGAAGCCTGTAGCAGGATCCACATAGTCGGGAAGATTAAACTTATCGCCCTTATAGTCACGCACAGCACAAACCAAGTCCACAGGATTGAAGTGTGTACCCTGTGTGAACATCTTCATGTACTCGGGATTATTTTGGTCGATCTGACTGCTTTCCAGAATCTGCAAAGAAACACTGCCATCCGGATTATAAGCCAGGAAAGGACCGCCACCGGGTTCGCCGACATTCTTTACGACACCGCACACACGGATGGGGCGATTCAGCTTGTTCTTCAGGAATACATGCAATTCGGCATCCTCCATATCCTTAAGTCCGGGAACATCGGTATTCAGCGTATGACGTAAAAAGCGGATTATTTCCTCCAGATCGTCGTGGGTGAACTTGCCGCTTTCGAGCAGATTCAGGTATGCAAAGGTCTGCTTCTGGACATCCACCAGCACACCGGCAATCACCTGCTTCCAGCGTACGGTATCTGCCTTTAATCTGTCGGGCACCACATTATCGATATTCTTAACGAACACCACATCACCCTTCAAATCGTTCAGGTTCTCTATCAGAGCTCCATGACCTCCGGGACGGAACAGCAACTTGCCATCCTCGGTTCGGAAAGGCGTATTGTCCATATTGGCTGCTATGGTATCCGTACTGGGTTTCTGCTCGCTCATACTTACATTATATTCTATGTTATAGCGACTGCTTACATCGGGCAGAACCCTGTCTGTCAGTTCCCGGAACAGTTGGCGATGCTCGGAGCTTACGGTAAAGTGGACATCAGCCTTGCCCTGACTGCTTGCATACAGGGCAGCCTCTACAAGATGTTCTTCAACTGGTGTACGGGCACAGTCCTCGTAACTATGGAACTGCAGCAAGCCTTTGGGCAACTGACCGTAATTCAAACCTTCCTCGCCTAACATATTGGCAACCACGGCTTTATATTCGCCTTCCTCGATCAATGCATCCACTCCTTCTCCCTCGTTAAGGAAACAGGCATCGTTCAGTGCATCGAAGAAAGCAAAGTTATGAATCCCGGCAAAGAAAGTCTTCTCAAAGTCGGTTGATGGAACATCGTAGTCGGCATTCAGGAATTCAAACATATTCTTGAACATTCTGCTGGCTGCGCCGCTGGCAGGGACAAACTTTATAATGCTATGACCCTCAGCCTTGTAGTCGTTCCATATTTTTATGTACTTTTCGGCCTCCTCGTCCGAGGGAGCAATAATACCGTTATCTACAGAAGCAGCAGCCTTTAGTTTCAGGAACGGGAAACCCTGTTCGAAATTTCTTAACTGCTCCTCAATCTGACATTCACTTATACCCTTCTTCTGGAGAAGTTCCTGGTCTTCTTTCGTAAACGACATATCCCTTGTATATTTGTTTTTTTATTTTAGCGCACAAAAGTAAACAAAAAATATCAATTATCGCAATGAAACACAGAAAAATTCATACCTTTGTACAAAATAAAACAAGATTGAATATGACAAAGGACAAATTCTTTACCCCCGAAGAGAAAATACAAATTACGGATTTGTATAAGCAACTCTACACGGTGTCAAAGGATGTGCTTCTTCCCAACGATGACCAAAAGGTCCGTTTCTACATTCGGGAGGCTATCGAGAAGGGACTACTGCAACGCGACTCTTTCAACCTAAACCCCATCATCAACGATTGCGAGACCGCTCTGATTGTAGCAGAGGAAATTGGCATGAACCGGCCTTCCATCTTAGGTGTTATGCTCAGCGGCGTAGTGTTAAGCGGAGCTGCATCTGTCGGAGAAATAAAGAGTGATTTCGGAGAAGACGTAGCCAACATACTTCACGGCATGCTTCGCATCAGGGACTTATATACCAAAAGTGCAACCGTCGAAAGCGAAAACTTCAGGAGTCTGCTGGTTACCTTTGCAGAAGACCTGCGGGTTATCCTAATCATGATAGCCAATCGTGTGCTTATCATGAGGAAGATTAAAGATACACCGTACGTAGAAGCACAGCGCAAGGTTTCTATGGAGGCTGCTTACCTCTACGCTCCCCTGGCCCACAAACTGGGACTCTATAAACTGAAGAGCGAGCTGGAAGACCTCAGCCTGAAATACCTTGAGCACGATGCCTATTACCATATTAAGGAGAAACTGAACGAAACAAAGCGAAGCCGTGATGCCTACATAGCAAACTTTATCGGCCCCATTGAGGAGAAGCTGAAAGCCGCAGGCCTGAAGTTCCACATGAAGGGCCGCACCAAGAGCATACACTCCATCTGGCAGAAGATGAAGAAACAACAGGTGGATATCGACGGTGTCTATGACCTCTTTGCCATCCGCATCATTCTGGATTCCAAACCCGAAAAGGAGAAGCAGGACTGCTGGCAGGTATTCAGTATCATCACCGATATGTACCAGAGCAACCCCAAACGTATGCGCGACTGGCTCTCTGTTCCCAAGAGCAACGGCTACGAGAGCCTTCACATCACGGTTCTCGGACCTGAACAGAAATGGGTGGAGGTGCAGATACGCACAGAACGCATGGACGATATTGCCGAACACGGATTGGCAGCACACTGGCGCTACAAAGGTATCAAAAGCGGACAGAGCGGCATCGAGGAATGGCTTGCCAATGTGCGTGGCGCACTGGAGACCAACGACGATATGCAACTCATGGACCAGTTCAGGATGGACCTGATAGAGGACGAGGTGTTTGTCTTTACACCTAAAGGCGACCTCTTTAAACTGCCTGCAGGCGCCACCGTACTGGACTTTGCCTACACCATCCACACCAAGGTGGGCAACTCTTGCGTAGGAGCCAGAATAGGCAACAAGAACGTCACCATCCGACAGAAGCTTCAGAGCGGCGACCAGGTGGAGATTCTCACTAACGTAAACCAGACTCCCAAGCAAGACTGGCTCAATATAGTACAAACCAGCAAGGCACGTAACAAAATACGCCAAAGCCTGAAGGAAATGGAGAGCAAGCAGGCACTGATGGCAAAGGAAGAACTGGAACGTAAGCTCAAGAACCGTAAGCTGGAGTACAACGAGCCAACCCTCATGCACACCATCACCAGATTGGGTTACCGTATCGTTACCGAGTTCTATGCAGCATTGGCATCCGGCACAATAACTATGGACCAAGTGCTGGAAGAGTATGCCGCCCAACTGCGTCATGCCAAAGGCGAGGAGGAACGCACCGTTCCCACCACCAGTGCTCAGGAATTCGTAATGCAGGAAACAGATACCAGGAAACTTGCAGGAGGGGACGATGTGATTGTTATAGACCAGGAACTGAAGGGACTCGACTTTCAGATGGCACGATGCTGCCAACCTGTCTATGGCGATGATGTCTTTGGCTTCGTAACAAGCGGAGGAGGCATCAAGATTCATCGCGAAGACTGCCCGAATGCGCCACAGTTGCGTGCCCGTTTCGGATATCGTATAGTAAAGGCCCGCTGGGCAGGCAAACGCGGAAGCCAATACCCCATTACCCTACGTATTGTGGGAAATGACGACTTAGGTATTGTCAACAACATCACCAGCATAATCAGCAAAGAAGAGAGAATCCTGCTTCGCAGTATCAGCATAGACAGTCACGACGGACTGTTCTCAGGCACACTTACCGTTATGCTTGACGATACGAGCAGGTTACAACAGTTATTGAAAAAGATTAAAACCGTAAAAGGCGTTAAAAATGTTACACGTTCATAAAGAAAGCATGAGAAATTTTTGTCTGATAATATCCCTGACGGCTTGTCTGTCCGGTCAGGCAATCGAAATCCAGAAAATACGTATCAGCAACCCCATCCCCGTTTCCGTACCTATCCTTACAGACACAGCTGATGTGAATGGCAAAAAGTACGAACCGGATGAGCTGCTCTATTCCACCCCGCAGTCGCTCAAACTTTGGCTTAACGGCACAGTAAGTACCGACGGCATCCTTCCGGCTCCCCAACAGACGAGCCTTCTGCAGGCAGGATTTATTCTCCAGAATACAGGATTCGTGAAAGCCGATTTCAAGGTGGAATGCAAAAGCAAACACACCCTCTATGTTGATGATGCAGAAGTGAACGGCAACACCCAACTGGTACCTGGAACACATCAGGTGGTTGTTAAACTACTACAGAAGAAAGATGAAGCTGACACGCTGAGAATCAGCCTTTCAAGCGAACAGGAAAAATACATCAGCATAGACCCCGAAGGTAAACGCTACTGGACACTGAAAGACCTTATGCACGGCAAACGCTTAGGCAGGGTTTCGCTCTCCAGCTCCGGCAAATACCTGATGCAGAAATTCAATACAACCTACGAAGGCGGAAGCAGCGAAAGCACAGAGCAAATCCTCGAGATAGCAACCGGCAATCTGTTAGCTGTACAGGGATTCTCGCAATGGGACAAGACAGAAGACCGTTATATACGCCAAAAGAAAACTACCGACGGCGCATATCAAATTCTGTCTGTTGATGTAAAAACAGGACAGTCCAATCTGCTTGCCACCTATAAGGGTCGGGGCAGCGCCAATTATATAGGTAACAACAAACTGCTCATTACAGAACATGTTGACGGACCTAAGGAAACAAATAATGATGTACACCAGATTCTGGAGCCTGACGACAGACAGCCAGGATGGCGCAACCGTTCCAACATCTTTATTCAGGATATCAGCACAGGCATTACACGCCAGCTTACGGCAGGCCAGCATAATGTAAGCGCACTTGCATCCGATGACGGATCTATGATTCTACTGAATATATACACATCGGATGTCACAGAACGGCCTTTCGGGTTTTCGACAGTTCTTCTTGTCAATACAGAAACCATGCAAACCGACACGATTGTCAAACGCGACGGATTCCTGCACAGCGGGCAGTTCTCGAAAGACGGCAAGTACATTTCATTCACGGGAAGCCCCGAAGCCTTTGGCGGTATTGGAAATACGCTGCCTGCAGACAAGATTCCCAGCTGTTACGAGTACGAACTTTTCATCTACGACATAGCCGCAAAAGAGGTTAAGTGCATTACACGGGATTTCGACCCTTCTGTCACCGGGTATCAATGGAGCAAGTTTGACGGCTGCATCTATGCTGTTACAGAAAACAAAGACCTGCAGAGCATCTTCCGCATCAATCCCAAGGACGGAAAGATAACACAGATTAAGACAACAGACAACTTTGTGTACAGCAATTTCAGTCTGGCTCGTGAAAAAGCTGTTTTGGCATACGTAAGCGAAACCACACAGACCAGCGACCGTACATGGATTATGGACCTGAAAACAGGCAAAGAACGGGTTGCCTTTGATGTGAATCCCGAACGTACAGCTGATATCCAACTGGGCGAGTGCCATTCCTGGAACTTCCGCGCCGAACGTGGCGACAGCATCTACGGCTGTTACTATCTGCCCCCCTATTTCGACGAGACCAGGCAGTACCCCATGATTGTATATTATTATGGCGGATGCTCACCCGTCGGCCGTTATCTGGACAGCTATTACTGTTATCAAGAGTGGGCAGCTCTGGGCTATGTGGTATATGTTATACAGCCCTCCGGCTGTAGCGGATTCGGGCAAGAGTTCGCATCGCGCCACTCTAATGCCTATGGCGATTATACAGCAAAAGACATTATCCAGGGCACCAAGCAGTTCTGCAAGGAACATCCGTATGTAAACGAAAAGAAGATTGGCTGTATGGGAGCCAGCTACGGCGGTTTCATGACCATGTATCTGCAAACACAGACAGACATCTTTGCTGCTGCTATGAGTCACGCCGGCATCAGCAATCCTGCCAGCTACTGGGGTTATGGTTATTGGGGCTACTCTTACAATGCAACCGCAGCAGCGAATTCCTATCCCTGGAACAATGTCGAACTATATAGCGGGCATGCCCCCCTGTTTAATGCCGATAAGGTTCATACGCCCATCCTTTTTATGCACGGAAGTGCCGACACTAATGTGCCCATCAACGAGAGTATTCAGATGTTTACCGCACTTAAGATTCTGGGAAGGGAAACAGCTTTCATTACCGTAGAAGGCGAGAACCACCATATCCTTGACTACAACAAGCGAATCCGCTGGCACGATAGCATTATGGCATGGTTTGCCCGTTGGCTGCAAGACGATCCCACATGGTGGAACACCCTCTATCCTGCTAAGAATCTGTAACTGTCCGACGTATGATATACCCACAGCATTTCGAGCAGAAAATAGGCTTTTCGGAAATACGTCAGTTGCTCAGCAACCATTGTCTGAGTACATTGGGGCGCAGTCGTGTCGAACAGATGTCTTTCCTCACGAAACCCGACGAAATCCGTCTTCTTCATCAACAGATTCAGGAGTTCCGGCGTATCATGACAGAGGTTGCCGAATTGCCCGAACAGGACTTTTTCGACCTCCGTCCTACCATTCAGCATATACGCATAGAAGGGGTGCATCTTGACGAGAAAGAACTGCACAATTTATATCTCTCGCTTCGCACTCTGCACTCATGGATCAGCATTTTGCGTGGCGTGGAAGATGAACAACCCCTCTACCCGGCCCTGCACAAGCTGACAGAAGGCGTATTTACATTCAACTCCATCACCAAACGGGCCGAGCAGATTCTGGACCGATACGGACGTATCAGCGACAATGCGACGCCCGAATTGGCCAACATCAGACAAGAGTTGCGCAAACACGAGGGAAGCGTAAGCCGAACCCTGAATAAAATCCTGAAGGCTGCCCAAGCTGAAGGATGGGTGGACAAGGATGTTGTTCCCACCCTACGCGACGGACGACTTGTCATCCCTGCCGCTCCAGCAATGAAGCGTAAACTTAAGGGTATCATACACGATGAGAGTTCAACAGGGAAGACTGTCTTCATAGAACCGGCCGAAGTGGTAGAGGTAAACAATCACATCCGGGAACTGGAAGCCGAGGAGAAGCGTGAAGTGATACGCATCCTGAAGGATTTTACAGAACTGCTGCGCCCCAACATTCCTGAACTGGTTCGCGGCTACGAGTTCCTGGCAGATGTGGAATTCGTTCGTGCCAAAGCACATCTGGCAGAACAGATAGGCGGCATATCACCTCAGATAGAGAAGAATCCCCTTATCGACTGGACCCTTGCCCGGCATCCCCTTCTGGCACTCACCCTGAAGAAACAGGGAAAGAAGGTTGTCCCACTCGAGATAGAACTGAACAAGAAACAGCGCATCCTCGTCATCAGCGGTCCTAATGCCGGCGGAAAGAGTGTATGCCTGAAGACAGTAGGTCTGCTGCAATATATGCTGCAATGCGGACTGGCCGTTCCTATGGGCGAAAACTCTAAGTGCGGCATCTTCAAGGACATCTTTATAGATATCGGCGACGAGCAGAGCATAGAGGACGACCTGAGTACCTATAGCAGCCATCTGCTGAACATGAAAAATATGATGCGCAGTTGCAATCCACACAGCCTTTTGCTCATCGACGAGTTCGGAGGCGGAACAGAACCCACCATCGGAGGAGCTATAGCTGAGGCTGTTCTAAAGCGATTCGTCAAAGACGGTGCTTATGGCGTTATCACCACCCACTACCAGAACCTGAAACACTTTGCCGAAGATACCCCAGGTGTGGTAAACGGAGCCATGCTATACGACCGCCACCGCATGGAAGCCCTCTTCCAACTACAGATTGGCAACCCCGGAAGTAGTTTTGCCGTAGAGATTGCGCGAAAGATAGGAATTCCAGAAGAAGTAATAGCCGATGCCACAGAAATTGTAGGTAAAGATTATGTGAATGCCGACAAGTACCTGCTGGACATTACACGTGACAAACGATATTGGGAGGGCAAGCGTCAGACCATCCATTCTCAGGAGAAGCAGATGGAAAGCACCATCGAGCGATACGAGAAAGAAATGGCCGAACTGAGGGAAAAACGCAAGGAGATTATCCAAGAAGCCAAGAAACAAGCCGAGCAGATTCTTCAGGACAGCAATGCCATTGTAGAAAAGACCATTCGTGAGATTAAGGAAGCACAGGCCGAGAAAGACCGGACCCACAAAGCCCGTCAGGAGATAGACGAATTCCGAATCCGTCTCGAGGAAGAACAACGACACGAACACGACGAGATGATAGAGCGCAAGATGCAGAAAATCCAGGAGCGCCGTAAACGCAAGCAGGAACGCAAGGAGAAAAACGG
>JAEEGL012789019.1_pt1 | contig 12956 bp, 9 predicted proteins | sample 9134231 | NCBI WGS metagenome assembly JAEEGL01 (sample SAMN16246548, study PRJNA631951) | gut metagenome | biome: gut microbiome; feature: rumen; material: fiber-attached | host: Bos | place: Iran: Karaj | collected 2018-10 | reverse complement strand
GGGGTGTTGTGCCTTGATGCTGAAATACTGCTTCAGCATCGGGGTATCTTCGCCTTTCTTCGCCATCTGTGGATCGATATTAGGCAAAGATACAATTTTTCGCGGAATCGCCTACTTTGACAAGGTGCCGATCAAGAGGATGGCGTGGGTGCTGGTTTCGCGGATGAGATAGACGAAGGGGTGGTCGGCGTCGAAGAGGATCTTGGCGGGCGGGGTCTGGACGGCGGTCGCGCGTATCAGGCCGATGACGGTCACGGCGGCGAATTCCGTCCCTTTCTCGGTCACTTCGATTTTGACCTTCTGCAGGACCTGGCTGATCTTGAGGGCCTCGCTGTCGCTGATCCCGGAGAAGTCGGCGAAGTCGGTGAACGGGAGTTGGACGCCTTTCTCCTGCAGGATGGGGATCAGGGCATCTTCCGTGGAGTATTCCGTCGTGAACATCGGAAAATAGACCTCGGCTTCGCGCTTCGACAGGTGAAGGTCCCCGCCGTATTCCATGACGGTCGGGAGGATGTCGTCGATGGTCTTGCCGCTCTTCGGCAGGAAGACGACCATCTCATACGCCGTATTGCCGTAGGGCAGCGACAGGGCGTCGCAATCCGGCAGGGCGGCATAGCCGAAACTTCCGTCCGCATAGAGATAATCCTTTTTGACCGGGGCGCCCTCCGCCTGGAATTCGCGGTCCTTGCGCACGGCCCATTCCCGGGCCCAGGGGGCTTTGTAGAGCAGGGCGTTGACCAGCATCATGCGGGTCTTCGGGTTCAGGGAGGAGAGCATCCGGGGAATCATCCCGTTGGTCTTGTCGGCGCACCAGCCGTTGATGCGCGAGAGCGTGGCGGGCAGCGTAAAGTCCACCGTGTAGGCCTCGGCGCCGAAATATTCCGAAAGCAGCTTCCTGTAGCTCTCCCTCACGCCCAGGTCAGGGGCCGTCCAGACGGAATTGCTGCTGGTGAAGCTGACCTGCGGGTCGGCTTTCACCAGGCCGTCGATCATCTTGGCGTAGAAGGCGCCCAGTTCTTCCTTGGAATATACGCCCCAGCCGAAACCCTCGGCCAGCTGGCGGTAGGTCTCGCCTTCGGCCCCTTCCGCCACCATCGCGAACGCGAGCGAGAGGCTCAGCGGCGAGAAAGAGACCTCCTTGCCGCCGCGGACGGCATACAGCCGGCGGAACACATCCAATCCGGCGGCGTTGGAAGCGTCGCGGATACCGGCGTCGGCTTTGGTCAATTCAATCGGGACGGGATCCGTCACCGCTTCTTGCTGCGGCGCTTTCTCGCAGGCGCCCAGCAGGCACATGGCGCATAGGATTGCAATCATCATAGCAGGTCGTTTCATAGAAGTTGGATGCTGTTCGCAACCGGAATGTTGCAAATTGCGAGCCAATGGAAGCACCGCCCGAGCGGGCGGGCGGCGTGGACTATGAGAAGAAGTTCGTCAGGAAAATGACCAGGATGGCGGGGGGCGCGATGTAGCGGAGCAGGAACCAGAAGGTGTCGAAGACGGCGCAGTTGAAGCGGGCGGTGCCGCCGCAGGTGAATTCGTCGCGCACGGCATCGCGGTCCATTTTCCAGCCCACGAAGAGTACGAAGAGCAGCCCGCCGAAGGTCATCAGGAAGTTGGAGGTCAGCATGTCACAGAAGCTGAAGATCGTCAGCTTGAAGAGCTTGACCCCCTGGAGCGGACCGAAGGACAGGGAGCAGAGTGCTCCGAGGACCCAGGTCCCCGCGAAAATCAGCAGCGTGGCCCGGCGGCGCGAAATCCTCCGGTTTTCCACCAGATAAGCCACCCCCACCTCGAACATCGAAATGGCCGATGTGAACGCGGCGAATACGATGGTCACGAAAAAGAGAATCGCCACCAGGGCGCTCACCCAGGGCAGCTGGGCACCCATCTTGGCGAAGATATAAGGCAAAGTCTCGAAGATCAGGCCCGGTCCGGCGCCTGGTTCGATGCCGGCCGCGAAGACGGCGGGCATGATGGCAAAGCCGGCGATCAAGGCGAAAAGCAAGTCGAAACCCACGGTCCCGAGTCCCGTGGCCAGGACATTCTCCCGTTCGTGTATGTAGGACGCATAGGTCAGGATGGTCCCCACGCCCAGCGACAGCGAAAAGAAACTCTGTCCCATCGCGGCCGCCACCGCCGACGGGGTCAGCCGGGAGAAGTCCGGACGCAGCAGGTACTCCACGCCGGAGCGGGAACCCGGCAGGGTCAGGGAATAGACCATGATCACCACGATCAAGAGGAAGAGCAGGGGCATCGTGATCTTGTTGAAGCGCTCGATGCCGGATTTGACTCCGGCGGAGACAATCCAGGCGCATCCTCCCAGGAACAGGGTGTGGCACAGGAGCGGCCGCCAGGGGGAAGAAATGAAACTGCTGTACGCCGAAGACACGGCACCGATCTCCCCGAGACGGAATCCCGTCGTCACCGAGCGCCACAAATAGTCGATGGACCAGCCGCCGACGACGCTATAGTAGGACAGGATCACCAGCGGGGACAGCACCGTCAGCAACCCCAGCCACTTCCAGCGCGTGCCGGGCGCGAGTTTTTCCAGTGCCCCGAAAGTTCCGGCGTGCGTCCGGTGGCCGATGATCGCCTCCGCGAGGAAGATCGGCAGCGAAAGCAGCAGGCAGAATACCAGATACAGGAGGATGAACGCAGCGCCGCCGGACTGTCCCACCATGTAAGGGAAACGCCAGATGTTGCCCAGGCCCACAGCCGAACCCGCCAGGGCCAGGATCGCCGCGGAACGCCCGCCAAAAAGTTCCCGTTTCCCTTCCATCGCCTATAACATGAAATTGGTCAGGAAGATGATCACGACGGCCACCGGCGCCACCCACTTGATCAGGAAATACACGAGCGGAAAGATGCGGTCGTTGAAAGGAAGCGTTCCGCCGTTGGTGAATTCGTCATGCAGGACACGGCGCGGCAGCACGAAACCGGCGAAGAGCACGCACAGCAGGGACATCAACAGGAGCAGGATGTTGGAGCACACCCAGTCGAAGAGGTCGAAGAGGGTCATTCCCGCAATCTTGAGATCGTTCAGCGGGCCGAAGGACAGGGAACACAACACGCCCAGTCCGCCGCAAAACAGGAAGATTGCCACACAGGCCTTGCTCCGGGAAAGCCCGGCCCGCTCCATCAGGAAGGACACGCCCACCTCGATCAGGGAAATGCAGGAGGTCATGGCCGCCACGATGATGGTCAGGAAGAAGAGGATGGACATGAGCGCGCTGAGGAAGGGGAGCTGTGCCGCCATCCGCGCGAAAACGTAGGGAATGCTCTGGAAGATCAGGCCCGGACCCGCACCCGGCTCTATTCCGGCGGCGAAAACCGCCGGCATGATGGCAAAGCCCGCCATGATGGCGAAAAGCAGGTCGGAAATGGCCGTGCCCGTGCTGGTAGCCAGGATGTTTTCCTGCTTTTTCACATAGGAGCCGTAGGTGATGATGGCGCCCATACCCAGCGAAAGGGAATAGAAACTTTGGCCCATCGCATAGGCGAAGGTACGCGGCGTGAGCTCGCTCCAGTCGGGATGGATGAGGTAGCGCACCCCGGCCGCGGAACCGGGCAGGGTGACGGAATAGACGATGATGACGACAATCAGCACGAAAAGCACCGGCAGGGTGATCTTGCTGAATTTCTCGATGCCGGACTTGACGCCGCCGGCCACCACGCCGGCCGAGACCAGCAGGAAGAACAGGTGGGTCCAGACCGGACGCCAGGGCGAGGTGACATAGTCATTGAACAGGGCCCCGGTTCCGTCCGGAGACATGGTGACGAAGGTCTGGCGGCAGGACTGCCAGAAATATTCCACGGACCAGCCGCCGATCACGCTGTAGTAGGAGGCGATGAGCAGCGGGATGAAGATGGGCAGATAGCCCACACCCTTCCAGAAGGGATGGTGGCGGGAAAGGCGGGCGAAGGCATCGCGGGAGTTGGTGTGGCTGCGGCGTCCGATCATCACCTCCGTAAGGAACACGGGCAGGGAGATCAGGAGGGTGGAGACGATATACACCATGACGAAGGCGCCGCCGCCGTGCTCCCCCACCATGTAGGGGAAGCGCCAGATATTGCCCAGTCCGATGGCCGAGCCGGCCATCGCCAGGATTACGGCCAGGCGGCCGCCAAAATGTTCACGTGTTTTCGCCAAAATACTGCTACCAACTACCGTCTCGTGTACACCACGAACTCAAATGTCAGTCCGTTCGCAGGATCCGTGAGCAGACCCGAACGGGACTCGATTCCCCAAATATCGGAATTTATTTCCGGAAAAAACGCATCCGCATCCGGAATCGTCGTGTGGACGTGCGTGATATACAGTTTGTCCATCGCATCGATGGCCTGCCGGTACACCGACGCACCCCCGATCACGAAACAGCGCGGTGCCGGCTCGGCGGCCGCGTAGGCCTCCTCGAAGGAATTCACGCACACGACCTCCTCCGGGATGGGGTCCCAGCCGAGATTCAGCACGATGTTCTTGCGGCCCTTGAGGGGACGGAAAGGCAGGGAGAAGTAGGTGGTGCGCCCCATGATGACGGGGAACCCCCGGGTCTGTTCCTTGAAATACTTCAGGTCTTCGGACAGGTGCCAGGGCAGGTCTCCCCTCACGCCGATGGCCCGGTCATCGGCCACGGCTACAATCAGGCATTTCTCCATACTCATACGGCAACCGGAGCTTTGATCGCCGGCCAGGGGTCGTAGCCCTCCAGCGTAAAATCTCCGTAGTCAAAATCAAAGACACTCTTCACTTCGGGATTGAGTTTCATGACCGGCAGGGGCCGGGGGGTGCGGGAAAGCTGCTCGCGCACCTGGTCGAAGTGATTGAGATAGATGTGGGTGTCGCCCGTGGTGTGGATGAATTCGCCGGGCTGAAGGCCGCAGCTCTGGGCGATCATCAGGGTCAGCAGGGCGTAGGAGGCGATGTTGAACGGGACGCCGAGGAAGCAGTCCGCGCTCCGCTGGTAGAGCTGGCAGGAAAGGCGTCCCTGGGCCACATAGAACTGGAAGAGGCAGTGGCAGGGCGGCAGGGCCATGCGGTCCACCTCGCCGGGGTTCCAGGCGCTGACGATCATGCGGCGGGAATCCGGGTTGCGGCGGATCTGCTCGACCACCTGTGCGAGCTGGTCGATGCTCCGGCCGTCCGGAGCCGGCCAGCTGCGCCACTGGTGGCCGTAAACGGGCCCCAGGTCACCGTTCTCGTCAGCCCACTCGTCCCAGATCGTGACCTGATGGTCCCGGAGGTACTTGATGTTGGTGTCGCCGGCGATGAACCAGAGCAGCTCGTAGATGATGGACTTGAGGTGGACTTTCTTGGTGGTAAGCAGGGGGAAGCCCTCGGACAGGTCGAAACGCATCTGGTGTCCGAAGATGCTGCGGGTGCCCACCCCGGTGCGGTCGTGCTTGTCCACACCGCGGTCCATGATTTCCTGCAGGAGGTCGAGGTACTGTCTCATGGGCTACTTGCGTACGCCGAAGGCGAAGATGATGGCTTCGTGGAAGACCTTGCCCGGCCGCAGGACCGTGGACGGGAAAGCCGGACGGTTCGGGCTGTCGGGGAAGTGCTGGCATTCCAGGGCCACGCCGCCGTAGTCGCGGTAGATGCGCCCGCGCTTGCCGACGGGGCAGCCGGTGAGCCAGTTGCCCGTATAGACCTGGATGCCGGGCTGGGTGGTATAGACCTTCAGGCTGCGCCCGGATTTCCTGGACCAGAGCGTCGCGGCCTCCTGGAGCTGTCCGGGGAGGTAACCGTCGATGACCCAGCAGGCGTCGTAACCTTTGCCATGGTTCAGGGCCGGAAAGTCCTTGCGGATGTCGCGCCCCAGGGTCTTGGGGTTGAGGAAATCCATCGGGGTCCCGGCGACCGGTTCCGGCTCTCCCAGCGGGATGAGGGTCGCATCGGTCGGGAGATATTCGGAGGCGTTGAGCTGGAGGCAGTGCCGCAGCACCGAGCCGCCCCCGTCGAGGTTGAAATACGCGTGGTTGGTCAGGTTCACGACGGTCTTGGCGTCCGCCTTGGCGCTGAAGGTGAGCCGGAGCTCGTTCTCCTCGCTCCACTCGTAGCGCGCGACGACAACCAGGGAGCCCGGGTAGCCCATCTCGCCGGCGGCGGAGACGTATTTGAATTCCACCCCGCCCTTGTGCTTGCGGGAGTCCCACACCTGGTTTTGGAAGCCCTCGGGGCCGCCGTGCAGGTGGTTGGGACCGTTATTGACCGGCAGGACGTACTCCTTGCCGTCGAGGGTGAAGCGGCCCTTCGCGATGCGGTTGGCGTAGCGGCCGGGGCACTTGCCCGCACAGGGACCGTCGCCGAAGTAGCTCTCCGCCTTGCCATAGCCCAGCACGACATCGCCCAGCTTGCCGTCGCGATCAGGGACGTTGACGGAAACGATGGCCGCGCCGACGCTGCCCAGCACGACGGAGGCGCCGCTGGCATTGGTCAGGGTGTACTTGTAAATGGGTTTCCCCTCGGGGGTCCTGGCCCAGATTCTTCTCTTGATCGACATAGGATTATTTGTTGATTATCGTTTCCAACCAGTTCACGACCCGTTCCGTCGGGGCGTCTTTCATCAGGATGCGCTTGTCGGCGTCCAACAGGTAGAGTGAAGGGATGGCGCGGACGTTGTAGAGCCTCTCCTCCCGGATGATTCCGTCGGGATCGTACCCGCAGAGCCAGCCCCGCGGGTAGTTGGGTGCATATTCCCGCCAGGCTTCCAGGTCTTCGTCGATGTAAATGCTCAGGATGGCGAGCTTTCCGCTGCGGATCAGCTCAGAAAGCCCGGGAAGACCCTCCAGGGTGTTTACGATTTCCGCGCAGGCGCTGCAGCCGGGATTACTGAAGAAGAGCAGGCTCGCTTCCGCACGCACATCGCTCAGGCGCCGGCTGCGGCCGGCCAGGTCGCGGAAGCGGAAATCCGGGGCGATGCTGCCCCGCGGGGCGAGGGCACACATGCGGCTCTCATAGACGTAGGCGGGCCGCGCCTCTTCGCGGGTGAAGCGGGAGGCCGCCAGGCCCTGGACGTAAGGCAGGTAGAGGTCTTCGTCGCGCACCGGGGAGTCCGGGTCGTAGAGGTAGCGGGACACGATCTCCTCCATCAGCAGGAAGACGTGCGAAGCCGTATCGGCCGCCTGCCGTTCCTCCACCTGGCGGAAGAAGCGGCCCATTTTCTCTTGCGCCCGGGGCAGGGGCATCTGCTGGAGCAGCTGCACATAGAGGGCCACCTGCCGTTCCACGTCCGCATAGGGGACGCCGAGCACGGCACCCGTGTCGCAGGGTCCGTCGCCGCCGAAGAACAGATCCCAGAAATGCTCCGTGAAGAAGTCCTGCCGCTGCTCCGGATCGGTGAGCACCGCCGGGATGTCCGGGTATGAGAAGTTCCGCAACTCCCGGACGGCCTCCTGCTGCGCACGGGGCCGCGGCCGCGGCTGCGCGCCCCGCTGTCCGCGGCAGCCCGGAAACACGAGCGCCGCCAGCACCAGGAGAAGTATGATCCTGCCTGCTTTCATATCCAAAGGCATAAAGTTAGCCAAAAAAAACGACGTACGAACATTTTGACTAATTTTACCGGGTGAAAGAGGATCTCCAGCATGCGAAATACGTAAAAATGACCACCGGGCACGTCGGCCGGCTGGTCAGTTCGCTGGCGTTCCCTTCCATCGTCAGCATGCTGGTATCCGGGGTTTACAACCTGGCGGACACCTTCTTCATCGGACAGATCAACACCCCTTCCGTCGCGGCGCTCGGCATCGTCTTTTCCTACATGGCGCTGATCCAGGCCATCGCCTTCTACTTCGGCCAGGGCTCCGGCAATTTCATCTCCCGCGCCCTCGGAAGCCGCCGCACGGAAGATGCCGCCACCATGGCCTCCGTGGGCTTTTTCTCCTCCTTCCTGACCGGCTGCGCGATCGCCCTTGCCGGGACGGTCCTGATGGAGCCGGCGCTGCGCCTGTTTGGCTCGACCCCGACCATCCTGCCTTACGCCCGGGACTACTTCCGCTTCATCCTGCTGGGGACGCCGTTCATCATGTGCTGCTTCACCCTCAACAACCAGATGCGCCAGCAGGGCAACGCCATGCTGTCGATGATCGGCATCGCCTCCGGAGCCGTCCTGAACATCGCCCTGGATCCATTCCTGATTTTCGGTCTCGGCCTGGGAATACGCGGAGCAGGCATCGCCACGGCGGTCTCGCTGGCGGTAAGCTTCTGCATCATGCTCGCCCTTTGCGGACGGCGCGGCGGCATCCGCATCCGCATCCGCCAGTTCCGGCCCAGCCGCTATATCTACCGCGAACTCAACGCCAGCGGCCTGCCTTCCCTGGCCCGCCAGGGCCTCATGAGCGTGGCGGCCATCTGCTTCAACCAGGTCGCCGCCGCGTATGGCGACGAAGCGGTGGCCGCCTTTTCCGTGGTAAGCCGCATCGCCATGCTCGCGGGTGCCGCGATGATCGGCTACGGCCAGGGATTCCAGCCGGTCTGCGGCTTCAACTTCGGCGCGGGCCGCTACGACCGGGTGCGTGCCGCCTTCCGGCACAGCCTCACCGTTTCCACGCTCTACTGCCTGCTGCTTGCCGTGCTGGGTTACCTCTTCGCGCCGGGGCTGATCCGCCTCTTCCGCAGCGATGACGCCGTGGTCGTCCGGCTGGGTACGGAAATCCTCCGCTACCAGTGCCTCTCCTTCCCGCTCACGGGGATGGTGGTGATGTCGAACATGTACCTGCAGAACATACGCAGGACCGGACCGGCCGTCTTGATGGCCACCGCCCGCCAGGGACTGTTCTTCATCCCGGCCCTCTTCCTCGGGCGCTGGCTGCTCGGGTTTACCGGCGTGGAAATCGCCCAGACGGTGTCCGACACCTGCGCTTTCCTGCTTTCACTCCCCCTGACCATCCCGACCCTGCGCAAGATGGGCATAAAATCACTACCTTTGCAGGGATGAAGAATCTCGGACGAAAAGCCTGGCTGCTGGCTGCGGCGCTATGCGCCTGTCTGGATGGGGCGGCGCAGTTCTATTCGCTCGGCGCCGACCCGGGCGGCATACGCTGGAGTACGGTACAGACTCCGACCTACCGGCTGGTCTATCCGCAGGGGCTGGATTCGCTCGCGCAGGTCTATGCCGTCGCCCTGGAGCAGGCGGCCGGGCCGGTCGCAGGCAGTATCGGGATGCGGCCGAACGCAGCTTACCGCAACAAGATGCCCGTCGTGATCCATCCCTTCTCGGCCATGGCCAACGGCCAGGTAACCTGGGCTCCGCGGCGCCTGGAACTCCTGACCATCCCGGATGCCTTCGCCCCCGAACCCACCCCCTGGCTCACGCAGCTGGCCATCCATGAGTCGCGCCATGTGGCTCAGTCGCAGGCCGGCGCCATGAAACCCTTCCGTTGGATGAAGCTGCTCGGCGGCCAGCTTCCCGCTGCCGGCGTGGAGGTCCTCTACGGCAGCCTGGATTTCTTCGAGGGCGACGCCGTGGTGGCGGAGACGGCCCTCACCCCTTCCGGACGGGGCCGGACCGCTGACTTCCTGGAGTACTACCGCGTCAGTTTCGCCGCCGGGGATTTCCGGGACTACCGGCGCTGGCGTTATGGCTCCCAACGCTGGTACACCCCTGATTACTACCGTGCGGGCTATCTGGGCTTCGGCGGCATCCGGGCCCTCTTCGATATCCCGGACCTGAGTACGCGCTTCTACCAACGCATCCAGGATCACAACGGCTTCAGCTTGCTGAACCGGCGCAAGACCGTCCAGGACGCCGTCGGGCTGGGCTTCCATGACGCCTTTGCCCTGGTATCCTCCTCCCTGCAGGCGCAGTGGGCGGCAGACGAAGCGGCCCGCGCCCCCTTCATGCCTTCCGAGGCCGTCAGCCCCGTGCCCCGCCGCTTTGCCGAATACGGCGGCCTGCAGGCGGCGGGCGGCCATCTCTACGCCAGCTTCAGCAGCATCACGCAGCCGGCCCGCCTGGTCCGCGTTTCCCCCGACGGATCGCAGCGGCGCCTGTCCCTGCTGGGCAGTTATCCTTCCGCGCCCCGCTACTCCGCTGCGGAGGACCGCCTGTACTGGTCCGAAATCGTACGCGATCCCCGTTGGGAACTGCGCTCCTACTCCGTCATCCGCAGCGCCGGCCTGGATGGACGCTCCCGCCTGCTGACCCGCAAAACACGCTACTACCATCCGGTCCCCGCGCCGGACAGCGCACAGCTCGCCGTGACGGAATACCGCGAGGACGGCTCCGGACGCGTGGTCGTGCTGGATGCCGGCGACGGACACGAACTCCGTTCCTATCCCGTCCCCGACGGACTGCAGGTCACGGAGACGGCCTGGGTCGGCGGGGTCCTGTACGCCAACGCCCTTTCGGACGAAGGCTTCGGCCTTTACCGGATGGGTGATTTCCGCACCGTCCTGGCACCCGCGCCCGTCAAGATCAAGCAACTCCGCTCTTTCGAGGGGAAACTGCTGTTTACCTGCGACCTGACAGGGGTCAACGAACTGTATTCCCTCGATCCGGATTCGGGTGCGGCACCGCTGCGCCTCACCGCGACCCGCTTCGGCGCGGCGGACTTCGAAATCCTGCGCGACACCCTGTATTATACCGCCCTCCAGCCGGAAGGGCGCCTGATCCGCAAGACCGCCCTGTCCGATTTGCGGCCGGTGGCGGCGGACTTCTCCGTGCTCCCGCGCTATCCTTTCGCCGAAACCCTGTCGGCAGGCGAGCCGGAATTCCCCGATCCGGACGCGGCGGTCGAACTCGGCGAGGTGAAACCCTACCGCAAACTGGCGCATCTCTTCCGCTTCCACTCCTGGGCGCCGTTCTTCCTGGACTACGACATGGTGGAGATCCTCTCGCTGGATGCCTTGCAGACGGCGGCCGGACTGGGCGCGACGGCCTTCTGGCAGAACGACCTGGGGACGGCCTACGGCAGCATCGGCTTCCTGGCCACCTTGAGCGACAGGACCTGGCACAATGCTTTGAACGCCCACATTACCTACACGGGCCTGTATCCCGTCATCGAAGCCTCGATGACCCTCGGCGGGCGGAGCGCTTCGCTCTACCGTCTGGAAACGACCCCCACCCCGACGCTGACGGTCCTCAGCCGCAACATCCCGTCCGTGACGGCTTTCCTGCGGACCTACATCCCCTGGAATTTCTCTTCGGGCGGCTGGCTGCGCGGCGTCGTTCCCTCCGCTACGCTTTCCCTGAGCAACGACATCACGGACCAGAACCAGACCCTGGACCGGACGACCCTGGGCCTGCGCGCCTATCTGATGCAGCGCACCCCGGTATCCCGGGTCTATCCCCGCCTGGGAATCGGAGCGGAACTCGGCTACAGTTTCCGCTGGAATACCGACTGGTTCGCCCCGTCGGGTTTCGCCTATCTTTACGGCTACCTGCCCGGCCTGCACGAAACACACGGCCTGCGCTGGGCGACAACGGGAGTGCACGCTTTCCAGAAACGGGCTGTTTTCAGTGAACGCTTCGCCGACGCGACACCGCGCGGCTTCGGGACGGAGGCCTCCCGGGCCGTCGCCGCCTATCGCAACGTGTGGAACATCGCCCTGGACTACAAGCTCCCGCTGCTGCCCGTGGACCGGGCGATTGCGGGGGACTTCGCCTATCTGCGCAACTTCGAACTCACCCTGCACGGAGACTATACGGGCTTCCGCTCTCCTTCTTTCCAGGGCAACCTGTACAGCATCGGAGCCGACCTGGCCGCCGTGCTCGGCAACTTCCTCTGGATCCCTTATACCTGCCGCGCGGGCGTGACGTACAACCTCAACGGCGGCACCTCCTTCGACGATTTCGACGCGGCGGGCATTTCCGTCAAGAAACATCACATCGAATTGTTCTTCAACGTAGAACTCTAATCCCCACCCTATGGCAGACAAGAAGAATATTTCCAAACTCTGGAAGACCGAAGACTGGCTGGCCGTCTGGATCGGCTTCATCGTCATCGCGATCGGCTGCGTGGCCGTGCTGACAAGCGCCTTCGATTTCTCCGCCCTGACCTTCAAGACCTGGTCCTGGGGCGAAAAACTCAGCGACGCGCAGGCGGCCTCGCTGGTTCCGCTCGGCAAGCAGTTCGCCGCCGGCGCCTTCTGGGGCAAACTCCTGCGGACCGTCCTGGTGCTCGGAGTCCTGTTCTCCGCCGGCGCCGCCCTCATCGGCGAGAAGGTGAAGAAATTCGTTCCCGCCTTCCTCTGCGTCTTCGCCCTGGCCGTGCTCGTGCGTCTCGTGAGCGCCGAGTTCACCCTCAACCGCTATCTGGAGTGGGCTTTCTGGGCCCTGATCATCGGCATGCTGGTCTCCAACACGGTGGGAACTCCGGCCTGGCTGCGCCCCGCCGTGAAAACGGAGTTCTACATCAAGACCGGTCTGGTTATCATGGGCTTCTCCGTACTCTTCTCCAACATCGCGAAATTCGGCCTCTACGGCCTGGGCATCGCCTGGATCGTGACCCCGGTCGTCATTCTCTTCATGTGGTGGTTCGGCACGCGGGTGCTCAAAATCGACAACAAGCCTCTCGTCATCACGATGGCTTCCGCCACCAGCGTCTGCGGTACCTCCGCGGCTATCGCCTCCGGAGCGGCCTCCAACTGCAAGAAGGACGACCTCACGATGACCATCTCCATCTCGATCATCTTCACGGTCCTGATGATGGTGCTCGAGCCCATGCTCATCCGCTGGACCGGAATGTCCGCCCTTATGGGCGGTGCCCTGATCGGCGGAACGGTTGACAGCACCGGCGCCGTAGCCGTGGCCGGATCCGTGCTCGGCGGCGAAGCGGAACAGGCGGCCGTCCTCGTCAAGATGATCCAGAACATCCTCATCGGCTTCATTGCCTTCTTCGTAGCCCTCTTCTTCGCGACGAGCGTGAACCGCGAGAAAGGCCAGAAGGTCGGTGCCGGCGAGATCTGGAACCGTTTCCCGAAGTTCATCATCGGCTTCTTCGTCGCCTCGCTCGTG
>JAEEGL012337820.1_pt1 | contig 12956 bp, 9 predicted proteins | sample 9134231 | NCBI WGS metagenome assembly JAEEGL01 (sample SAMN16246548, study PRJNA631951) | gut metagenome | biome: gut microbiome; feature: rumen; material: fiber-attached | host: Bos | place: Iran: Karaj | collected 2018-10 | reverse complement strand
TTGTAATGGTAATTATATGTAATTACTGCTTCTCGGTGAAGTCGTCGGGCAAGATGATGATGGTAGCGCAGTTGCCATCATTCTTCATCTTAGCTATGAATGCCTTCACGTCGTCGGAGTTGAGGCTGTTGAGCTCTGCCTCGTAATTAGCATAACTTTCGGCATTCCACAGAACTTTGTCGATTATGAGGTTTTGCCAATAGTTATTCTCGCGCTGGCTGTCGGTGTATTGCTTCTGCATATACTTACGAACAACGTCGAGTTCCTCGTCGGTAACGCCATCACGAGCGATGTTTTCGATGTCGACGGCGATAAGCGCGAGAACATCGTCGCATTTAGCAGGAGTGAATGGGCAGACGATTTGTGCGTTATAGTAGTCGGTTGAACTACGTATGCTCGATGCCGAAGAACTTACGCTATATGCAAAACCAGCATCTTCGCGGATGCTCTTGAGATAGCGTTTGGTAAGAATCTGACCAGCTGCCGAAGCCGCAATTTCGCTCTTTACTGAGTATGTATTATCGCCCTGCCACAATTGCAATAGGTATGCTTGTGGAGTTTCCATCTTGCGCTCGTAGCGGTTCATTACTTTGCCTTTGAAGAACGGAATGTCTTGCGTCTTGCTTGCTGCTTCGCGTTTTTTGAGGTTCTTTGGAAGTGATGCAATGTACTCTTCGGTGAAGAGACGGAGCGAATCTACATCGATATTACCAGTGAAGAAGAAGTCGAAGTCGCTTGCCGATTGGAAACGCTCTTTGTAGAGTGCGCGAACGTCTTCATACTTAACGGTGTTGAGTTCGTCGAGCGTGAGGCTCATGAAGAGTGGGTCGTGGCTGTAGATAGTTGCCGAGATAGAGTCGTTGAACGAAGCCATCGGGTTTTTAGCCTTGTTCTCCAATGCCAAGCGGAGCTCGTTGATGCAGCTGTTGTAGCCATCGACGTCGTTGGCTGGCTCTTGGAATTGCAGATAGATAAGTTCGAACAAGGTGCGCAAATCTTTTGGAGTTGAGCTACCCTTGAGACGGTCGGTGTAGAAGCCGAGTTGTGGTTCAATGCTAACTTGTTTGCCAGCAAGTTTCTTCTCCAACTCTGTAATTGTGAAGTTACCCAAACCTGTAGAGCCCATAACATCGCTGAACACTTTCGAGGTCACAGTGTATTTCTTTCTATCCATAACACGCTCACCACCAAAGCTCTGAGCAGAGAAGAGGATTTGCGTGTTGCTGAAGTCGGTCTTCTTGTAGAATACGCGAGCGCCGTTAGATAGTTCCCACATAGTGTAGCCATAGTCGGTAGCAGCCTCTTTCTTGATAGCGCCTTTCTTAGGAAGTTTGGCAATAAGAGGTTCGTCTTTCACGTTGTCTACGTATGCGGTGAGTTCCATTGTGCGGCTGTCGGCAACAATCTTCTTAATCTCGTCGGTAGCAGGCATTTCATCGTCGATAGGGTACATACCCATAACTACGAAGTTGGTGTCGATGCTTGCGGTGTACTCTTGAATAGCCTGAGAGAATACCTGGTCAGGAATTTGCTTGTTGAAAGCCGTATAGAGTTGATATTCAAGCTCGATGCCAGGAACTGCAGAGTTGTCCAAGAATCTGCGAACCAAACGGTTGGTGTGGTATTCGTTCTTCATCTTGTCGCGGTTGTCGAAGGTGCGTTCCTGAGCGCTCATGAATTGTTCGCGTGCGCGATAGAGCTCCGTGCCAACGAAACCAAAGCGGCGTGCACGTTCAATCTCTGTCATAACTACCTTGACAGCCTCTTTGCTCTTACCTTTTTTAGCTATGATGCCTACCTCGAAGCAGTCGCGAGTTCTCGAGAGCATGTAATAGCCATAGTCGCAACCAGCAGCTACATAAGGACAATCGGGTGTCTTGCTCAATTCGTCCAAACGAGCGTTGAGAGCGTTGCACATCACGGAGTTTACATAGTTGTTGAGTATGTACAATGGTGATGCTTTTTGCTCGCGAGTGAGACCATCAGTTTTGAACACGATGTTCAATTGGGTGCTCGTCATCTCTTTGTCGTTGTCGAATACATATATAGCTTCATTGTTGTTAGGCACTTCGTAGTATTCGAATTTAGCTGCGTTTTCAGGCATCTTAATGTCGGAGAAGGTCTTGATGATGCGTTTCTCTACGTCGTCGACATCGATATCACCAACAACGATTACGCCTTGCAAATCGGGGCGATACCATTTTTCGTAATAGTCACGCAAAACCTGTGGCTCGAAGTTGTCTACCACGCTCATAAGACCGATAGGCATACGGCGACCGTAGCGCGAACCTGGGTAGATTGTTTCGAGGTTGCGTTCGTACATACGCATCGCAGCGCTCGTACGCATACGCCACTCTTCGTGAATCACACCACGCTCTTTGTCGATCTCTTCTGGGAGGAGCAACAAGCCGTCCGACCAGTCGCGCAAGATGAGAAGACACGAGTCGATGTGACCTGGAGTAACAGGCACGTCGTCGATGTTGTAGACGGTCTCGTCGGTGCTGGTGTAAGCATTGAGGTTGCGACCGAACTTCACGCCGATGCTTTCGCAATAGGTGATGAGTGCGTTACCAGGGTAGTGAGTAGAGCCGTTGAAGCACATGTGCTCGAGGAAGTGAGCCAAACCGCGCTGCGATTCCTCTTCCTGAACCGAGCCAACTTTCTGTGCGATGTAGAAATTTACACGCTCACGTGGCTCTTCACTGTGGCGTATGTAATAAGTTAATCCGTTGTCGAGTTTGCCATGACGAACCGTCTGCTCCAATGGCAGCGGCTGATCCATCTGAGCCATCAAACTCGTAGGGGCGATTAGCATTGCAAGTAATGCTAACATTTTCGTCGATTGTTTCATGTATTGAAGTGTTAATTTATACGGGCATCAAATGTACACAATTAATGATTGTTAGCAATTGACAATTTGTAATTGATATTTGAAAGTTGACGTTTTTTGTATGTATATACCAAAAACAGAAAAGGCCGCCATATTACTATGACAGCCCTTCTTTATACATATATACCATTATTATTTACTCAATAGAGCATAGCCGAAAGCCCGTAAGCCACTAAAGTAGACACAGTTACGCAAATCAGGCCTGGCATCATGAATGAGTGGTTGAGTAGGTATTTGCCAATGACGGTGGTGCCGGAGCGGTCGAAATTGACTGTGGCGATGTCCGACGGGTAGTTAGGTATGAAGAAATAACCATAGACCGATGGTAGTACGCCTAATAATACCCAGCCAGAAATGCCAAGCGAATATGCGAGCGGAAGCATTGCTACCACTACTGCGCCTTGCGAGTTGATTAGCACCGACACGCAGAAGAATACAAATGCAATAGTCCACGGATATTGCTCTATGACGCTCGTGAGCATCGTCTTCATCTCGCCGAGGTAGTTAGAGAAGAATGTGTCGGCAAGCCATGCTATGCCATAAATAGCCACCACTGCTACCATACCCGATTGCCAGACTGGTCCTGCCACAGCTTTCTTGGGCGATGCTTTGCAGAAGATAATCATCAGTGCTGCTGCGGCTATCATAACTATTTGTATGACAATATTCATAGGAAGAGGCTTTTGATAGAGTTCTGTCATGCCAAAGACTTGAATGCCCGATTTTACCATTTGTTCGGGCGATAGTGTTGTTCCATCGGCAAGAGTTAACACTTCAGCACCTTTCACAGCACGCAATGTGCTATAAGTAGGCAAAACGTTTTGGAAAATAGCAAAGAAGACAATCACGCAGAGCGCACCAAGAAAGATGAAAACGGCGTTCTTTGCCGATTGCGGAATCTCTTTGTCGAGCAGAGTGGCCGAACTACCATATATATATTTCTTCTGCTCTGGATCTTGCAGTTTTGCTTGAAATAGAGGGTCTTTGTCGAGGTCGAGGCCGCGGTGATACGATGCTGCTGCCGCTGCCATAAGTCCGCAAAGACATGCTGGTATAGAAATCATAAGTACGCCCGGAATGGTGACGTCGAAGCCGTTGGCGTTGGATATAGATACAAATGCCACCACAGCCGCAGCAATTGGCGAACAAGTTATGCCCACTTGCGATGCTATACTTGCCACACCGCACGGACGTTCGGGGCGTATGCCTTTCTTGAGCGAGATGTCGCAGATGATAGGCATGAGCGTATACACCACGTGACCCGTACCAACAAGAACGGTGAGAAAAAATGTGCAGAGAGGTGCTAAGAATGTGATGCGGTCGGGGTGTTTGCGGAGAAGTTTTTCGGCCAACTGAATGAGCCAATCCATACCGCCCGACGCTTGCATGATGCCAGCACACGTCACAGCTGCAATTATTATGTAAATAACGTCGGTTGGCGGTGTGCCGGGTTTTAGGCCGAAGCCAAACACGAGAATTGCCAAGCCGATGCCCGAAATGGCACCAAGAGCCAACGAGCCATAGCGAGAGCCAACCCAAAGGGCTCCAAGCACTATAAGTAACTGAAGAATAATGATGAAAGTTGCCATATGTGTTGTGTTGGTTTTGATATTAGATGTGAATGATAGTATTTATTTCGATAAGAAAGAAATTTTACCTCAAAACAAAAGTCTAATTATTTCGCGGTGCGGCGTGTTGCGAATCATAAAAGCCGCTATATTTGCACCCGCTTTTGAAGCCCGAATGGCGGAATTGGTAGACGCGCACGTTTCAGGTGCGTGTGTTTCACGACGTGCAGGTTCGAGTCCTGTTTCGGGCACATCAAAACAAGTCGCATAAGTACATTGGTGCTTGTGCGATTTTTCTTTTTGTAGTAGATGATTCGGCGGCGGCAACAAAAAAGGCTGCCACAGTGACAGCCTCGTATACATAAAACTCTTTTTACTTACAAGTAAGATACTTACTGATTTGCAGTGCCGTAGTCTCGTGCGCCAAAAATTGCCGTTCCCACACGTACGTATGTAGAGCCCTCTTCGGCAGCAATCTTGTAGTCGTGAGACATACCCATACTTAGCTGTGCAAAGTGCTCGTCGTTAGCAAAATATGAGCTCTTGATGTATTTGAAAAGCGTTGATACGGCGCGAAATTCGTTGCGAATCTCATCGGCATCGTCGGTATTTGTAGCCATGCACATAAGACCGCACAGACGCACGTTGGGCAAATTGGCATCCATTATTTCCTGAATAAGTGGCACAACTTGAACGGGCGAGAGCCCGAATTTCGATTCCTCTTGCGCTATATGTACTTCGAGCAAATAGTTAATGGTACGATTGTTCTTTACAGCCTCTTTGCTGATGGTTTGTAGCAAATGCAGCGAATCGACAGAGTGAATAAGGTGTACGAATGGCGCGATATACTTCACCTTGTTGGTCTGCAAATGACCAATCATGTGCCAACGAATATCCTTAGGTAGAATTTCGGCTTTGGCAGCGAGTTCTTGCACTTTGTTTTCGCCAAAATCGCGCATTCCGGCGGCGTAGGCCTCTTCTATAGCCTCGGCAGGGTGAGTCTTCGACACGGCAATAAGTTTGGTGCTCGAAGGTAGTGAGGCGTTTATTTGTTGTATGGATTCTGAAATTGTCATAGTGTCGCAAATTTACCGACAAACTACAATATATTATCATTTTGAAATGTGAACAATGAATATGTAGCTCCTAATTCGTAATTGTTTTAGCTTTGCGAGATAAAATATAATCGCTGATGCGCATAAGTATATTATTGATTTTCAGCCTTTTTAGTTTTGCTACACTATGTATGAGTCAGGAGAGAAATGCCGATGTTGCGTCGGCAAAGGCTGATAGTATACATAAAAAACGTCCAAAGATAGGCCTCGTGCTGAGTGGCGGTGGCGCTAAAGGTTTGGCGCATTGTGGCATTTTGGCAGCTATCGATAGTGCGCGTCTCAACCTCGACTATATCACTGGTACCAGTATGGGCGCAATCGTTGGTGCTATGTACGCTTCTGGCTATTCGGGTCACCAGATTGAAGATATTGCCAAAACGATGGATTGGTTGGATGTGATGCGTGGGGCAGACAGATACCAAGATGTATCCATAGAACGCAAAGACGACTACAGCAGCTTTATGCTCGAGCTCCCGATAGAGAATCGTCGCATAAAACCATTCACCGGCATTTTGGAGCCGCAAGGCTTGATGCTAAAGTTTCACGAGGTTTTTTATCCTATATATAAAACGCGCAATTTTGCCCAACTCGACATACCATTTCGATGCATAGCTACCGACATAGGAAGTGGCGAGGCTGTGGTGCTAAAAGAGGGTAGTATGCCCTACGCAGTGCGCAGCAGTATGGCTATTCCGGGCGTAGTGAGCGCCGTAGATTATAAGAATACGAAGCTTGTCGATGGCGGCATTGTGCGCAACTTCCCCGTGCGCGATGTGCGTGAGATGGGGGCCGATTTCGTCATTGGTGTGAACCTCTTTAGCGGACTTACCGATACGAAGGATATGACCACTATGCTCGACGTGATGATGCAGACAATGAACTTCCGCGATGCCGTAGATTTGCAGAACGAGAAGAGCATTTGCGACGTTGTAATTGAGCCTGAAGTGTCGCAATTTTCGGCTGCAAGTTTCGATGAAGTCGATTCCATTTTTGCCATTGGTAAGCGTAAGGGCGACGAGTTCTATCCCATCTTCAAGCAGTTGGCTGATTATATGCACGATACGTATGGCGTGCCATATTCAGAGCCTCTCAAGCGCATGAAGCCCTACAGTAAGAAGGTGAAAATTGACGAGTTTGAAGTCGATGGCTTGCGCTACACTACGAAGCAGTTGCTTTGGCAGAATCTCGACCTCGACCTTGGTCATTCGTATGATATAAATGAGATAAATAAGGCCTTCTCGCGAGCTTTTTCGTCGGGTTATTACAGCAATTTGAACTACGACCTTGTGCCGCTCAGCTCAGAGCCTGCCGACAATCGCGTATCGCTACATTGCATTGTGGATGAGCGCCCGCTGTCGTTGCTAAAGGTTGGTTTTGCTTACAACAACTTCACGAGTGCCGCCATTATTTTGGGCTATGAGCGTAAAAATATGACGAGTAAACGCTCTACATCGTCGATAAAACTCTCACTGTCAGAGTCGTTTCGTTTGCGTGCGCTCAACAGAAACTACTTTGGCGAGCTACATAATTATTATGTAGATGAAACATTTCAGTTCAACCACTTCTACGTGCCGCTCTACAATGGAAGCCAGAAAGGCTTTTCGTATTCATACAAACATATACGCGCAGCAGTTTCTGGCGGTATAATTACGTCGCAACGTTCTGATGCACAGCTGTTTCTTGGCTACGATGCCTATCGCCTCGACACTGATGTGAATGGCGGCTATCCGAATGCTATGACGGGACTTGTGAACAATTTTTTTGTGGAGTTCTTGCATCGCAAAAACACGCTCGACCGACCCTATTTGCCGCAAACTGGCCGCCGAATGACGCATGATATATACATATCTACGCCGCCACGCTATCATCATGCCGACTATGTAAACCAAACGGGCGATGTAGATGACAAGTCGAAGATGGTGGCGCGCTACACGTTTTTGGGCGAAATATATCAGCAGCCAAATAGTAAATTTATTCTGAATGAGACTGTTGGCATTGGTGCTACGTATGGCAGTAGAACGTTTTTGCACCAAAACTATGTTGGTGGCGCGTATGCATTCTTACCGTCGCACTTCACTTTCTATGGTCTCGATGTGGCGCAAAAGAACATACCTACGTTGGCTATGGCACGCTTCTCTACTACGTATAAATTCGTGGGAGAACTATACCTTTCGGCTCACATGAACGCTGCTGTGACGTTCCGTAATCTCGATTATTATATTGAAGAAGGGAATGTGTTCAAACCCGAGAAGGTTATCGTAGGCGGCGCATTGACAGCAGGTTACAATCTGTCGGTGTTGCCGGTTGATTTTACTTTGGCATATTCGCCCGACTATAAGTTCAACGTATTTGTAAATATTGGTTTTCTCTTCTGATGAACGATTTGTATAAAACTTTAGCCGCGCCGTCTGAGGGCATCTACAAGGAGAAAGGCAGCCGTTTTTTAGCCTTTGCCTATCCCATAAATAGCGTCGACGAAGCTATGCAGATTGTTGCCGAATTGAAGAAAAAGTATCACGACGCGCGTCATCATTGCTATGCATATCGCTTAGGTTTGAATGGCGAAGATTTTCGCGCTAACGACGATGGAGAACCAAGTGGCACTGCGGGACGTCCTATTCATGGGCAATTGCTCTCGTACGAAGTTACAAATGTACTTGTGGTGGTGGTGCGCTACTTTGGCGGCATAAAACTCGGTACTTCGGGACTTATAGTTGCATATAAATCAGCCACTTCTGATGCACTATCGGCTGCCGAGATTGTGGAGCGTCACGAAGAGATTGGGCTGAGAGTTACGTGTAATTATGAGCAACTTACATACGTACTGAAACAAATAGCCGCAACCGAAACTCGCATAGTGTCGCAAAACTACGATATGACTTGCAGCATAGACCTTTACGTTCCCAAATCGCAAGCCGAAATGATCAAAAAAATAGGCGGTGTGGAAGAGCTGTAAACTTACCCTCCGAACACCATTTTCAAGTTGCCAATGATGTCGTTTGTGAGTTGCAGCATATTATTTGTGGCGCTGTCTATCATGAAGTTGAACTGGCCATTGTCGTTGCTGCGTCTACCAACTTTTAGGCGCGCTCGTATGTATGCATTGACGAACTCGAGATATGGATTGTTGGTAGAAGCCAAAAACATAGCCATATCGTACTCGCGCGAGATGTAGTTGCGCAAATTCTCGTTGCGAATTTTGAAGAAGAACGAGAAATCCTTAGGCGTTATGTATTCGCAGCCGTTGTAGCTGATGAGCGTCTCTTTGTGGGCGTTAGGCAGATAGAAACAGATGAATGTAATATCGGCCTTCGGACAGAGCTGTTTAGCCTTTTGTTTCAGGTTGTTTATTGCTGCAGTAGAGTCATTCTCGGTCATGTCGGCTACGACCAAGATTTTAGATATTTCGACAAGTTTTTTATTTGGCAGCAAACATGGTTTGACGCGTTTTCGGCCATTGATGTTGTGCCCAATCAAAGTGCGGAGTTTTTGTAGAAACATAGGCTATTGTTGTATCATTTTTTCAATGTCGTCTTCTGAAATAATCTTAGTGCCAAGTTTTTGCGCTTTTTCGAGCTTTGCGGGTCCCATATTGTCGCCAGCAACGAGGTAGTTGGTTTTCGACGTTACGCCGCTAAGCATCTTGCCTCCGTGGCTCTCGATGAGCGCCTTGAGTTCGTCGCGACTGTGGCGTGCAAATGTACCACTTATCACAAAAGTAAAACCTTCGAGCGACGAACCCGCTTTCTCGACCGCTTTTTGTTCCATTTGCAAACCTATGGCGCGCAGACGCTCAATCTCGTCAACGTTCTTATTATTAGCGAAATAGCTAACTACGCTCTTAGCTATGGCATCGCCAACGTCGTTTATTGCTATAAGTTGCTCATACGTAGCCGATTTCAATAGGTCTATCGATGGAAATGCTGCCGCAAGAGTTTTTGCCATTGTTTCGCCTACGAAGCGTATACCTATGGCGTAGAGTACACGAGCGTAGGGCACTTCGAGCGATTTCTGTATGCCAGCAACCAAGTTTTCTGCCGATTTCTGCGCAAAGCCTGGCAGTGTAAGTATTCTATCTATGGTTAATGCGTACAAATCTGAGAAGGTATTTACGAACTCTTTTTTCACGAGTAATTCGCACGTTTCGTCGCCTATTGAGTCGATATTCATGGCACGGCGCGAGATGAAATGTGCCAATCGTCCTATTTTCTGCGGCAGACAGCCGAGCGAATTTGGACAATAGTGTGCAGCCTCTCCTTCAACGCGCACGAGCGGTGTGCCGCATACGGGGCATGTTGTTGGAAACGCAATGGGTTGCGCTCCTGCGGGACGTTTGTCTAGGTCTACACCAACGATTTTAGGTATTATCTCGCCACCCTTCTCCACTACAACGGTGTCGCCTTCGTGGATGTCGAGTGCGGCAATAATATCGGCATTGTGGAGCGATGCACGACGTACAACAGTTCCTGCCAACTGCGCTGGTTCCATATTGGCTACAGGCGTGATGGTGCCCGTGCGGCCAACTTGATATGTGATGCTAAGCAAACGGCTGTGTGCCTGCTCTGCTTTGAATTTATACGATATTGCCCAGCGCGGCGATTTGGCAGTTAAGCCGAGCTCGTTTTGTATGTGTAAGTCGTTTACTTTGAATACTATACCATCAATATCGTAGGGTAGCGAGTCGCGTTTCTCGGCCCAATAATCAACAAATTCATAAATATCGTCGAGCGAATGGCATAGACGATAATTAGGCGATATGTTGAAGCCCCACGCCTTAGCTCGTTCGAGTGATTCGGCATGTGTGGCAAAGTTTACGTCGTCTGTAAGTACGTAATATAGAATGCATTCGAGCGGACGCTGAGCTGCCTGACTACTGTTTTGCAACTTCAACGAGCCCGATGCGGCGTTGCGAGGGTTGGCAAAGGTCGATTCGCCAATCTCTTCGCGTTGGCGGTTGAGCGCATCGAAGCCAGCACGCGGCATAATTACCTCGCCACGCATTTCGAGATGTGCAGGGTAGTCGCCCGTGAGTTGTAGCGGAATGGTATGTATGGTGCGAGCGTTGCGTGTGACGTTGTCGCCTACTACGCCATTGCCACGCGTGGAGGCCATCACCAATTTGCCATCTTCGTAAATAAGACTTATAGAGACGCCGTCGAATTTCAACTCGCACGTAATATCCACCGCATGACCAACTTCGCGCACAATGCGGTTGTAGAAATCGCTAATCTCACCGCGGTTGTAGGTGTTGCCAAGCGAAAGCATCGGTCGTTGATGCTCCACTTGTTCAAACTGCATACTTAGGTCGCTACCCACGCGCTGAGTAGGGCTGTTGGGGTCGTAGAATTCGGGATGCGCCGCCTCAAGATCTTGCAAGTGATGCATCTTTTGGTCGAACTCCATATCGCTAATAATAGGCGCATTGAGCACATAATAGTTATGATTCTGCTTGTGCAGAAACTCACGCAATTCCAGAATTTCCTGTTCTACAGTCATTTGAGTTGTATGTTGTTATGTTCAAAGCTGAAAGTTCTACGCTTTCGGCTCAAAGCACCAAAGTTAAACTATTTAGCAGAACGCAGATAGCGCAGATTTATATGGATTGTTATTGTTGAAAACGCAAGCCTGCTAAAACCTTTCTATTCTATTAATCTAACAGACCTTTTATACTTTTCTATCTCTTCGCGCGTTGGCTGCCAATTGAGGACACGGACAGTTTTAGTCTTGCCTTCTGTCATTTTCACCAATACGGAGTCTCCTTCGTGAAGCGATTCGAATATCTGGCGATGTCTTGTACTTTTTATTTTTACGTAATTGGTCTCTATCTTATTGCCTATTTTCAATTTCACGTAATAGAACGTTCCTTTGCGATAGCTTCGCCCCAAATATTCTTCTCGCGTCTTCTTCGACTTTACATTGGCAATAGTTACATACGTATATTCATCTTGTAGATGATTGCCCTTTTCTCCGTCTATTGTTGTTTGCCAATTGACAACGCGATTGAGTTGTGGTATTTCATCAGAAACTTGAGCTATCACCATGTCACCAACGTTTACAACTTGATATATCTGCTTGAATTCTTTGCTATATGTCTTGAACATATATGTGCGCACATGTTTTTCGTCAATTCCTACTTCGAGATATGCGCCCACATGTTCATCTTCGTATTTATCATATACAATAGCCTTGCGATTGTGCGAATTGAGCAATTTTTCCGTTTCAAACTCTTTGCTACAATTGCTGTAGTCCTTTATTGCTTCGTATGTAGCATAATTGGCAATATCATTTCCGTCGGGCTGCCAACATAGCACGCGGTTTATCTCTGGCAACGAATCTGCAACTTGAAGTATTACCGCATCGCCTACGTGCAACCGCTTATACACTTTGGTGTAGTTACGGTCGGTTTCATAGAATTCGTGCGTGGTGGTATGTTCGGCATCAATGCCAACTTTCACCAAATGACGGTAATATTCATCGTCTGTTTTCTCATACACATAGCCGACTTGCTTGTGTGAGTGACGCAACACTGAATCTCTCACCGCAGCAGAATACTGCTCGTACGATGGCTTTTCTTGCAACTTGCCGTTTACGTAGTGTTGAGGAACTTTATGGCGTTCAATTTTTTCGTGGGAGGGAGTAAGCGCCTGAAATTCATTTATGTTAGGGTGTTTTATTGAATACATCATTATAATCGTATCACCTATTTTGAGCTTTTGGTAACTCTTTCTATCTGTATAATACGCAGAGACTTTTTTATCTACATAGACATAGTATATGGGATCGCTACCATTTGTATGGTGGAGGTTTCTTACTACTTCTATTTCACATTTTCTATTTTTTAGGAGGTGAGCCGTAATAAGAGCTGTTCCCCAATTTATCAATGAATAGTATACTAACATAAAAGGAATTGCTAATAAAGCCCAACGAGATAATAATTTACAGAAAAAGACACCTATAAGTGATAAGCTAATAAGCACAAGCCACGAGTACAATTGTGGATACAAACATGATAAGAAGAATAATGCAGTATTTGCTATCAGCAGCACAATTACTATAACCCTGAGAATGACGATATGGTTTTCTATGAATCGGTTTATTTCTTTCATACTTAATATTCCTTCAATTCATTCTCTTTACACAGTATATTTTCATTTTACCCAGTCATATAAATGACAAAACTGAATCGAGAGATTCAAATCCGCTCGAACCAAGACTTAGTCTGCTGACGCCGAATGGGGGAGACGTTCGATACTATTTCGTCCAGATTTCCCAGGCGCGAATGGCTTGTAGGTGGAGCATCTCAAGGCCATTTTTAGTGGCAGCACCATGTTCGGCTGCCAAGCGGAGAAACTTGGTTGTTTCGGGATTGTACACCAGGTCGAA
>JAEEGL011806534.1_pt1 | contig 12956 bp, 19 predicted proteins | sample 9134231 | NCBI WGS metagenome assembly JAEEGL01 (sample SAMN16246548, study PRJNA631951) | gut metagenome | biome: gut microbiome; feature: rumen; material: fiber-attached | host: Bos | place: Iran: Karaj | collected 2018-10 | reverse complement strand
TGGGCTTTTGGTGCATTCATGCGTACATATTTCTTGTCTTCTGCATCCTTGACGGCCTTGAAGCGGAACAGCATCTGCTCCAGCACGTCACGTTTCTCCTTCGACATATTCTTGTTGCCGATGAGCAGGGCCTCGCTTTGCATCACCACCTCCACTTCGCGCAGGTTGTTGCTGACCAGTGTGGAGCCGCTGCTGACAATATCGAAGATGCCGTCGGCCAGTCCGATGCCCGGACTGATTTCCACGCTTCCCGTGATGACGTGTATCTCACAGTCTATGTGCTGCTCTTCCATATAGCGGCGCAGGATGTTCGGGTACGACGTGGCCAGCTTCTTGCCGTTGAACCACTGTACGCCCGTATAGTCTATCTCTTTGGGAATGGCTAACGACAGGCGGCACTTGGAGAAGCCGAGGCGTGACAGGATGTCGGCATCCTCGCCACGTTCCACGAACTCGTTCTCGCCCACCACGCCGATGTCGGCAACGCCTGATGCTACCGACTGAGGTATGTCGTCGTCGCGCAGATAGAGCACTTCCAACGGGAAGTTGCCCGATTGTACCAACAGCGTGCGGCGCCCTGAACTGACTTTGATATCTGCCTCGGCCAGTAGGTTCATGGTGTCCTCATACAGCCGGCCTTTTGATTGTACTGCTATTCTTAACATGTTGTCTGTTTACGATATACTATTCTCTGATTTTCTGTTTTCTATGCCTTTTAGTCTGCAAATTTACGTATTTCTGCCGATATTTGCAAGAAAATGATTACTTTTGCAGCCAAAATAGCAAGAAATTGAAGATAAACGGTATATATATTCACCTTTTGGCGCTCCTGCTGCTGGTAGCCTGCGGCCATAGGAAGCAGCAGGATACGGTAGTCACTCCGTGGGGAGAAATTGCCGATACTATTCCTGACGACGACAGTTTCGACCTGGACGACATACAGCGCAATGGCGAGCTGATAGCTCTTACGCTGACTGGTCCCGAGACCTATTACGATTATCACGGCAGGCATCTTGGTGCCCAGTATCTGCTGTGTCAGCGCTTTGCCGACCAGTTGGGCGTCAGCCTGCGCATGGAGGTATGCCGCGATACGGCGGAGATGCGCCAGCGACTGGCCGACGGCGAGGCCGACCTGATCTGCTATCCTCTGTCCAAAGAGGGTGCGGGCTGGATAGTCGGTGCCGACAAGGACGACCTGAAGCAGGAGTTGCAGGCGTGGTATAAGCCCAAGATGCTGGAGGAGGTGAAGAAGCAAGAGAGCTATCTGCTGTCGTCACGCGCTGTCAAGCGCCGCGTCTTCTCACCGATGCTCGACCGTGCCGGTGGCGTCATCTCCCATTACGATGGTCTCTTCCAGCATTATGCCTCAACCATTCGCTGGGACTGGCGGCTGATGGCTGCCCAATGCTATCAGGAGTCTACCTTCGACCCGCAGGCCCGTTCATGGGCTGGTGCCTGTGGACTGATGCAGATCATGCCTGCCACCGCCGACCATTTAGGCCTGGCACGTGCCGACATCTACGACCCTGAGAAGAATATTGCCGCCGCTGCCCGCCTGTTAGGCGAGCTGGAACAGTCGTTCTCCGACATCCGCGACCGCAACGAGCGTTTCAAGTTTGTGCTGGCCTCCTACAATGGTGGCGGCTTCCACATCCGCGACGCCATGCGACTGGCCGAGAAGAACGAGCGCAATCCCCAGCGTTGGGCCGATGTCGAACCCTACGTCCTCGGCCTTGCCAAACCGGAATACTACAACGACCCCGTAGTCCGTAGCGGCTACATGCGCGGCTCCGAGACCGTCGATTACGTCCGCAAGATTCATGAGCGCTGGAACAACTACCGTGGCGTCAAGACCATCCATTCCGTCCCAGCCCCCAGCGGCATTCCCCAGAAAGCCAAGCGTGAGCGCAAGCAGAAGTATCAGATATAGAAAGAATAGTTGATACTTCCAAATTTTTGAGCACAAAAATTATCTTTAGGCCTGCTGAATACATGTCGGCAGGCTTCTAACCTAACAGGGGAACCGACCTCTTCTGAGGCAGTTCCCCTGTTGATGGTAAAGCTTATTTTTCCGTGTCGTCCCAGAAACTTTAGCTCAAAGGATAAAGTATCGGGGCAAGATGTTATGGTTTATTTGCCTTGAACATGGCTATCTGCTCGTTAAAGACATCAATGATGGTTTGCAGCCGAGGATGGGTACGTTTAACAATAATCGCAATATAGTTCTCTTCTTCACCGTCCCATATCATTTCCTAATCATCGAATAAAGCATCAATTTCTGCCCGACGCCTACGTACCCTTTCTTCTTTCTCAGCTAAAACAATTTCCATTTTTGCTTGCCATTCACGCTTGCGCTGTTTGGCAGCACGAAACATTTGGACAAACTTCTCGTGCCTGGCCCATTGCTCTGCTGTAAATGTTGTTGATTCCATGATACTCATATTTACATTCGTCTGCAAAAGTACGCATTATTCTACTTATCTCCAAAGGTTTTACCAACTTTTTTAAAACACACTGCACCCACTCCTCTTTTGCAACAAGGGGAGTGGGTGCAGTGTCTTTTCCTTTTTCTGCCTGGGCAGGATTATTCCGTTTCGTCCCAGAAGCTGTTTTGGCTATATCACTTTAATCCAAAGAATTACGAATGCATAATAGAAACTCTCTCAAAGATATGACATCTACCACAGGGAATTTCGTCTGGCGTAACACATCATAATGCTTGTCGTTAGTGACAATATAGCGAGCATTGGCAGCGATAGCACAATCAACAAACTTGTTGTCATCTGGGTCTGTTGAAATCAGTCCGAAATGGTAGTAAGGAGAAATCATTTCGACATGCTTACTTTTGGTTATTGCATCAAGCACATATTCGGCCGTTTGATAACCAGCAAGCCGTTGAAGTATCTCACCGTATTCCTCCAGAATCTCATTGGAAACACATAAAGTGTTTTCACCTCTGAGAATAGAAAGCCAAACCCCATAATAGGGACTCTTCTCTGGAATGCTCTGGATAAGACTGTTGGTGTCAAGGACTATCCGCATAACCTCCTACCCTTTTATCTGCTCATGTTCCTTTTGCTCACGTAGCCATGCATGGAGATCCATTTGGTTGATTTCATCAAGGCGTTTCTGGTCAAGGATTCCCTTCTCCCAAAGTTCATTGAGATGTTTATCCATCTTCTTTGCATAGTAATCACTGATGACCGATTGCAATTCTAACAATTCTTCCTCGCTTTGGTTTCGCTCAAACATCTGCAACAGATGTAGTTGGATGGGATTGAAAACGGTAGTCTGCATAGCTTTTTTCCTTTCTTTTTTCTTTCTTCCGCTGCAAAGATACGAATAAGCGAGAACAATACAAAACAAAAAGCCAATTTTTTGTTTTTATTGTCGAGCGCAAGTATCTTCGACCGAAGTATTATTCCGTTTCGTCCCAGAAACTACCGCGACCGAGGTTCACTGTGGAGCCGTGGTAGAGCGTCAGCATAGTTCGCCCCCTTTCCTGTGGCAATAGGTAATCATGCTTTGCACCATGTCGTCCATCGGCTGGGTATGCATTACGTCATAGAAGTCGTGAGCCACTTTGATAGCTCCATAACGGCTCAAATAACGATAAGCCTCAGCTTCATTCATCGAATAATGACTGGCAAAGGCAGCGATGAGCAGCACAATGTACTCCGATATGTCCTTGATACTAAACATAATTCCAACTGTTTCGCCTGCAAATTTAGCATGATTTATTCAATTATGCAAATTTATGGCCACAAAAATACATTCTTCACAACACACAGCACCCACTCCTCTCGCTGTGGAGGGGAGTGGGTGCAGTGTCTATTCCTTTTTCTGCCTGGGCAGGATTATTCTGTTTCGTCCCAGAAACTTGGGTTGACGTAAAGGGAAAATAAGCTTTAAAGTTAATTTTTGTGCTCAAAAATTATCTTTAGGCCTGCTGAATACATGTCGGCAGGCTTCTAACCTGACAGGGGAACCTTTCCCTTGAACAATCGTCATTGGTTAGCCAATTGGCGGCGGTCATGAATCTTAATGATGATAGTTCCTATGATGGCTATTAGTAAAACTGAACCTGATACTATTAATGTATTCATTTCTTTTTTAATTTCTTAATTTCCTTATCACTTTCATTAACCCAGTATAGTCCGAATGCCAAGACTGTTGCCGAGAGGATTACTACCATATAAATGATGATAGGTTCTGCCATATCTGCAAATATTGTTGACAACAGTAATGCTGTCACCATATATTTTGCGATATCCATCAGCCATTTGCCAAATTCTTTCTTCATGCCTGCAAAATTACAAATTATTTTCCGAATCACCAAACAAATCCCAAACACTTTTGTTTCCTGTGATTCATAAGTATATGCACTTTCTCCCTCATGAAAGGTACAAAGAAACGACAACTGCTACAACGTGTATTGCAACGAATGCATACTCTGAAATCCCCCGCCTGCTGACGGCTTGTGGGGAGGCTGCTGACTACTTATCGGAAGCGTGCTGAATACATGTCGGCAGGCTTCTAACCTAACAGGGGAACCGTCCTCTTCTGAGGCAGTTCCCCTGTTGATGGTAAAGCTTATTTTTCCGTGTCGTCCCAGAAACTGCCACGACCTTCGGCGGCTCCAGTGGCACCTGAGTTTGAAATCTGGATATTCACATCGTCGCTATCTTGAGTTCTTAATGAACTGAGCAGGAAGTGACTGAGGTCTGCTGACAAGCCGTCATTCATTAATGGCTGAATATACTTCTTTTTCATATCCTTTTAATTATATCTGTTATCTTTTTATCTAATTACAACTTTCTTTCCATTCACAATATAGAGACCCTTGGTCGGATTGGCTATGCGCTGACCACTAAGGTTATAATATGCATTGCTCTTTTCAGAAGTATTCATAATAGCATCTATCCCAGTATCGTCATCTTCAGGGAATACAAGAACACGAGCGGAAGATGCTTGAGCTGACAGTTGGAGGTAAGCTTTATCCGTTGCAACTGTCTGTCCATTTGCTGCTTTAAATATATTACCGTTCAGAATGTAATTATAGTATGTTGTTGATGAAATAACTGAAGTGCTTGCTAAACCAGGTGCACTTGCTGTAGTGACTGTACCTGCCTTGAAAGCATTAGGCGAAGGACTTGTTCCATCGGTGGAAGCCACTGGGAAATAATAGTCTTTATTAGCATCACCAACAATTATCATAGGCGTACCAATTGCAACGTCTCCCGTTAAAGGAACAGCCCACGCACATCCATTATTTCTATCCTCTGCATAATATGCATTGTTAGTAAATTGCAATGGATAGTAGAGGTTTACGAAAGTTCGATAACCAGAGCCGTTAGTCGTGACCTTATTATAGCACACCATATCCATAGTTGCAGTCTCGTTTACAATTTTTAATTCCAAATGGAGTTTTTCGCATGGCTTGGTCCCAAGAGGAAGGGTGAAGTTATGATCCTTACTGTCAGTACCTTTCCAAAATTTATTGTCATTTAACCTAATTACATAACTAGATTCAATACCATCGTTAAGTGCAACATTACTCTCCGAATCACCAGAATCGAGATAACCTCCAAAATCATTATCATCTTCGGTTATGTGAAATCTAAAATAGAAAATGCTACTTTGATCAGAGATATCTACGTCTAATTTGAATTTACCAAGATCACTATCGAAACTAAATTTATAATCATCGTTATTGGCCCAGTATTTCGAGCTATGCAGATAAATACCATTTGTACTAGTTAACAGAGCTTCAGCTTCATAAACATTATTATTAGAGGAATCAAATTTGTAAGTAATGGTATAAGTTCCAGTTGTATGTACAGTGAAATGTGGAGTTGTATTGTTGCTCCATTTATATTCATGATCAAAATCACCAGCGGTAATTGAATAATAATAAGTTGTATTTCTTACTAAAGACTTACCAGTAACAACCAACTGATACATAGTAGTCTCACCAATTCTTTGCATTTTATTAGCTGCAACATTTGCCACCCAATCTCCATTATCAGACTGATTTGTGTTGTAGTTAGGGCCAGCAACATAATAATCCGTTGCCATCGCCTGTCCGACGCATCCTAAAATAACGAGAAGAAGAGTAAAAATCTTTTTCATACGCTTTATTATATTAAAGAGTTTATATTTCTTGTTTAGTTATGAATTACACATATTTGGTGCAAAAGTACAAAAGAAATTCGGAACTGCCAAACCATTTCCTTTTTTTTTTCAAAATTTAAGGCAAAATGGTGTGCAAAAGGGGGAAAAGAGTCAAAAAGTTTGGAGAATTGAGATTAAACGCTTATCTTTGCACTCAGAAAGAATACTGGAGACGAGTTCTCCGTCATCTGAAATCTCCTTGGAGGCAAACGGGCGCTTTATCTCGTCAATACTTCTGAGGAGATTGTTTTTCTCTATAAGACTAATCAAGGTGGGTTATCATTCTTACGGCATCATCAAGAATGGCTTTGTCTTCTTCTGTCAGAGCACTCCACCCTCTCTGCTGGGCAACCCATCTGGCGAGTTCCATCCTTCCACTGAATTTCCTTTCATCCATACGCTTTATAGTATTAAAGAGTTTGTATTCCTTGTTTAGTTATGAATTACACATATTTAGTGCAAAAGTACAAAAGAAATTCGGAACTGCCAAGGCATTTCCCCTTTTTCTTCAAGATTCAAGGAAAAATGGTGGGCAAAAGGGGGAAATCCGCAGTTATTTTCGGATGGATGGCCGTTTCAGCAATATCATGTCGCGGAACATGAGACGGGTTTCAAGCGGACCGTCTTTCTCGGTATCCCAGTTGCGATACTGCATCTCCTGCTCAAGTGAGGAAAAGAAAAGGTTGAGGCCGTTGCGTTGGTAAAACTCCAGCAAATGAGGCTCGTCGTAGGCATCGACAATGAGATGGCGGCAACCTGACTTGTTGTCGGGAGAAGTGAACCACTGCATCACAAAGTCGATAATTTGCGGACCAAGGTGCAACCCCCTGTACTTGACGTCGACGCCAAGTTGGGCAAGCAGGATGGAAGGATAATTGATGAGTCCCTTCTCGTGGTGTACTTCGCGGCCAATCTTCTTCTGGCGGGCATTAGGCAGTCGCTTGGTGAATATGCTGGCATTGGCAACGGTGAAGCCGGCGACGATGTCGGACGGACTGTCGGGCAGACAGAAATAGTAGGTCTTGCCGAATAGTTCGTCTTGATAGTCCTGAGCCTCGTTGTGGAAGAAATCATTGACAGACTTCCGGCCGCAGTCGAAAGCCTCAATGTTCAGTCCAGACGTGCCCTGAGGCACAAACTTCAAGTCTGTGATGTTCATTTCTGCAGAAACGGTGAGCGTGCAATAATATCTTTATAGATGTCCTTAAACTCGCCTCGATATTCTGAACCCGCCAGATGCTTGGCGTTGTACTCGCACTGCTCGATGAAACGCTCTGCCACTTCACCCGTTAGCACTGGGATGTTTGTTACCGGTATTGCCATAGTTGTTTGATGCTTTAATCTGTGCAAAAGTACAAAAGAAATTCGGAACTGCCAAGGCATTTCCCCTTTTTCTTCAAGATTCAAGGAAAAATGGTGGGCAAAAGGGGGAAATCAGCAGTTTTCTTTCCCGTTGTATATCAAGTCAAGCCCTTGGCTTCGATAAAAGGGGAACTTACGGTCACTTGAAATCAGCGGCATCCTCATAGTGATAGCTTGTGCTATGATGACGTGGTCTGAAGGGTCGTTATGCTCCTCTGCCGTATTGATTTCCAGTTTCGCCATTGTGCGCATGGTATTCATGTCCATGTTGACAATTCGGATGTTAAAGTCTCGTTCAATGGCCTCAACAACGTCAAGCGGCTTATCATACATCTTTGATATGAGTTTTCCTGCTCTGTGTGCTACAATCAATTCACGTACAGACTCCAGAGGCATCCAAAACTCATTATCATAGTCGTTCATAATGGCAGCGACATCACGTGTCAGGCAATCATACTGTTTGGTTGCAATGAACGTAAAGATGTTCGTGTCAAGTAAATAGCGTGCCATTAGCCGTAAAGTCTGACTGTTGAATCTGAGTCGAACGAAAATCCTGGCACAAGTTCAAACACTTTGCCAAGCCTTCTTGACCTTTCCATAAGGCTAATCTTCTCTCCCCTGTCTACAGCCTCTTGGAGATTTCTTGCCCTCTCCAGATAGGCTGCTCTTTCCTTTGAAATGGTTGCTTCCATAGATTATATGCCGTATTGTGCTAATGAGTTCGTATTCCTTGTTTAGTTATGAATTACACATATTTGGTGCAAAAGTACAAAAGAAATTCGGAACTGCCAAGGCATTTCCCCTTTTTCTTCAAAATTCTTTTGGTTTTCTGCTCACTTAATCGTACCTTTGCAGTCGATTATGAAAGAAGTGACAATCAGTGACGCTGCGCTGCGACAGGCGGCAGGCGAGGGGATGGATGCCTTTGTGGCGTGTTTCGTGCAGGCCATGAAGGATGCTGTGGGCGGTGAGCTGACGGCAGAGACGCTGGGTGAGCTGAACAGCGACCAGCTGACGCTGTTGGCGTGGGACACGCTGCACAGCGAGGTGATGGACGGTGGCTTTGTACAGCTGATACACAACGGCTATGGGCCGTTCATCTTCAAGAATCCCTTTGCCAAGGCTGTGAAGCAGCTGTGGGGTATGCGTGAGCTGTCGAAGCTGGTGTACGATGCCCATAGCCTGTATGTGAAGCACCACGAGGCGATAGAGCGCGACTGCACGGACGACGAGTTCATGGCGCTGTTTGAGCAGTTCCCTGAATTCGATGACTTGGACGATTTGTTCGTCGAGAAAGAGGAGGAATGGACGGAGCAGATAGCCCGCTATATCGACGAGCATATTGACCGGTTTGTAAAAGTAATATAAAGGTAAAAAAGTAAAAAGGTAAAAAAGCAAGGTGAACAAGGAAGAAGAGCTGATCAGGAAGAAGAGTCCTGTTAATATACGTAACCGCAAGGCCTCGTTTGAGTATTTCTTCATCGAGACCTTCACGGCAGGCATTGTCCTGACGGGTACGGAGATTAAGAGCATCCGGCTGGGCAAGGCAAGTCTGGTGGATACCTATTGCGTGGTCATCAATGGCGAGCTGTGGGTGAAGGGCATGAGTGTGTCGCCCTATTTCTACGGCTCGTACAACAACCACGAGCAGAAGCGCGACCGCAAGCTGCTGCTGACGAAGCGTGAAATCAACAGGCTGGCAGCAGCCACGAAGCAGACGGGCTATACCATTGTGCCGTTGCTGATATTCATCGACGAGAAAGGGCGTGCCAAGATGGACCTTGCACTGTGCAAAGGTAAGAAGGAGTTTGACAAGCGTCAGACGCTGAAGGAGAAGGAAGACCGCCGTGAAATGGATCGTGCGATGAAGGGGTTTAAGTGAAAAGTGATAAATTTGCTACCGCTTAGAGATGATAAAGACAATTATATTCGACCTTGGAGGCGTCATTATAACACTGGATCCTGACCAGGCCGTCAGACGGTTTGCCGAGCTGGGACTGGCGGATGCCGCACAGCACCTGAACTCCTATACGCAGACTGGTATCTTCGGCGAACTGGAACAGGGACTGATTACCACCGAGCAATTCCGGCAGGAGCTGAGCGAGATGATAGGCCGCGAGGTGACCATGGATGAGTGCAACTATGCCTGGCAGGGCTATGCCAAGGAGGTGCCGCAGCGTAATCTGGAGACGTTGATGCGTCTGCGCCGTGAGGGTTATCGCGTGCTGTTGCTGTCGAATACCAACCCCTGCATGATGGAGTGGGTGGAGAGCGACCGCTTCGACGGACAGGGCCACCCGGTGTCTTACTTCGTCGATGCCTACTATCTGAGCTATCACCTGAAGCTGATGAAGCCCTCGGAGGAAATCTTCCGTTACGTGTTGGAGAAAGAACGTCTGGTGCCTGCCGAGACGCTGTTTGTCGACGACGGCGAGCGCAATGTGGCTACTGCCGCCCGCTTGGGCATGAGGACGTTCTGTCCGGAGAACGGTGCTGATTGGACAAAAGAAATCTATAACTATTTGAAACAGTGATGAGACGTACATTATTATGGATATGCCTGCTGTTCAGCCTGACAGTGGCGGCACAGCAGAAGCGAGAGTTCCGTGGGGCATGGATACAGTGTGTCAATGGCCAGTTCAAGGGCATCGGAACGGAAAAGATGCAGCAGACGCTGACGTATCAGCTCGACGAGTTGAAGAAAGACGGCTGCAATGCCATCATTTTCCAGGTCCGCCCAGAGTGCGACGCACTCTATGAGAGTATGCTGGAGCCTTGGAGCTACTACCTGACAGGCCGTCAGGGACAGGCACCCAGTCCGTACTGGGACCCGTTGCAGTGGATGGTGGTGCAGTGCCACCAGCGTGGTATGGAGCTGCATGCCTGGATTAATCCCTATCGTGCCAAGACGAAGGTAGCCCATGCGAATGCCGCCAACCATATCGTGACACGCCATCCTGAATGGTGCTTCGAGTACGATGGCCTGACGCTGCTCAATCCTGCGCTGAAGGAATGTCGCGACTACATCTGCGACGTGGTGCGTGACATCGTGGAGCGCTATGACGTCGACGGACTGCATATCGACGACTACTTCTATCCCTATCCTGTGGCGGGAGTCAACATACCCGATGAGGCTAACTTCCGCGCCAACAACAATGGCATAGCCAATCGTGACGACTGGCGCCGCTATAATGTGGACCTCTTTATACAGCAGCTGTCTGAAACCATCCACCAGACGAAGCCTTGGGTCAAGTTCGGCGTGTCGCCATTCGGCATCTACCGTAATAAGAAGAGCGACCCGAACGGCAGCAAGACCAATGGCCTGCAGAACTATGATGACCTCTATGCCGACGTGCTGCTGTGGGTGAACAATGCCTGGATAGACTACTGCGTGCCGCAGCTCTATTGGGAGATAGGCCATAAGTCGGCAGACTATGCCGAGCTGATCCGCTGGTGGGATCATAATTGTACGCGCGTACCTTTATATATAGGAGAGGATGTAGAGCGTACCGTGAAGAATAGCGACCCTGCCAATCCGCGTAACCACCAGCTGGCAGCCAAGATGGCACTGCATGCCGAACTGCCTAACGTGAAAGGTACGGTGCTGTGGTATGCCAAGGCCGCCGTGGACAACATCGGCAACTACGGAACCTCCCTGCGCAACGTCTATTGGAAGACTCCCGCCTTGCAGCCGCTGATGCCTGGCGTGAAGAGCAAGACACCCGGCAAGGTGCGCAAGGTAAAGGTAATGGACTTCGACGGACAGAAGGTGCTCTTCTGGACTCCCCCCAAATCCAAGAGCTGGGACACGGAAGCCCTCAAGTATGTCGTCTATCGCTTCGACGGCAATGAGACAATCAATACGGAAGACCCGACGAAAATGGTGGCTGTTACGACAGAGACCCTCTATGAGATACCCCAGACAGACGGCACGGGAAACAGTGTCTATGTGGTTACTCCGCTGAACCGTATAGACGGTGAAGGCAAGGCAGTAAAGAAGAAAATAAAGTATTAATCTATAAATGAGGAAAGCTATGAAAAATCTTGGTATTCTGATAGTTACGGCAGCATTGCTAACTGGATGCTGTGGTAATTCGGAACTGAAACGAGTGGCAATGGGCGAGCCGATACTGCCCATTCGCGAGGCTGGTGACACCACGGAGGTTTATCTGACGGACTACCTGCCGAGTGTGGACTTGCAGCAGTTAGGCGATGTGCGAGTGACCGACGGTTACGACAGCCTGACGGTTGGCAGTGAGGTGGTGACGCTTTACGGTGCTGCCGGTAGAGTAGGCGTGCTGTCCGTCGGTAAGAGTAGCTGTCAGGTGGATATACCCATCCTGCCAAAGCTGCCGGTAGTGCAGGGACTGACGACCCTCGGAACGAAAGACGACCAGCTGCTCCTACGGGTGGACGATGGTCTCAAACCGCTTACGTTCCGTTGCTTCGTACAGAACGTGTTGCTGCCGGAAGAAGCCGTGCAGGCTCAGCAGGACGGAACGTATGCCGTTGACCTGACCAGTATGCCGAAACAGAAGGGGCGCAGCTTCCTCCGCGTCTTTGCTAACTGCGACACGGTGCTGCTGAACGACCTGCTGATTCCCTTAGAGGACGGACAGCCAGTGACGGATGCCAAGCACCTGACGCGCCACGATGCTAATGCACAGGTTTTGTACAGCCTGCTGGTGGACCGCTTCAACAACGGCAACACCGGCAATGACGCTCCGCTGAACATTCCAGATGTGGATCAGCGTGTCGACTACAAGGGAGGCGACCTGAAAGGTATTACTGCCAAGATACAAGACGGCTTCTTCGACAGCCTCGGTATCAACACACTGTGGATCTCGCCCATCACGCAGAACCCGAAGGATGCCTGGGGACAGTACGACAAGCCGAAGACCAAGTTCTCAGGCTACCACGGCTATTGGCCCATCTACAATACGAAGATTGACGACCGCATGGGTACCGACGCAGAGCTGAAAGAACTGCTCGCCACGGCTCATGAGCATAATATGAACGTCATCCTTGACTATGTGGCTAACCACATGCACATCAATTCACCGACGCTGAAAGCTCATCCCGACTGGATTACCGACAGCATCCTGCCCGACGGACGCCGTAACTTCGAGCTATGGGATGAGGCTCGTCTCACCACGTGGTTCGATAAGCATATCCCGACTTTAGACCTGGAGCGTGAAGAGGTGTGTGAAGCTATGACGGATACGGCACTCTACTGGATTGAACACTACGACTTTGACGGCTACCGCCACGATGCCTGCAAGCATATTCCGCTGAACTACTGGCGTATGTTTACGCATAAGATGAAGAGCCGCTTCCCCGACCGTTCGTTGTGGATGATTGGTGAGACCTACGGTGACAATGAGCTCATTGGATCCTATGTGAAGACGGGTATGCTGAAC
>JAEEGL011168381.1_pt1 | contig 12956 bp, 3 predicted proteins | sample 9134231 | NCBI WGS metagenome assembly JAEEGL01 (sample SAMN16246548, study PRJNA631951) | gut metagenome | biome: gut microbiome; feature: rumen; material: fiber-attached | host: Bos | place: Iran: Karaj | collected 2018-10 | reverse complement strand
CTGATGCTGCGGGTGACGACCTTTCGGATACTGATCCGAAATCAGTGTCTCTTGATCATGAACAACACCGCACCTGCGATACCCAGTACAGCCACGGCTCCGATGACGACGAAGACTATCGGGAATCCGGAACCGTTGCCGGAACCGTTATCCTTTGAGGGCTTATCCTCATTCGGATCACCATTCGGATCATCACTTGGCAAATTCTCGAACACTATAGCATAAGTCGAGAAATGGTTGGTAGTGAATGTGGCCACGCCGTCAGTGAATGTCGCATCCATATCCGCCCTCTGACCGCCGTTGATGTAATAGACTTTGGCTACCTTTCCCTTGGGTACGGACTTATCGAAAGGTATCGACACCTTTGCAGAACCGGAATCGAAGACGGCACCTGCAAGGGTGACCTCTATTATCAATTCCGCATCATCGACAGAAGTGCTCTCGGTTGAGACGCTAGCCGTTATAGTGACCGTGTTCTCACCGATGGAACCGACTGCCTCTCTGTCGAATGCAATGGTGAGTTCTCCGGAGCTTGTGTTCGCCCTTATCTCTACGGAACCGTTGTTCTCCTTGGCCGCTGTGAACAGATCGGTGACATCCACGGCAGCATCGTTTGCGATGGAAGCCTCATAGGTCTTGTTCCCGCCTTCCTCATTGGGTGTGTACGGGATATCCGCGATCTCTTTGGTATCGGAATATGCGATACCTTCGATCGTCACGGATACGGTATATTCCGTTATACCCATCTCGAAGAACGTGGGTGCTGTCTTGACCTTGGATGTTACCGTTCCGGGTGCCGACATATGATGTTCAGCATCATGGGAGCAGACTATGGTCACGGTGCATTCCGAACCGTCAGCTGACCACGAATATGAAGGGACATAATCATGGCCGAGTGCGGGGATGTCCGATACCACCCTGGTGTCCTTGTAATTATGACCGCCATAGGTCCTGTCTACCGTGTACAGAGTTTTTCCCATCTCGGTACAGGTCGGCTCTTCCTGAACGGTCATCACAGGGATGACGGTTATCCTGTCATCATAAGTGTGGTCGGTACTGCATGTGATGTTTATCTTGCATATTCTGTAGTCATCGCTCCAATCGAATGTGGATGTGTATATGTTCTCCACCACATCCATGACGGCCCTTGCCGTCAGGGGCACATCCGTGGTCGCAGGAACGAAATCGGGCTCACCGTCACCGTCTATATCCCAACCCGTGAAGGTCCTGGTACCGCTGCGGTCCCTGACATCATATATGATGGGTAAACGAATGACCTCCGATATGCGCACAGGCATCTTCTCGAGCAATTCGCCTTCATCGGAGACGAATTCTATGAAATTCCATTTGTCACTGCTGTAGACATTGTTTCCGTTATTCCAGCCCGGCATCGTGGAGTTCCACAGACCCAGTTCCTTGGTATCAGCATCGATGAATATGCTGACGTTGCTGATACCTTCGAAAATCCTCAGATCATATATGTCGGAACCGTGTGTGATGATGAATATGTTCTTGAGTTTTACAGGAATCGAACCGCTGAACAGATCGCTTACACTGCCTATCGAGTTGCGTATGACCAGAGTCTCCAGATTGCTGCACATGTACATCGGGGCAGGATTGCGGATCGTTTCCGCATATTGCAGCAGAGCGGCATCATCGAGTGCCCCGTTGGCGCTATTGATGACCCCCTCCGGTGCGACATATCTTGTAGCGGTATCCTTCACTTTGATCAGCCAAGTGCCTATGTGGATGGACCCGTCATTCCAATTGTCCTCATCGTTCATGAATGCGGTATCATCGAATGCATACCGATAGATGGTATCTACCGAAGACGGAATGATTATATGTGCCAGATTGTGACAGTAGCGGAATGCACCCTCGCCTATGGTTGTTGCTCCCTCCCCGATCTCAACGCTTCTGAGACTCAAGCAGCCGTTGAATCCATGTCCGATGACGGTCTTTTCCAATCTGATGTCTTCAACGATTTCGTCATCGATGAAGAGGTTGTATCCATCATACAAATGGCTAACGACGACGGTACTGAATACGACATCCGTATCTGCCCATTTTGCAATGGTTCCTTCATAATGGATGTTCTTCACATCGGCCGATAAGACCAGGTGTGTGACTGAGGCAGGAACGATGAGATTATCGATTGTGCCGTTGAGTTCTATTTTTGAGTTGTCTGCAGGGATCCTTACGGTATCCAATCCCAGGTACCGATAGATAGAGTAACTGTTTCCGTTCACCGATTCAGGCAATTCTATGATATCATCGTCAGGAGCACCCATCATGACATAGGATCCGTTGGAATTGTAGAATGTGAATCCGTTGACCTTCACTATCTCCACGTCGCCGATACCGCCGTAATCTCTGACGGTATCGTCCTTCTCTATGATGCGATTGGCGTATTTGGCGACCGAACCGTTGTCAGTACTTCCGAACGTCAGCTGAATATCGGAATTGTTGTGTATCACCCTGAGATTTGTACAATTACTGAATGCATCGTAATCTATCGTCTTGATTGTTGACGGAAGGGTGATCTCATTGAGATACGGACCGTAGAAGGTATACATTTCCAACCTCTCGACCCCTTCCGGGACCTCTATTGACGTCAGATGGCATCCGCTGAACGAATTGTACCCAATTGTCTCCAAATGAGACGGGAATTTTATCGAAACCAGATAAGAGCCTGCGAATGCTTCTCTGTCGATGACCTTTACCGATTCCGGAAGTATGATTGAATAGTTATTTTTCACATCTCTGAAACCGGCTATGTTCTCCGTACCGTCAGGGATCGTTATATCTCCTGACAGAGAGGGGAGCGCATAGATCGTTCTCTTTCCGTCAGCGCTGTAGATGATGCCGTCCACCATCTTCAGGTATGGATTCTCCGGATCGATATCGATCGTTTTCAATGACGAACAAAACGACAGATCCAATGATTCGACCGCCTTACCCAAGTGTAAGTACTCCAGAGGGGTTCCTTCTAAACTGCTGACGAAGGAACTCACCTTATCCGGGATGACGATACTCTTAAGGTTCGGACACAAGGTGAAACCGCATATTTTCTCCAATGACTGCGGAAGAGTGATCGAAGACACCTCGGAGCCTCTGAAAGCATCTGGCGGCAGTTCTTTCAGTCCTTCCGGTAAAACGATCGAGTTCTTCAGATCCGAGGGGACGAACAGGATCCTGGAATAATCTTCGGTGTAGATGATGCCGTCTATGGACTCATAGTACGGATTGTCAGGATTCACCGTGACCCTCTTGACATACGAGGATGCAATCTCGAAATCCCTTACCGTGCTGCTCAGGTAGATATCCTCGACTCCCCAAGGGGTGCTGTGCAGCGTTTCCAGCCCCTCATGGCATATGAAGACCTTCCCATCCATGAATCTCATGGTATTGGCCTCTATGGTTCTGACGGATGCAGGTATAATCAACTCTTTCACATCCATGCTGAAAGAGTTTTCATTGATGACCGTCCAACCGTCAGGCAGTATTACTTTCTTGGGACCGGTAAATTCGAACAGGGCATAATCATGGCCCATGACATCAGACGGGATCGTGATTTCCTCATCCTCTCCGAGATATTCCCTGAGCAGGTAGGCATCACCCTCCTTTGTGAACCTGAATCCATCCGGTGTGATGATGATCTCACGGCCGTCGCTCATGACATAACGTACGGTCCCGTCGGTCTCCACTACCCTTTCTCCCTCTTCCGTAAATCCATCATATGGTGATGGGAAATCGAGATTGCTATTGTTGCGGACATATGTTAGCCTATACGTCTCATAGAATGAATCTACCTCGTACGATGTGAGCGATGATGGCAGGGTTATGGACCTTATGTCGGTACTGGCAAAGGCCCTACTGCCGATGGTCGTTATGCCTTCTTCGATGACGACATCGACGACCACCTTGTTGCCCTGGATGAAACCGTCCGGGATGCTTATGATCGTACCGGGTATGGTCAATTCCTTGGAATAACCGAATGCCCGGATGACCTTGGTCTTGGCCTTATCGTACAATATGCCGTCCTGTACGGAAAAATACGGATTTTCATCGGGTACCACAAGGTTCTTCAGATTCGGAAGATTGATGTAAGCCGTTTCATCGAATACCCTGAAGTCTTTGTTCAGTATCAGAGTCTCCAGATCCGAATTGAAGGCGAATCCCGCATCGAACCCTTCGAACCCTTCCGGAAGGATGATCGTATTTATGCCCTCATAGTAAGTGGATGAAACAGGTGCACCGCCACCATTCATGTCCCAGATGAGGTTGGTCCTCACATTGCAATGATAGAATACCATGCCTCTGTCCAGCTGGAACGCCCTATCGGGGAAGGTTACGTTTTCAAGACTGCTGCATTCAGAGAATGCGAAGAAACCGATTTTCTGGAATGAACCGGAGAACTCCACATCCTTCAGAGAATCGGGGACATAGAATCCGTTGCTCTCGTAGTGTCCTGAACCGAAGATATATCCGAACCAGTAGTACTCCCCGTAATAATCGGAACCGACGAACGGGAGTGTCATGGATTCGAGGCATACACAATCCTGGAACGCCCCGATTCCGATGGTCAGATTGGACTCGTTATCATCGGGTATCGTTACCGTCCTCAGCTGCGATCCTTCGAAGGCATAGTCGCCTATGACCATGACGCTCACGGGCACGGTCAATTCCTCTATGCTTGTATAGCCGAATGCATAGTCGCCGATTATGACTACCTCGGATCCGGATGCGAAGGGCAATGAACTGATGGATCTGCATCCGTAGAAGCAGAAATCGGACACCTCCATCACCATGGATGGGAGGGTGATGTCCGAAAGTCTGTTGCATCCGTAGAATGCTCCCTCATACACACCGCTCAGGGACGTTCCGTTCTCGAACACTACGGTTCTGAGATTGTCGCAGTATGCGAAAGCGTAATAATCGATGGAAACGACATTCGAAGGTATCGTTATCTCGGTAAGATTGTCTGCATTGAAGAACGTCCTGTAACCGACGGCTGCGATCTTGCTGTTGAGGGTGACTGATGTCAAACCGCTGTTCTCGAAGGCACCTGCAGAAATGATACTTACTGATTCTGGCACTGTGAATGAACCGGTCAATCCGCCCGGGACCGAGATCAATCTGCTGCCATCCTTGCTGTAGAGAACTCCGCCGACGGAGCTGTAATTGGGATTGTCCCCGTCGACATTGAATGCGGCAAGGGAGGAGAGATTGGAGAATGCCATCTCGCCTATGTAGGTCATACCCTCGGGGATTGAAAGCGATTCGAGTCCCGCGTTGTAGAACGAGTAGGCTTCCGCTCTCAGCGGATTAGCGCTGCCGAAGGTGACGGTCTTAAGGGGTTCTGTATCCTGGAATGCCCTATCCTCGATGAGCGAAACCGAATCGGGTATCGCGATACTGCCTATCCTTGAACCGCGGAATGCCGATGCAGGGATGGTCGTTAAGGATGAACCGTCAGCGAATGTGAATCCCGTGATGCCGCTGTATGAGAACACACCGTCCCCGAGCACCTCTACGGATGCGGGCAGAGTGAAAGAGCTCAGCTGAGGCGTATACGAGAAGGCACCGGCCTCGATTTTCCTGAGAGATGAGGCACCGCTCAGATCGACCGAACCGATGGATGCATAGGTGAATGCATCGCGGCCTATGTCCGTCACATTGGAAGGGATGACGATGGTCTCCAAAGAACAGGAATAGAACGCTTCGGACTGTATGGTTATCAGACTTGACGGCAGTGTTATGCTCTTTATGCCGCTGTAAGAGAATGCCCTGTATCCTATCGATATGATCTCGCCGAACGTGAGACTGTTCAGATCGATGTTCTCATCGTTGCCGCTGTACTTCAGTATGACTACCTTTCCAGCCGATGTCGTACCATAGGTCCAATCGCCGCTTGTCGCGGAACCGGTTATACCGAGGTAGACGTTCCCCACACCCCAATCCCAGAACTGTTCGAGATTCGGTGGCAGGGAATCGGCGGCCATGTAGATCAGAGGCTCGCGTGTGGTCATGAAGGCACAGCGTCCGATATGGTCCACAGAAGACGGCACCATGATCTCATCGAGAGAGGTGCATCCGTAGAATGCGAAACGTCCGATACTGGATACAGTGTCGGGCAGCAGTACCGATTCAAGACTGCGGCAATGCATGAACGAATAGTTGCCGACATCCGTCAGCGAAGTACCTCTGAGATCGATCGTCCTCAGACCCGGCATGCTCTGCAGAGCATGGGCCTGGATCGTGCCGATGGATGAATTGTCACCGAAATCGATCTCACTCAGATTCTTGCAGCCGTAGAACGTGTATGCGGCCACTGACTGCATCATGCTGTTGTCCTCGAAGTGAACCGTTGTCAGGGAAGTACAGTCCTTGAACGCATACATCGATATCGATGAAACGCTGGAAGGTATGGTTATCGAGTCGATCGGGGATTCGCTGAAGGCGTATTGACCGATGGTGCTCAGCGAAGAGCCCGGACTGAATGTTATGTTCTGTATCGAGGATTTGGAGAATGCGTAAGGGCTGATGGATATCACGGATGACGGAAGCTGCAGACCGGCGATACGGCTGGATGTGAATGCATAAGAACCTATGGTGGTGAGACCGTCGGGCAGAACGATGCTGCTGATGTGCGCCCCATAGAATGCTCCTCCGGATATCACAGTGGTGCCTGCAGGCACATCATATGAATTTCCGGCGAATCCGCAGGGGAACGAGACCAGCGTCGAACCGCCCTCGGTGAAGATAACGCCGTCTGCCGAATCGAAGTCATCATTGGACGGATCTGCATAGAATCCAGTGATACCATGGCATTCGGCGAATGCAGAGACACCTATCGTGCTGACATTCGCAGGAATCACCAATGTCCCTTCCAACGAGCTCTGGAAAAAGGCGTAATCGCCTATGCTCTGAAGGCTTACGGGGAATGTGATGGAAGTCAGCTCTCTTGTTTTCCTGAAACACTCGTCCCCTATGATCTCAAGACCGCTGTACTGACCGAAAGTTATGGAACTCAGTTCGGTATAGGAGAATGCTCCGTTTCCGATCTCTGTTACGGAATCTGGAACGGCTATTGAGTCCAGAGGGGCCAACATGAATGCGTAATCGCCGATCGATCCGAGCGCAGAACCGACACCGAATTCGATGGCCCCCAATCCTGTATTTGCAAAGGCATTCGATGATATCGCCGTCACACCGTCGGGTATGGTTATAGCGGAGAGCGAAAGATCGAACCGGAAACAACTGTCCGGGATGGATTGTACATTATCTCCGATGGACACTGTTCCGAGATTGTAGCAATACTCGAATGCCGACGATCCGAGTTCGGTCACCGAATCCGGGATCGATATCTGTTCCAAAGTGGAACAGCTGAATGCGGAGTATCCTATCGCTGTCACCCCGGTCAGATCGACCGTTCTGATCGCTGAGAAACCAAAGGCACATTTGCCTATGGTCGTGATACCGTCGGGGATATCATAATCAGGGCCGTGACCTGCAGGGAATGCTACGATTGATGTCGCTGCCTTGTTCAACAGGACCCCATCCGCAGAACAGAAGTGATCATTGCCGGCGCCCACGGTGAATGAGGTCATCCCTGTGCAACCGAAGAATGCACTCCCGTTCATCGTCGTCAGTGTATCGGGTATTGTGAATGATGTGAGCGATGCACATCCGCCGAATGCATATTCGCCCAGAGAGACCAGATGACTGTCGGTGATCTTCAGGTCCGACAGTCTGTAGCATCCTTCGAAAGCATTATCCCCTATCGTCATGACAGTACCGGGGATCGTTATGCTCCTGAGCGAAGTACACGATGCGAATGCCCTTTCGCTGATTGTAACGATGCCCTCGGGCAGGTTGACGATGACCAGCTTACTGTTGTCCATGAAAGCTTCGCTTCCGATGCTTACGACCTGTTTTCCCTCTATCGTCTTCGGAACCGTTATGACGCTCCTGTTCCCTTTGTATCCTGTGACGGAAACGGAATTCTCGTCTATCTGAACATAATCGAATGGGATACCGTCATCCTCACTGATCCATTTTGCATATAGCGTTATGCTTTCCGTGAACACAGTCTCATAATAGTCCACGCGCCCCTGGAACTGATCGTCATAGTACCAACCGTCGAACACGTAGTACAGTCTTTCCGGTTCGGGCATCTCCTGAAGGGTATGGTCGCGTATGAAAGTGACAGACGTATCGCTCAATTCATCGGCCAACATATTGAAGGTTATTTTTCCGCGAGGCTCGGAAATAAGAGCGCTGGCATCCAATGCACCGAATCCGTAGCGGCTGTCCCTACCGAGATTGCCGAGATCGTATGATGACGCTGCTATGATCTCCAGGACCTCATCGAACGTCGCATAACCGTTCTGAGAGAGGAACATCGAAATGACCGCCGATACTATCGGTGCCGACATGGAGGTACCTGTTGCGTAACCGTAGCCTCCTCCGACGGCCGTCGTATATGTCGTACCGGGTGCCATGACAGTGGTGTTCTCGCCGTAATTGGAATACGGTGCGATGTCCCATGTGTCCTCACCCAGGGCCCCGACACCAATGCATCCGACACATGCGGCGGGATAGTTCAGGGCGGATGTGCCGTTGTTACCCGCGCTTCCGACACAGATGATGTCGTTATCGACAGCAAGATTCACCGCTGAGCTGAAAATGTCATACGAGGTACCGAATGACATGTTGATGACCGAGACACCTCTCTCGATCGCATAGTACAATCCGAACACCAGATCGGATCCGCGCTGGAAGTTCCCGTATTGATCGCAGTTGGCCTTGATGATCAGCAGTTCTGCCTCAGGGGCGATTCCTGCAATACCCTGATCGTCCCAAGATGCGGAGATTATCCCTGCGACCGATGTTCCGTGACCCTGTTCATCCTCGATTATCGACCAGTCGTTGTTGTTCAATCTGACGACCTTATCCGTGGAAGCATTGTATGAATAATCGCTGATCTTACCCGAGAATTCGGGGTGATCGGTGTCTATTCCCGTATCGATGATGGCTATTGTCGTACCGCTTCCCTTGTTCGTTTCCCAAAGGCTGCCGAGATTGAGATAGTTGAAGTAACCCTGTTTCTGATATGCAGTATCGGATGGGACGACCGCTGGAGCACTCGGGGACCTCTGCCCTTCGCGGATGGCATTCACGGAGATCTTGTAGTCGAGAGAGAGTGAAGGGTAGTACTCCCTGTTGCTTTCGTCCAACACCACATCCCTTACGGTCATGCCGTCCGGCAGCGATACCGTAGCGAATCTGCCGTCATCGGAACAACGCGCAATACCGCCGACCTTGTCCGCGATCTCTTTCGCCTTCGATGCCGCGGTATTGTAAAGAACGATCGAGGTTTCATCATAGAGCCCCTTCTTGGAATCGATCTCATCCAGAAGAAGTGTCTGGGGGTCGACATCATTCTCCTGCGCAGGAGAGGACCCATTCTCATTGTGGGAGTAGATCATAAATGAACAGACCGCCACCAGCAGCAACACTGCCAGAACGGAAACGATCTTCGTATAGGCTGTTCTTGCGGATGCACCCGCATTAACACATGCACCGACCCTCGAGACATTGGAACCGCGGTATACGGCAGCGGCTGATAAAGATCCGATGGACATGAGGGAATCATGAGAAATGCCACTCTTTCCGAGAATGCTCTTGTTCGATCGATGCGACATGACTGTTCTATTGGGTACTACTCATATAATGGGTTCCATCCCAGATTCCGACTTGTGTCGTTGGCGGGTGTCAGAAACGCTATCCTTTCAAGATGATATCCTGCGCAGGATCGCGGGCTGCTTCTCAAGTCCCTCCTCATTGAGAGAAACGAACATCGGACGGCGGGATCTTGCCGATTCGACGGCACGGTCGAGTTTCGCCTGGTTCTCGGCATATATCCTGAACAGGACATCTCCCTTCTTCACCGCATCCCCCTTCTTATGCAGAAGTTCGATACCCGCACCCTTGTCAAATGGTGCGCCCGTACCTTTGGCTATGGCGACCATGCACTGATTGTCGATGTACTGGACGTAACCATCCCTCTTCGCATGAACATCCTTTACGAATGCACCCGGACGGAGATCGTTCGATGTCAGACCCGCATCGCCGCCCTGAGCTCTCGCAATCTCGATGAATTTGCTATGTGCCAGACCAGATTCGAGTGACCTTCTCGCCTCGGCGATGCCGTCCTTGAAACCTGCCATCTCCAGTAGTATCCCAGCCATCCCGCAGGCCTTCTCTATCAGCGTATCATCCCCGGAACCGTTCTCCAGGGCCATTATGCATTCCCTTGCCTCGAGTATCGGCCCGATAGTCCTTCCGATAGGCTGCTCTGCAGATGATACGACGCATTCCACGCGCATCCCCAGTTCCTTCCCCAGAGCTATGAGGTCATTCGCATATTCCTCGGCCGCTTCCATGCTGGTGATCTTCGATCCTTTTCCCATCGGGATGTCGGTGAGGATATCCTTCACACCCAATGCGACCTTCTTGCTCATGATGGAGGCGAGCATCATCGGTCTCGGATCGATACCCATGGGTCTTTCGGCCCTGATTATCTCCTTGCCAACAGGCGCATATTCCGTGTTTCCGCAGGCGAATACTCCTTTTGTCTGAGCGATTATCGATTTGAGTCTCTCGGAATCCAACTCCACGTCGCAGAACGTCTCGACGAAATCGGATGTTCCGCATGCGCTGCTTATCGCGCGGGACGACAGTTTTGGTATGACCCTCCCCTTCGAGGCCACGATCGATACCACTATCGGAGTGATCTTGTTGCCGGGAACCCCTCCGAGACTGTGGAAATCGAAAACCTCACTGACACCGAAATCCACCTCCTTCCCCGTTGCGGCCATCGCCCTTGTGAGATCGGCCATTTCCTTGATGTCGGAATTGTTCACATTGAATGCCGATACGAAGGCCAGTATCTCCTTCTCCGTCAGCATCCCGCTGTCGATATCGGTGACTATGGAACCTATCTCCTCTGAGGTCAGCCTCTGGCCGTTGATCTTCTTTTTTATCGATACTATCGACTCCGGAGGAGGAGAATATTCCACCTCGGCCGTCTCGCCGTTGATGAGACCGAATCTCCTCATCAGACCGGAAGGGACGGAAACTGTGCCCTTCGTTCCGGGCTCGTCGGAGATCAGCAGCGACAGCACGACTGACTTCCTGCCTGCTATCCTGACCTTGTCGTCCACATCGACACCCATCGTGAGACAGTCATCATGGTTTAGCACGACGAGCGGATCCCTTGAATCGATGCTGACCGAACGTACGAGGAGCTTCATCCCTAACGGGATTGAATCCATCCGATAAAAGAATGATAGGATGTTTTCCGGGATCTGTAGTTCGTTTGCGTTAAAAATTAATACTAAACTTAAATTTAGCTATTGATTGAGGTCCCGGTACACCATCCTCCACCGAGTACCGGGCCCAAATCACCCTTTCTTCAGTACCGCAGATACCATGGCCTTGATGTTATCCAACGGCACGCCTCTCTGTAAAGAACATGAACAGCTGAATATGTATCTCCTCGGCGAGCAGGAATTGAGGTAACGTTCCGTTGATGCTATGATCTCTTCCTTCGTCCCTGAATAGAGTGTCGGAACGATATCCGTACCGCCCATCACGACACACCTGTCGCGTATGTTGCGGCATATCTTGCAGGGGCCGTTCTGCTCTGCAAATTGGAACCCATCAACACCTGTAGAGATGACAGATTCCATCATATCTGGCACAGTGAAATCTCCGTGAGGGTGGAACATCACCGGTTTACCCATGCGGTGTATCCTATCCGTATATTGTTTCACATAGGGAACAGTGATATTATTGAACACATCCTTTCCGAAAAGACCGGGATTATCCGAAGCCGAAGCAAGGAAGACGAGATCGATATCATCTTCGATCATCTCGACGAAATTGAATGTGGCCTCGGTACCGATGTCTATGACATCCTTTACGAATTGAGGGTTCTCCGCTATCGCCATCGACAGTGTATCCAAGCCCATGAGCACGGATGCCTTGGTCAGCGGACCCGTGATATTCCCGACAACAGCCATGTCGTGTTCGGTCTTGGCAGTGATGTGATATGATTCGACGGCATCGAGTGCTTTGCCTTTGATGGCTGTATCCGCCCTGTCCAAACTTCCGGGCGATGAAAGAGGATTCTCCGTGACCGACGGAATCCCGTATTCCGGATACTTCATCATCCCGCCGAACTGTTCGACGATGAATGCAGGCGTGTGCACACATCCGACGATCGCATCCTGTCCCGTCATCTTTCCGAATGAGATCACGGACCTCGATGCCAATTCGGGATCGTATCTCTCCGAGACCAAATCTGTTGTCCTCACATTGAGATTGTCTAATCCCAGCGTGAAATCCCTGAGGAACATCGGCGTCCTGTCCGGTACAACACCGTTGAAATGAGCAAGGAACCTTTCCCTATGATTCATGGGATCACGTCGTCTTCTCCGCTGTCTTCTCTGCAGGCACAGCAGGCTGCACAGGTTTCAGATCTATCTCGTATTCCATGTTGTACAGTTTGCCGAAGAAGATGTACCCCAGCCAGCTGAAGGTCGGACGGACCCCCATCAGCGGCGGGGTGTAGAATCTCTTTATATCCTCAGAGAACAGCATCATCAGGACGATGATACCGAGGACTATCGCAGTGGCATAGGGGTTGAAATCGAATGCATGGGTGTAACTGTCCGACTGCACCAGAAATGCGGACATGAACGATGAGAATGTGAAGGTGAAACAGCTCCTTACGACCTTCTTCCATGATTCCGCCCTTCTCGATGATACACCCAACAGAGCGAACACCGTTGTGACAAGGAAGACCAGGTTCATCTGGAGCATGAAAACGTTGATTACCGAAGGATACAGCGTATCCGCGGCCTCGATATCCATCATGGTGCCGG
>JAEEGL010997352.1_pt1 | contig 12956 bp, 11 predicted proteins | sample 9134231 | NCBI WGS metagenome assembly JAEEGL01 (sample SAMN16246548, study PRJNA631951) | gut metagenome | biome: gut microbiome; feature: rumen; material: fiber-attached | host: Bos | place: Iran: Karaj | collected 2018-10 | reverse complement strand
GCACATGGATGGTGAGGGCGGCCTTGCTCCGGGTGGTGGAGTAGAGAAAGGCCGAGATAGTCACTGTCACCGCCTCAAGAAGTATGGAGACCAGGTACTTGGGCATGTGTTGGGCAAAGAGAGACTGGGCCGCCTCGTTGGAGTTGAAGAGCAGGGAGACCGCAGGACCCGAGAACAGCAGGCAGAAGTTGACCAGCATCCCGCCGCCCACGCTTATGAAGATTCCAGCCCGCAGATAGTATCGGAGGTCGCTCTCGTTTCCCTCGCCGTAGCTGTTGCCGAAAAGGGGCTGGAGTCCCTGGCTGGATCCGATGAAGATAGAGGCTCCCAAGGTTGCGATGTACATCAGCAGGGAGTAGGCATTCAGGGCATCATCCCCCAGATACTTGGCCAGCATCACATTGGTCAGCACCATGGTGACCGGTGTCCCGAACTGTGCCACGCACTCCGGCATTCCACGTCGGAACATATTGAAGACCAGGTGAGGGTCTATGTGCAGCCTGCCTAGTCTGAGCTTTCCCCGCTTGAAGAGAAAATGGCAATAAACGCAGAGGAGCGACAGGGTCTGGGCAAGGCCGGTGGCTATGGATGCCCCTTTAAGCCCCATCTGGAGCGGAAAAATCAGGACATAATCCCCGATTATGTTGAACACGGAAGATCCGATGGTTAGGATGCTGACCAGCTCCGGCACGCCATCATTCCTGGCAAAGCCAAGGAAGGCGTTGTTCAGGCAGCAGGGGATGATGAAGATGGAGTACCAGAACAGGTATTCCTTCACCAGCGGGTAGAAGGTGTCGGTGGCTCCCAGCATCCGAGCTAGGGGGCCGATGAAGATGGTTCCGAGGATACAGAGCACTGCTCCGATAGCTATGTTCAGCACTATGGCCAGGGAGAAGACCTGGTTTGCTCCCTCAAAATCCTTGCGCCCTATGCGGATTGCGGTTATGGTCAGGGCTCCGATGGTGGTCAGCATGGTCAAGGCCATGAAGAACATGACGAAGGGGAAGGAGATGTTGACAGCCCCCACCGCATTTATACCCACTCCGTGCCCCACAAATATGCCGTCCACAATGCCGAAGAGGAATATGCTCATCATGCTGAGAATAGAGGGGAGTGTGTAGCGTATCAACTTACGGGTCTGATCCTTCATCACGCATTATATTATCCCTATTGACAATTTTTGTAAAATCATTAAATTTATAATACTTGTGTAATAATCTGCCCGGATCTGTGCAGTTATGAGTCCGTTACCTTCATACCTGCCTGCTTCTAACAGACCGATGCAGTGAAAATTTTATAAAGGACTATGAAATGAAAACTATCTTTGTTAAACCAAAAGATGTTGTCAGAAAGTGGTACGTGCTGGACGCTGAGGGAGTTCCTCTGGGACGCGTTGCTGTAAAGGCTGCTAACCTTGCAAGAGGTAAGCACAAGGCATGCTATGTTCCTCATCAGGAGATCGGCGACTTCGTTATCATCATCAATGCTGAGAAAGCAATTGTGACTGGCGGCAAAGAGAATAAAAAGATTTACTACAACTACTCTGGATATCCAGGCGGAATGAGAGCAGAGACCTACAAGGCAGTTCTCGAGAAGAAGCCTACTTATCCTATGGAAAGAGCTGTAAAGGGAATGCTCCCACACGGCGCTTTAGGAAACAAGCTTTTCGCTAACGTAAAGATTTACGCAGGACCTGATCATCCACATGCTGCACAGAATCCTGAAAAGCTGGAAATCTGAGGATAAGGAGATTTAGAAGTGGCAAAAATAAGTAATCTTTCATTAGGAACAGGTAGAAGAAAAACTTCTGTTGCACGTGTTTATCTGAGAAGCGGAAATGGTGCCATCACAGTCAACGGCAAGAGCGTTGAGGCATATTTTGCAAACCCTGAGCATGTGTTCACTGTAAAGCAGCCTCTGGTAGCTACAGCTTCCGAGGGCAAGTTTGATATCCTTATCAATGTTAAGGGCGGCGGAGTCAGAGGACAGGCAGGTGCCTGCAGACACGGCATCGCAAGAGCTCTTGCAGCTAACGATGAGTCAAATATCAGCGTTCTCCATGCCAATGGATTCCTCACCAGAGACTCCAGAATGGTAGAGAGAAAGAAGTACGGTAGACGCGGTGCGAGAAGAAGATTCCAGTTCTCAAAACGTTAATATTTTTATTACCGGAATTCAGACAAAGGAGGCATTCACCGAGGTGTCAATCTCGACTGGTGCCTCTTTTTTTATTTCTGACTCCGATTTTTTCTCTTTTCCGTACGGCAAGGGCGACGAGATCACCCAGGAGGTGGTGGAGCAGCTGGAGAGGGGCCACAAGCTGATCCTCTGCCGTGCCAAGGCTCTTTCCTTATTGGATCTGGCCGAGCACTCTGCCTTTATGCTCCGGACCAAGCTGAGGCAGCGGGGGTTTGAGATCCCTGTGATAGAGACTGTCCTTGCCCAGCTTAAGGAGAAGAACTACCTTGATGACAGCCGTTTTGCCCGGCTGTGGGTGGCTTCCCGGCTCAAGCGGAATCCTGCCGGAAAAAGCGTGCTGGTGTCGGGGCTCCGGACAAAAGGGGTGAGCGCCCGTGATGCGGAAGAGGCTGTGGCTGAGATTCTGGACGAGGAGGCTCTTTTAGAAGGGGCCAGAAAAGTATATAATAAAGCTGCCCGTAAAAAGAATGCTGCACCGGAGAAGATCAAAGCGGCGATGCTGCAGAAGGGATATTCCCTCTCTGTCATAAGACTGATAACAAAGGAGGTCTTAGATGGAAAAGAAACGGAAGAGGATTAAGATTTATTCTGCCCTGGAAGTGGCCAACATCTGCGGAGTGGTGAACCAGACTGCCATAAACTGGATAAAGAACGGCTCCCTCAAGGCCTTCACCACACCCGGCGGCCAGTACCGTGTCTATGCCGAGCATCTGGTGGACTTTTTAAAAGAGCGTGGCATGAAGGTGCCTGCCGAGGTGCTTGAGAGCCTGAACGACGGCTTTGTGAACGAGAAGAAGATACTTATTATCGACACCGACCGGGTTGCCATAAAAGAGCTTAGGGACAGCCTTGCAGAATCCCTGTCCGGTTATTCCTTCATCTCGGCAGTCACCAGCTTCGACGCCGGGCGGCTCTTGATGGCGGAAAAGCCTGAGATAATAATACTCACCGAAGCTTTTCCGGAGCTTACTGTGGAGAACCTTTACGACACCATCTCGAGCCGGCGGGACTACGAGAAGCCTGCCATCATCTTCATTGCAAACGAGAACTCAACCGTAAGGGAAAGCAAGAAGGCAGACCTGTTCCTGCACCGGCCCATTGAAATAAAGAGACTTTTGGAGTTTATAAATGGTTTTCACTGATATTATAGAGAAGAAAAAGAACGGCCTTAAGCTTACCCAGAATGAACTGGATTTTTTCATCGAGGGTTATGTAAAGGGCGATATTCCCGATTACCAGGTGTCGGCCCTTCTGATGGCCATTGTCCTTAAAGGTATGGATGACGAGGAGACTGCTTGGCTGACCACTGCCATGCTTAATTCAGGGCCGCGGATGGACCTTTCCGGCATCAAGGGCTTCAAGGTGGACAAGCACTCCACCGGCGGAGTGGGGGACGACACCACACTTCTGGTTGCTCCTCTGGTTGCGGCCTGCGGATGCAAGGTGGCCAAGATGTCGGGGCGGGGCCTTGGCTTTACAGGCGGCACACTGGACAAGCTTGAGTCTATTCCCGGCTTCAATGTATTCCTGGATAATGAGACCTTTGTAAAGAATGTCTCCAAGGTGGGGCTTGCCATAATGGGGCAGACCCAGGACCTGGTCCCCGCCGACAAGAAGCTCTACGCCCTACGGGATGTGACCGGCACTGTGCAGAGCCTGCCCCTCATCGCCTCCAGCATCATGAGCAAGAAGATTGCCATGGGAACCGATGCAGTTGTCCTGGATGTGAAGACCGGCAACGGAGCCCTCATGAGCTCCTTAAAGGATTCTATAAAATTAGCCGATATAATGGTAAGAATCGGCAAGGCCACAGGCCTTAAGACAACCGCGGTGGTCACCGACATGAACCAGCCTCTGGGCAACTGCATCGGAAACGCGCTGTCGGTGGAAGAGGCTATACATGTGCTCAGGGACAACATTGAGTGCGACATCAAGACCATATCCCTGACTCTGGCCGCAAAAATGCTTATCCTTGGCGGTATCTGCGAGACCGACAGCGAGGCTATGATGATGCTGGAGGAAAAGCTGGCATCGGGGCAGGCGCTGGTTAAGCTGGCCCAGATGATCAAGACCCAGGGGGGCGACCCTGCGGTGGTGGACGACACCTCGATTCTGCCCCATGCCAAGGAGCAGATTCCTGTATGTGCCGATTCTGTCGGCTATGTGTCGGAGATCATCACCCGGGATGTGGGCTCTGCCGCATCGCTTCTGGGTGCAGGCCGGATGACAAAAGAGGATGTGATCGATCCTGCTGTGGGCATTGTGATTAAGAAACGGCTTGGCGATTATGTGAAGAAGGGCGAGGAGCTTGCCATCTTCCATGTGAACGATAAAAAGAATTTTGAGGAAGCAGTGGCTAAATTCAAGAATGCATATACAATTTCAAAGACTCAGCCTGATGAGCTTCCACTTATCTATACTGTGATTGAGGAATGATTACCCTTGAGAAAGCTGATCTCCATCGTCTTACTGCTTCTTTTTGTCCTTCCGTTTTTCTGCTATGCAGAGCTTTCTTACGATCCTGACGATGAGGTCATGCTGGTTGATGTCCCTGTCTACATAGGGGAAGAAGCCTTTATCAAAAAAGCCCAGGAGAGGGCGGCTGCGGCAGGGCGTTCCCAGCCTTTAGGCCTTGTTCTTTCCGGCGGTGCAGCCCGGGCTATGGCCCACTTAGGTGTGCTTAAAAAGCTGGAGGAGGAGGGGATTGTCCCCGACTTCATGATCACCAACTCCATGGGTGCCATAATCGGTCTCCTTTACAGCGCCGGCATCTCCTGCGACGATATCTACAACGTGATGACCGAGTTCACCTTGGGTGAGTTCTTCAAGCCTCAGCTGCCTGTGAAGGGGGGCGTGCTGGATACATCCCGCTTTATCTCTGTGATCCACGGGATCCTGGGGGACAGGCGCATAGAAGAGCTGGATATCCCGGTGGCTGTCATCTGCGAAGACCTTATAACCCGGCGGCAGATTATTTTCGAAGCTGGGGATATGTACGACATAATCGAGGGAAGCATTGTAATCCCTGTGGATTTCGCTCCCAAGGAATATATGGGCTATCTGCTGATGGACGGCGGATGCACCAACCTGGTTCCTGTGGACCACGCCTATCGGTACACCGACAAGGTGGCGGTATCATCAACACTGTACACCTTCAAGCAGAACCTGCGGAACTTTGTGACTGTAGTTAACCGCATGCAGGATGTGAGCAAGACAAGAAAGGGGGTGGAGGAGATAAAGAAGCACGAGAACCTGGTATGGCTCCGGAACCCGGTGGAGAAGTATTCATTCATGGGCTTTGACAAGAGCGAGGAGATAATCCAGCTGGGATATGAGTGCGCCACAGAGCATATAGATGAGCTTAAGGGCCTGGCAGAGCTTTCGGACAAGACCGCTGCAGAGCAGGCATCATTCTTATCCAACCGCCAGGAGAATAAGGAGAAGATTGAGGATTTCTGCAGACGCTACCGGAAGACAGATATGATTCCTCTCCGGGAGCTCTCTCCTCTCTTCACAATCGGTATCTCCATGCTGGGGGAGATTCCTAACGACTACTATCTGAATAATTATAACTATGTTTATCTCGGCGAAGAGCTGGGCTACAAGACCATGCGGATAAACTTGAGGGAGTACTGGTTCCCCAATAATTACGGCCTTGACTCCGCCCTTACATTTGCCCTGGGAGATTTCTTCAAGTCAAAGACCAGGGGATTGGTGGATTTCAAAGACAACAAGCTCCATAAGTTCTACTACTATTCCAACAACGAGATAATCTATTTCTCTGGTGACACATTCGGCATTGACCCCTTCTGCACCTTCGAGGGAACCCTGGATGATGACCTGAAGGAGCTTGATTCCTTCCACAGGGCTGGTCTCAAGGGATATATCGGCAGTGATAAATTCATCAGGTTCTCTGCCTTCGGCTTCAAGGAGAACCGGGATACTGACGGCTGGGGCGCCTCTGTAAACTTTGACCACAAGCTGGTATGGCTGCTGCACCTGGAGGAGAAGGCCACCTATAGAATGCCGCTCCCCGGCAACGATACTGTATGTCTGTACAAGAACGACGGAGTCCGGGGCAAGACTATAAAAGGGGATTTTGACCGGGTGCTTATGGCCCAGACCACCTTCTATCTTAAGCCCGACTTCACTCCGAGCCTTGCAGAGGCGTTCATCTTCAATGATGTGCGGCTTGGAGTCTTCGGCGATTTCTATTACTTTGACGATGTTATATTCACCGCAGGTTTATCCCTGAAATTTGACATAAGCTTTATCGGCGTGATGCCGGTCAAGTTCCTGTGCTATGGCGGCTGGGACTTTGACCAGAAAAAGATTTTCACCAAATTTGCCATAGGTACGGAGTTCTGATTGAAGAGATTTTTGTCTTTCATTCTTTTGTCTGCAATGATGCTTTTCACAAGCTGCGAGACAATCCAGATCTTCGACTGCCCGGCAGTGAAACAGAAGCAGGAGAGACAGGCGGCGCAGGAGAAAAAGGCTGAACAGCAAACTGTTTCTGAAGCTCCGGCTGAAACCGGCGAGAGTACAAGCACCAGCTCAAGTACCAGTTCAAGCGTTAGTCCTAATACCAGTGCAAGTACAAGTCCAAGTGCTGATCCGAGCACTGCTCCGAGTACCAGCTCAGTTGTTACTCCGGTAAAAAACCCGAGTACAGGTAACAGTCCTAGTATCAGCCAGAAGCAGAAGCAGCTGGTGGAGGCCGCCAACTGGGCAAAGGGGAAAAAATATCTGACAATCAACGGCCATAGATTCAGGATGGACTGCTCCGGGGTAATCAGTGCTATATACTATAAAGCCGGGATAGACCTGGCCAAGGATTTCAATAAATACAAGGGGGGCGGTGTTCAGCGGATCCACGCAACCATGCAGGCAAAGGGCCTTATCTACAGACCTACTGTTCCAGTTCCCGGCGACATCCTGTTCTGGGACAACACCTACGATGCCAATCATAACGGCCGGTCCGATGATGTGCTGAGCCATATCGGCATGGTGGTCTCCTCCGATAAAAAAACCGGCAATGTGGTCTATGTCCATCATCACGAGAAGAAGGGGATAGTCTTTGAGACAATGAACCTGCTCCATCCCAACGACCCGAAATATAACGCTATTATGCGCTCCCAGAGGGCCAAGAAGCTGCCGGGGAACAAGTATCTTGCATCCCAGCTCTATAAGGATGCAGGCAAAGGATATCTCCTGAGGTAGACCATGAATTCTGTAGTAGACCTTCATTCACATTCACCATATGCAGGAGCCTCGGGAAAATCAGATTTCAAGCGCCTTTCCTATGTGATGGGGATCAAGGGAATAAACATTTACGGCAGCGGCGACATCCTTCTTAAGAAGTGGGAGGATGAGCTCTGCGGTGAATTCCCGTTCGACAGGCAGAAATCCATGTGGGTGATCAAGGAAGGGCAGTATCTTATGCCCCAGACCGAGATTATTGTCACCCTGCCCTATGCCCAGAATCCGGCCAAACGGAAGCTGTTCCATGTAGTGATACTCTTCGGAGACATGGAGAGCGTCTATACCGTCCGGGCCATGATGGAGAAGAAGGGCTCCAAGCTGGGAATAGGCCGTCCCTTTGTGAAGTTTGAAAGCTATGTGGAGATGCAGGACTTCTTTATAGAGATGAAGCGGAAGGCCCGGGTCGGCATTGTGCCGGCTCATGTGGTGACCCCGGAAGGAATACTGGGAGGCAAGAACCCGGTGGATTCTGTGACCGAGGTATGGGGCAGCGCCTCCTCCTGCATAGACGCGCTGGAGACAGGGCTAAGCGCCGACCCGGAGATGCTGGCGGCGGTGGCCGGTGGCCTGGATGTGCCACTTATTTCTTCAAGCGATGCCCACTCGGCCGCCTTCAACAGACTGGGTCGGGAGTTTACCCTGCTGGATATGCAGGAGGAGTCTGCTTCCGGTGTCCTGGCGGCACTGTCGGCCAAGGCGGTGCTGAAGACAGCGGAGTTCCCGCCCTTTGAGGGGCGCTACTACCTGACAGGACACCGAGGGGACAGACCCGGCCACAACGGGGTTGAGGTTTGGTACCTGGATGACCCGCCGGAGGTCTGTCCCCTGTGCGGCAAGCCCTTTGTGGAAGGGGTCCGCCAGCGTATAAAGCGCATCTCCAGCGGGCTTGCGGCGCGGAAGCAGGAGTTTGTATACCAGATGCCGCTTATCGAGATCATTGCCACAAGCCTTGGCTGCGGCGCCGGCTCCAAGAAGGCATCTGATCTTTATATAAAGATTGCAGGCCAGGCCGGAAACGAGAGCAGCCTCTGGTTCGGAGATGCAGATACAGCTCTGAAGGGGGTTCCCGACGCAGTAACGGAGGGAATAAGGGCTGTCAAGGAGAACAGGTTTAAGATAAAATATGGATTTGACGGGCAGTATGGCCAGATTCTTCTGTCTTGACAGCCTGTTGTGACCATTGTAAGGTGGAAATATGGAAAAATATGTTATTGAGGGTTCTTATCCGCTTAAGGGCAAGATCAGGGCCAGTGGAAACAAGAATGCGGCGCTTCCATGCCTTGCCGCAGCTCTGCTTACCGACGAAGAAGTCATCTTAGAGAACATTCCCGAGATCGAGGATGTGGCTGTAATGGTGAGGATTCTCAAGCAGCTGGGCTCCAAGGTCACCTGGATGGGAACCAATAAATATTCCATCAAGACAACAGATATAAAGAAGGCCGAGATTCCGGCTGCCGAAGCCAAGGCTGTCCGGGCATCCATCCTGTTTGCAGGCCCTCTTCTTGCAAGAACCGGCAGTGTCACATTCCCCCCTCCGGGAGGCGATGTAATAGGCCACAGAAGGCTTGACACCCACTTCCTGGCATTCACCGAGCTGGGTGCCCGGGTCTCTTCCGACGGCGTATACAAGGTTACTGCCAACAAGCTGGTGGGTGTGGATCTGTTCCTGGATGAGGCCTCTGTAACAGCTACCGAGAACGCTATAATGACTGCGGTGCTGGCCGAGGGCCAGACTGTGATCCAGAACGCCGCCTCCGAGCCCCATGTGCAGGACCTGTGCAACATGCTGGTCTCCATGGGTGCAAAAATCGAAGGAATCGGCTCCAACATACTAAGGATCAAAGGAGTGACCAAGCTCCATGGCACCACCTTCCGCATAGGCTCTGACTTTATGGAGGTGGGATCCTACATCGGTCTTGCGGCTGTAACCCACAGCAAGCTTGAGATAATCGACGCAGAACCCAAGAACCTGCGGATGGCAAAAATTGCCTTCGGCAAGCTGGGAATAAGCTGGGAGACCAGCGGCAACTCCATCCTTATCCGGCCCCGGCAGGAGCTCAGGGTAAAGCCAGATATGGGAGATCAGATTCCATCCATAGACGACGCTCCATGGCCAGGATTCCCACCTGATCTGACCAGTATTGTCACAGTAGTTGCCACCCAGGTGAGCGGCACAGTCCTGATTCATGAGAAGATGTTCGAATCCAGAATGTTCTTCGTGGACAAGCTTATAGAGATGGGTGCAAAGATTGTGCTGTGCGACCCCCACCGGGCTGTGGTGAGCGGTCCTGCTGCCCTTAAGGGCTCCAGCATGGTTTCCCCTGATGTCCGGGCTGGTATGGCTATGGTCATTGCGGCGCTGTGTGCAGAGGGAAAGAGCACTATAAGCAACATCTATCAGATTGAGCGGGGCTACGAGAACCTGGCCGCCAAGCTTAAGAGCCTGGGTGCAAAAATAGAGCGGATTTCTGATTGATCACCGGCTTTCTATAAGGTATCTGTATCCCTGTTCTGTAAGAAACTTCTGTCTGTTTGCAGAGAATTCCTCCTCCACAGTGAACCTTGATGTAAGGGTGTAGAAGGTGGAGTTTCTGTCCTTCGGTCTTAATATTCTGCCCAGCCGCTGGGCCTCTTCCTGCCTTGAACCGAAGCTTCCCGAGATCTGTATCGCCATGGATGCATCGGGCAGGTCTATGGCGAAGTTTGCAACCTTGGAGACAATGATCACCCTCTCTTCTCCCCGGCGGAACCTGTTGTAGATCTCCTCTCTGGTCTTGTTGGGGGTCTGTCCTGTGATGATGGGGACATTCAGAAGCTTCTTCACCTCTTTCAGCTGGGACAGATACTGTCCAATGATGAGGATAAAGTCGTCGGGATGGTTGTCTATGAGCTCTTTTATGATGGGGAGTTTCCGGGAGTTCTCCGATGCGATGCGGAATTTTTCCCTCTTGCCTGCGATGGAGTAGGGCACCTTCATCTCCTCGGGCAGTTCCACTCTTATCTCATGGCAGGATGCATCTGCAATCCACCCCTTGGCCTGGAGATCTTTCCATGGGCTGTCATACTTCTTTGGGCCTACCAGTGAGAAAAGATCCTTTTCCCTGCCGTCCTCCCTTATAAGTGTGGCGGTAAGGCCAACACGGCTTATAGCCTGGATCTCTGCGGTGATTCTGAATACAGGAGCAGGGAGCAGGTGAACCTCGTCATATATTATTAGACCCCATTTGTTCTTCTTGAAAATTTCGAAATGAGGGAAGTGCTCTCTCTTGTCGGGCCGCCAGGTGAGGATCTGGTAGGTGGCCACAGTGATGGGCTTTATCTCCTTTTTCTCGCCGCTGTATTCCCCGATATCCTCCGGCTTTGCGAAGGACTTGTCCAGAAGCTCCTCCATCCACTGGTGCACTGCCGCTATGTTGGTGGTGAGAATCAAAGTCTGGGTCTGCATAAGCTCCATGATCTTCATGCCCACCATGGTCTTCCCTGACCCACAGGCCATAACCACGGTGCCATAACCATTGCCCGGGGCACCCTTGCCGTAGAATGCGTTGGCCGCCTCCACCTGGTAATCCCGGATCACCAGCTTCTTGCCACCGGATGTGGTCGTGCGGAGCTTGAACTCCATCGGAGCACCGGCCCTGAGGGGTATATTGTCCTTTACAGGATAGCCTAGATTTATAAGCTCCTGCTTCACAGTGCCCCGGTCAAGCACGCTGACAAGGAAGGCGTTCTCCCCGGGTGCGGGCATGAGCAGCTTCTCCAGCTTCTTCACCCCAAGAAGAGATCTGTACAGAATAGTGTTCTCCACCTTGAGCATGAGGGTGTCGGGATTGTCGGTCTCTGTCAGTACCAGCTTTCCGAAAAGGGAACCGCTGTCCTCTATCTGGAACAGGACATTCTCCGGTATGGCGAACCGGGACCACTTCTTAAGCCTTTTTATCACCTGATCTGTGGGGATGCCTGCCGATGCGGCGTTCCACAGAGAGATGGGAGAGATTGAATAGGTGTGTATATGCTCGGGGGATTTTACAAGCTCTGCAAAGACAGAGATGTCATCCCGCGCCGCTTCGAAATTGGAGGAATGGACATCCAGCAGGATGGTGCCGTCGCTCTGTACTATGATAGGTTTCTCTTCCAAGGCCATTCAAAAATTGTAAGTTTAAAAAATCTGTATGTCAACTGGTAAGGCAATATGTTATAGTAAAAGCATGGGACAGATTAAGGAACAGGTTAGGCTTGACCGGCTTATGGCAAACAGCGGATACGGCACCCGAAGCGATGTGAAGGCTCTGATTCATGCAGGGCTGGTGACAGTGAACGGAGTGCCGGCAGACCGGGCCGATATCCATGTGCATCTTTCCAGGGATAAAATCGAGGTCGATGGCCAGCCCCTCAAGGTTGCAGTTCATGTGTACTACATGATGAACAAGCCTGCAGGCTGTGTCTGCTCTTCCAAGGGAGGAGCCAATTCCACAGTGTTCGACCTTCTGGAGGATGCTGACAAGGGCAAGAGGCTGGGAGGTGAGCTGAGTATAGTGGGGCGTCTTGACCTGGACACCGAGGGACTTCTGATACTCACCACCGACGGCGACCTGAATCATAAGTTAACATCACCGAAGCACCATGTTCCCAAAACCTATCTTGTGCGGCTTGAAAATCCAGTCTCAGAGGCAGATCAGAAACAGTATGCAGAGACTGTGGCTTCCGGTGTGGAGATTCCCCCTGAGGATCATGAGCCCGGGGCAGTATGCAGGGGAGGAAAGCTTGAGTGGGAGAGAGATGACAGCTGCCGGCTTACCATCTACGAAGGGCTTTATCATGAGGTGAAGCGGATATTCGCTGCCCTGGGGAACAGGGTCACCTGCCTTAAGCGGATAAGCATAAATAATCTGGCCCTGGATCCGGCTCTTGAACCGGGAGAATATAGGGAGCTTTCCGAGCAGGAACTTTCGGCTCTAACCTTGACAAACGCTATTCTATGAATAAACTAATATATGTGAAAAAGTTTTATATTGTTATATGTCTGATTATATTACCGGCGCTTTTCTCCTTTGCTCAGGAGCCCTCTTCCCTGGACCAGGGACGTATTGTCACAGCAAACGAATTCCTCAACTATGTCTCGGCCCAGTACGGATCAATCGATGATTACGAGGCTAATGTGACTATCACCAAGGGCAAGGAGAAGATGACTGGAATCATATATTACAAGACCCCGTCGCTCCTCAGAATCAACTTTGACAATCCGAAGGAACAGGTTCTGGTGGTGGACAAGGAGAAGCTGGTCATCTATATCCCTAAATACCGGGTCATCATGCAGCAGAAGCTGAAGAAGAAGGGCGGTGTCTCCGGTGCAGGCATGGCAAGTAAGGAAGGCCTTAAGATCCTTAAGCAGAACTATACTGTGGCCTATCTTGAGAGCCCCGACTTTGTTCCTCTGGATGAAGGCAGCGAAGAGATGGTCAAGAAGCTCAAGTTTGTGTGGAGAACTGCTGATG
>JAEEGL010801499.1_pt1 | contig 12956 bp, 15 predicted proteins | sample 9134231 | NCBI WGS metagenome assembly JAEEGL01 (sample SAMN16246548, study PRJNA631951) | gut metagenome | biome: gut microbiome; feature: rumen; material: fiber-attached | host: Bos | place: Iran: Karaj | collected 2018-10 | reverse complement strand
CAGCAACAGCTGCAAACATCAATAAAAACTTCTTCATAATAAAACAACTTTTAAAAATAAAAAATTAATAATAAAACGATTCAACGCCGCAAAAGTAACGGCTATTTTTGAATTGGCAAATTTTTTGCTCTAAATTTTCATTTTTTAATACTTTTATTTGCCTTTTAAGGCGTTTTGCGGGTAAAAATCTATAACTTTGCAGTGCAGATTTTTGTCCAGCACGTTTTGCTACAATTTTCGTGCCAATTTGCTGAACTAACTAAAAAATTTTGAATCATATGTTTATCTACATTTTAATGGGAGGTATCTTCATTCTGAGCATGATTGTCCAGAACTCCCTTAAGTCCAAGTTTGCGAAGTATAGTAAGGTGCCTCTGGGCGTCCCTATGTGTGGACGTGACGTTGCCAATGCCATGCTGCAACAGAATGGGTGTGGTAATGTGCAGGTGACTAGCGTTAGCGGGCAGTTGACCGACCATTTCAATCCTGCCAACAGCACGGTGAACCTCAGTGAACCCGTTTATGGAACCAATAGTATTGCCGCTGCCGCTGTCGCTGCCCATGAGTGTGGACATGCCGTGCAGCACAAGGTGGGTTACAGCATGTTGCAGTTGCGTACCAAGATGGTGCCTATCGTTTCATTTGCATCCAATACGATTCAGTGGCTCTTGCTTGCTGGTATTGTTGTCGCACAGTGGACACCGATTCCTCTTTACATCGCTATTGCCTTGTTCGCCTCTACGGTACTTTTCAGTTTTGTTACTCTTCCTGTTGAGGTGGATGCCAGCCGCCGCGCTGTGCAGTGGCTCGAAGGATCGGGCATAGTCAGTGGCCAGCAATTGGAGTATGCCAAGGATGCCTTGCATGCTGCCGCCTATACCTACGTGGTGGCTGCAATCGGTTCATTGGCTACATTATTATATTATGTTGCTATGATCTTTGGCGGAAGCCGTCGTTAAATCAATACACAATACAATTAAGACATACATTAATTAAATAATGGCACAAAAACCATCTATCCCTAAAGGGACACGCGACTTCTCTCCGATTGAGATGGCGCGTCGTAACTATATTTTCAATACGATCAAGGATGTGTTCCTGCTTTATGGATTTCAGCAGATAGAAACACCGGCGATAGAAAACCTGTCCACGCTGATGGGCAAATATGGCGAGGAAGGTGATAAACTGCTGTTCAAGATCCTGAATAGTGGTGACTACTTGAAAGATGCCCCGGATGACTTGTTAGCGGCTCATGACTCGTTGCACTTGACGACCAAAATCAGCGAGAAAGGTCTGCGCTATGACTTGACGGTGCCTTTTGCACGCTATGTGGTGCAGCATCGCAACGACCTGCAGATGCCTTTCAAGCGCTACCAGGTGCAGCCTGTGTGGCGCGCCGACCGTCCCCAGAAGGGCCGTTACCGCGAGTTTTACCAGTGTGATGCCGACATCGTGGGGAGCGACTCCCTATTCAATGAGGTGGAGTTGGTGACCATGATTGACGAGGTGTTCAACCGGTTCAACATCAATGTCGCCATTAAGTTGAATAACCGTAAAATCCTCAGCGGTATCGCCGAGGTTATCGGTGCTGCCGACAAGATTGTGGATATCACTGTCGCTATTGATAAACTCGATAAGATCGGTATCGACAATGTCAATGCTGAGTTGAAGGAAAAAGGCTTGAGCGACGAGGCGGTAGCCACGCTGCAGCCATTGTTGGCACTCGAAGGTTCCAACGAGGAACGACTTAACGCCCTCTCTGGCATGCTGGCCAGTAGCGAGGTGGGTATGAAGGGCATCGAAGAAATGCGCTATGTGCTGGACCATGTGGCTGCCCTAGGAACCCGTGCCCAGGTGGAACTTGACGTTTCCCTTGCCCGTGGCCTGAACTATTATACGGGAACAATCCTCGAGGTCAAAGCACTGGATGTGGCTATCGGTAGCATTACGGGTGGTGGCAGGTATGATAACCTGACCGGAGTATTTGGCATGCCTGGTCTGTCTGGCGTGGGCATCAGTTTCGGTGCCGATCGCATTTATGACGTGCTCAATGCCCTCGACCTCTATCCTGCCGACACTATGGCGACGGCACGGGTGATGTTTGTCAATTTTGGAGAGCAGGAAGCCACGGCTTCGTTGGGCCACATCATGAAACTGCGCCGTGCAGGCATCAGCGCTGAATTGTATCCCGACAGCGCCAAGATGAAGAAACAGATGAACTACGCTAACGACCGTCAGATTCCCTTCGTGGCTATTGTCGGTGCCGATGAGGTGCAGAATGGTACCATCGCTCTCAAGAACATGGTCACTGGCGAGCAGCAGACCCTGACCGTCGAACAAGTGATAGAACTGTTAGGTAAATAACACCTGAAACACCAGATTGTGCGATCATGAACAGTATGTACCAACAGTTAATGCAGTTGCCGCTCTTCCAGGGCGTCAGTACCGATAGTATCACGCAACTGGTCGAGAAGTTTCCCTTCCATTTTCTCAAGTACCGCAATGCGGAACAGATACTTGCTGCTGGTGACATATCTACCCACATCAGGTTTGTCGTCTCGGGTAAAGTGCGCCTTGAAACACCCTGTGCCCACTTGAGGGTATCGTTGTTGCAGACGTTGTCTACACCCAACGTTTTGGCACCTGAGTATCTGTTCGGCCGTGAGACGGTTTATCCTTACACGGCTGTCGCTGCCGGTCCTTGTGGCATCTTGCAGTTGCGCAAGAGTGATTACATCAAGATGATAAATAGTGATAAGGTGTTCTTGTTCAACATCTTGAATTATTTGTCATCGGGAAGTCAACGCGGTATGGCATCAGCCTTGTCGGTTAAAGACGGTTCTGTGACCGAACGCTTGGCCCAATTTGTGGATATGCTTACTGTCCCTGGTGCCACCGATATCATTCTGCGGTATAAGCAGAAGGACTTGTGTACGCTGATGAGCACCCAACGCACGACGCTGGTTTCTTCGCTGGACAAATTGAGCGATCTGGATATCCTGGACTATGATAGCAATGAGTTGCGGATACTGGATTTCAGAAAATTAATGGATTTAATCAAAGAATAACTTTTTATGATATATACCTATTACCCTCAAGGCACATGTTCCTCCCAAATTGACTTTGAACTCGATGAGGAGGGCGTTATCCGTGACATCCAGTTCACGGGTGGCTGCCATGGTAATCTGCAAGGGATTTCCACGCTGGTACGTGGTATGAAGGCCAAAGACGTCATGGGCAAACTGCAGGGAATTCGCTGTGGGTACAAGAACACCTCTTGCCCTGACCAGTTGGCGACAGCCTTGCGTGAGGCTATGAAGAATCAAGAATAAACATCATAACATTATAACAATTTCATTGATAATTATGAAGAAATGCTTTTTAGTGATTGCGATGATTGCAACACTTTCATTAGTAGGTTGTAAAGAAGATTATAAAGCTAAGGGCGAGCAGATGGCCAAGCACCTTGACGAACTGTGTGAGAAACAGGACTCGGCTGCTGTTTTAGCCTATGAGGATAGTATCCGTATTGCCGAGGAAGAAATTAGGGCAACGGGTGACACTGCCGCCATCGCTGACTTCCAGGAGGCGCTGAAGGAGTCGCGCGAGCGTAACACGCCTTACATCACGGCCCTTAAAGTGAAGAATGGCAAGAACCAGAAAGAAGCCCTTGAGGAGGTTGTTGGCGCTGCTTTGAACGGCGATGTCAACATCAGGACTGTGACCGAGAGCATTGACAAGGTTCTCGAACAGAAGCAAGAGGAAGAGAAATAATTCTGGATGCGACAGCGGTTGCGTTGGATATCAGAAACCTATGGTCATGCGGTGGTGGGGATTGCCTTGGGCATCCTTATGGCCGCATGTGGCACTGGTATTGAGATGACCGAGCATGTCACCGATAAGGATGTGCGCAAGGTCATGGAACAAGCCGACAGCAAGCAGGCTTCGGTAACTCTTGAAGCCTATACGGACTCGTTGGCCGCATGGAAGACAGGAAAGCGCTTCTGGGTGGCCGACGATCAAGTAAAGCAGATGTTGCTCTATTCCGGTTTTGACTTGGATTCGCTTCATCTTGCAGGTCATGTCCTGAACTATGATGGCTGGGTGACCAGCGGCTTGTTCACCGACGATAACCGTAAGGTCGATATCCGATTTGTTGACTCGATTACAGGCCAGGCGTTTGTTTACCGTTATGGTAAGGCAGTCGAAGCTTTCAGGCCTGGTTTTACCTTGCCCATGCTTATTGATTTGGATATGGTGGACCACATAGCACGCCAGGTTCAAGGCAAGGACTATTATATCCGCACACCTATTTGGTATGATCAACAGACCGAACAGATGAAGGGCGGGCGTCATTTCATTAAGGTTCATATCGACAACGTCTTGCCGGGCAATGCCGTTATGCCGTTGCGCGTTCTTTTCACTACTGCAGACACGCGTGAACGCGCCATGGTGTGGATGAGTGACAACGCATCGACGATGCATGGCCGCGACTTTGATGCTCTGTTTGTCGCCAGCGACCCGCATCTGGCACATCCCGAGATCAGTGATGCAAACTGGCAGAAGATTACCCGAGGTCAGGTGGCCGAGGGTATGACCAAGATCGAATGTGGATTGGCATTAGGTTCACCTAAACGTATCAACGAGATTCCTGACCAGCGAGGCATGAGAGAGTATTGGTATTATGATGGCGGGGCCTACTTGTTTTTTGTAGATGGCCTGCTCCGACAATTCAATAAATAACGTCAACTTGATGAATTTGTTCGTTAAGAATCAATGCGTTAGCATCTCCCCCTCTAAGATTAGAGGGAGAACTCCTCCCCCGCCCGGGGGGAGGTGGCACGAAGTGCCGGAGGAGGGGGAGTGGGCAGGGGCGTTGATGCTACCGCGATGGAGTGCCTTAGGTGGTATCGACGCCCCCCAGCCCCCTCTTATCCAAGAGGGGGAGCTGAGTATCAGCAGTCTATTTTTATCGAACTCACGTTAAATAAACGTCAATGTCGAAATGCTGACGACTTTGGAAATAGAATTTTTGGGAACAGGCACCTCAACTGGTGTCCCCATGTTGCGTTGCCAGTGCCCTGTGTGCCTGAGTTGCGATCCACGCGACCAGCGCTTGCGCACATCAGCTATTGTGCGTTATCAGGGAGCCAGGATTCTCATTGATTGCGGTCCGGATTTCCGCACTCAGATGCTCCGGGCTACTGACGACAATTTGGATGCCGTGCTCTTGACACACATTCACTATGACCATGTGGCTGGCCTGGACGATTTGCGGGCTTATTGCTTTGAACGCCCGTTTCCGCTCTATGCCCGCGCCGACGTATTGGATAACCTGCACAAGCGCATCCCATATTGCTTTGCAACGGACAACCCCTATCCGGGCGTGGCTCAGTTCGAGGAGCATGTCATCGGTGATGAACCCTTCCTGGTCGAGGGCGTGCGTGTGGAGCCTATTCCCGTGATGCATTACAAATTGCCCATCCTCGGTTTCCGCATCGGTCCCTTAGCCTATATCACCGATGCCAAGACGATTGACGATAGCGTGGTGGAGTCGCTCAAGGGAATCCCCTTACTGGTAATCAACTCGTTGAGGATGGGACAACATCTGTCTCACATGTGCCTGGACGAGACACTCGACATCATCCGCCGCGTTAATCCTGGACGAGCTTATCTGATTCACATGAGTGATGGCATGGGTCTGCATGCTGATTCCTCCCGGATACTGCCGCCAGGCGTCGAACTAGCTTACGATAAGCTGATTGTAAAAGTGTGAAAAAGAATATGAAAGAGGATATTAGCATCACCGAGGTCAGACCGGTTGTTGAAGAAAAGACGGTGGGACCGCAGTTCTTTGAGGACCGGGTGCAGGCGGGCTTTCCCAGTCCTGCCCAGGGAGAATATGCCGACAGCATCGACCTGAACAGGGCGCTGATAACCAACCCTGCCGCCACCTTTTGTGCCCGTGTGATAGGCAACTCGATGGAGGAAGCGGGTATCAACGAGGGTGACTTGCTGATTATTGACCGCTCGCTGACGCCTCATGACGGGAATATTGCTGTCTGCTTTGTGGATGGGGATTTCACGGTCAAGCGTCTAAGCGTGCGTGATGACGGCATTTATCTCACCCCTGCCAATGCCAAGTTCCCCGAGCTGCGTGTCAGTGAAGACAGCAATTTCCAGGTGTGGGGTGTAGTCTCGCACATCATCAAGAAGCTTTAGCCTTTGAATCCGTCAAGACGACATATTGAGCGATACGGCACATGGTTTTTTGTGCTCTGTGTTGCTGTTGCCGCTTGGCAATGCTTTATTGTTGCTCTTGACACCCAGTTGGGTGGGGTGGGGCGCTTGTTACATGAGTGGCATGTGGTAGCCATATCGATTGCCAATGCCCTCTTGCTCCTGTCTCCCTACTGGCTGCTGCGTCGCCGATGGAGATGGCTGGTGTGGGTTCCCATGACTTTACTCGTCATCTGGTGCCTGATGCAAACATGCTATTGCCGCGCCTATGATGACTTGATGCCGTGGCGCAGTCTGACCTTAACCGAGAATGTCAATCCGACCTTGGCGTCGAGCACGATAGCCCTGTTGCGATGGCAGGATCTGCTCATTGTGATCCCTTATCTGTTGTTGATAGCAGTCTGCTTAATAAGCCATAGAGTCAGTGACAATAAAGTGGCCTTCAAGCAATTCGGATATTCGTTAATAGCTTGTGCAGCATTTGCGCTTTGGGGTTATATCCATGGAGACCAGAGTTTCAATGACCGCTTTTTGCACAATTTCAATAACCGTGGATACTTTGCGCGAAACGGCTTGGTTCCTTATGGCCTGTTTACCCTGCACGACGCCTTTAAGAGTCGCACTGTAACCGATGAAGAGCGGCTACAGGTTGAGCGTTTCCTTGTAGAGGAATGCCCACATTACACGGACAACCGCTATTGCTCCACTCCGCGCCGCAACCTCGTGATGGTGATTGTCGAGTCGTTACACTCCTGGCCGATAGGCATGGAGGTGGATGGCCGTGAAGTAACCCCTGTTCTCAATCGTCTCATTGCCAGTGACAGTGTGATTTATGCTCCACACATCATGTTTCAGACCAGCCACGGTCATTCCAGCGATGCCCATTTTATATATAATACCGGACTGCTGCCTTTGCGTGATGGCGTGGTGGCGGTCAATTGGGGCAATGGCCATTATCCGTCGCTTGCTGAAGCCCTTGAAGGGTATGACTGCCGTGAGATCATCTGTACGCCTGGCGTGAACTGGAACCAGAATGTCACGGCAAGGACCTACGGCTTTGACACCCTCTACACGCGTGAACACTTGACGGCTGATAGCGCCCTCCTTAGGCATAACAATGTTGATGATGCCGCCATGACCGATTTTGCAGCCCGCTTGGTTCCCCAGATGCGTCAGCCTTTCTTCCTGGAAATGGTAACGATGACGATGCATTCACCTTATCCCGATAACAAGGTGCGTCCCTCATGGATCTTAGCGAGCGACACACTGAATGCCGAGGCTCGCAGTTACCTCAACTGTGTGAATGTGACCGATAGTTGTATTGGAGCGTTCATGGACGACCTGAAGCGGATGAACCTGCTGCACAACACCGTGGTGGCGATAGTGAGCGACCACACCCAATTATACCTCAACCGCATTGAAGGTCGTCCCGACAGCGTTTCCCGCCCCATTGACTGGGGTATTCCGATGATTATTGCAGGCTGTGACACCACATTGCGTTACAATTCCGTTATCGGTCAGGTGGATGTCTTTCCCACAATTCTCGACGTGATGGGATCGAATGCCTATCGCTGGAAAGGCCTCGGTCACAGCATCTTGCGCTATCCGGTCCAAAGTGCGATCTTCCCGCGAAATATGTCGGTCATCGGCGATAGCACCTCCTTGACGCCGCAGCAACGCCAGGCATGGGACATTAGCCAGTGGATGATTTATGGTGGCTTGTGGAAATGATTTGCGGGAATGAAGAGGAATTGCTAATTTTGTACACGTTAATAAACAGTTATTATATAGTCAATGAAAGATTTCAAGTCACGTCTATTCTCGAGTGAAAGCCGTCTGAGCGACCTGATTACTGCTTATCCGTCAATACTCTCGTTGCTGACCAGATTGGGTATTTCGCTTGGTTTCGGCGACCGTTCCATAGCCGACGTGTGTGAGCAGAGTGGGGTAGATACCACCTTCTTCCTGCTCATTTGCAACGTATATACCTTCAATAACTACGTGCCTTCCACTGCCACAATTCTGGGAACGGATATGACAGGCTTGGTGCCCTATCTCGAGAAGTCCCATAAATACTATGTAGAGAAGCGACTGCCTCACATCGAGCGTCACTTGGACTCCATCGCCCAGGAATTAAACGGGCGCATCGGCAAGGTGTTCATCAGCTTCTTTGAACAATACAAGCAGGAAGTTGAGGATCACTTCATGCACGAGGAACGTGATGTGTTCCCGCACATCCGCGCCCTGATGGCCGGCAAGCGTGACACGACCTATGGCATCGATGGTTTTCTGCAGAACCATAGCGACATCGAGGGCAAACTCGATGACCTGTTGAATATCGTGTTCAAGTACCTGCCTCCTCAGGTCGATGATGATAATGTGCTTGATGTGGTTTATGATATCTTGAGGCTGAGTGAGGACCTCAAGAAGCATACCTTCATCGAGGAAAAAATTATGGTTCCCCTGGTACGTCACCTCGAAAAAGCCATTTTGTCATGAAGCAGCGCTTGTTGATAGTTGAGCCGTCGGAGGTCATTATTGAGGGGCTGAAATCCGTTTTGGAGAGCCAGTCCCGTTTCAAGTTGCTGGAACCAGAGGTGAGTGCCGACAATCTGGAGGAGCGCATTCTGTCCACCCATCCCGATGTGCTTCTGGTGAATCCCACGATTCTCAATAAGAACGTCTCCGCTTTGCGCAATGAGTACAATGTGGCTGTCGTGGCGCTGGTTTATCAGTATGTCGAGCGGGAAGTGCTCAAGGGTTATGACGGCGTGGTTGAGATCCGTGATTGCCGCACCATGATTATCGAGACCTTGGCTCAAGCCTCGCCCGTGGCCGAGCAACACAACCAGAACAACTATGAACTCACTAAACGCGAGACGGCTGTTCTCATTCAGTTGGCCCAGGGAAAGACGAATAAGGAGGTGGCCGATGCCCTCAACGTCAGTGTTCACACGGTCATCAGTCACCGCAAGAACATAACCCACAAGACAGGCATCAAGAGCATTGCAGGCCTTACCGTGTATGCCATGCTCAACAATCTCATTGACGAGAGCGCCCTGTTGTAAAAAGTGGCATCTAAGAACCGTTAACTGAAAACTTTTTGCTACATTTGCAGGTTGTAATTTTACGAAAGGTATGTTATTGACTAAAATGCTCGATAAGTTTGGAGACTACTGCATGTTCATGTGGAGGGTTATGGCCATCCCTGACAAGTGGAAAGTCTTCTTCAAGCGCTATGCTGACGAGATCGGGAAACTGGGTATTGACTCGATTCCCCTGATTATCATCGTGTCGCTGTTTATTGGTTCACTGTGTACAATATTGATTAAACTCAATATCTCTAACCCGTTGTTGCCCCGTTACACTGTGGGATTGACCACGCGTGAGATTATTCTGCTGGAGTTCTCATCGACGATTCTGTGTCTGATTCTGTCGGGAAAGATCGGTTCGAACATCGCCAGCGAGATTGGTACCATGCGCGCTACCGAACAGATTGACGCCCTTGACATTATGGGCATCAACAGCGCCAACTTCCTGGCATTGCCCAAGATTCTTGCATGGATCACAATTCTGCCGTTCCTGGTGGTGATCTGTATGGCTACGAGCCTGTTTGGCGGTTGGCTCATCTGCATCATCACTGGCATTGTTGACCCTGATACCTACATCTTCGGTATCCAGTCCCTGTTCATCGAGTGGTATGTATGGTTCGCGTTGATTAAGTCGCTGGTGTTTGCTTTCCTGATGTCCACCATTGCCTGTTACTACGGCTACGCTGTGAAGGGTGGCTCGGTCGAGGTGGGCAAGGCCAGTACCGATACTGTTGTCATCAGCAACATCATGATTCTGGTGGCTGACGTTATTTTAACCCTCTTATTACTGTAACACAATGATTGAAGTTAAGCATCTATCCAAGACCTTTAAGGAAGAAGGGGGTGACCGCCAGGTGTTGTTTGACATCAATGCCAAGCTCTATGACGGCAAGACCAACCTCATCATCGGTCAGTCGGGATCGGGTAAGACGGTGTTGATTAAGAATATCGTTGGCCTGTTTGACCCCGATGAGGGTGAGATCCTGTACGACGGCCGTGATATCACGCGGATGGACCGCAAACAGCGCAAGGAGTTGCGCAAGGAAATCGGCATGCTTTTCCAGGGTAGCGCGTTGTTTGACAGCGAGACGGTAATGGGTAACGTGAGTTTTCCGCTGGTGATGTTCAGCAAGATGAGTGCCGGGGAAATCCGTGACCGTGCACAGTTCTGTATCGACCGCGTGAACCTGACCGGCAGCGAGAACAAGTATCCCAGTGAGTTATCGGGCGGTATGCAGAAGCGCTGTGCTATTGCCCGTGCCATCGCCCTGAATCCCAAGTACCTCTTCTGTGACGAGCCCAACTCGGGCCTTGACCCCAAGACGTCGATTGTCATCGACGAGTTGTTGAGTGACATTACCCATGAGTTCGGCATTACAACCATCATCAACACCCATGACATGAACTCCGTAATGGGCATTGGCGAAAATATCGTGTTCATCAACAAGGGCCATGTGGGCTGGATTGGCACTAAAGAGGAGATTTACGACCAGGACAACGATGACCTGAACAATTTTGTTTATGCCACCGACCTGTTCCGCGATGTGCGCAAGTACCGTCGTGAACACGGGTATAAGCCGAGTAGGCGTTAGGTTTTAGGCTTTAGGTGTTAGGTTTAAGATACAATTGAATGATATGAGAACAAGTGATAAAGATTGCAAAGAGGAAATCCTTGAATTGCTGCGTTCTACCGGGCGTGAGGGCATCGAGGATGTGATAGGCGATTTAGAGGCTTGGGGATTTTTCACGGCTCCGGCATCGGCAGGCCATCACCTGAATACAGAGGGCGGCTTGGCAAAGCATTCGCTCAACACCTGCAAGGCGGCTCTCACCGTGTGGGAGGCCATGAAGGCGATTGAGCCCAGTCTTGAACACGAGGTGAAGCGTGACAGCATCATCCTTGCTAGCCTGTTGCATGACGTCTGCAAGTGTGACATCTATAAGCGTTCAGTCAAGAAACGCAAGAATGCGCTGGGCATTTGGGAAGATGCCGAGGGCTACAAGATCACGTACAAGGGTTTCCCGATGGGGCATGGCGAGAAATCGCTGACCTTGCTGTTGTGCAGCGGCTTGCCCCTGAATGACGACGAGATGCTCGCTATCCGTTGGCACATGGGCGCTTGGGGCGTGAACCAGAACAGTTATGAGGACGTCCGCAACTATGATGCCGCCCGCAAGCTTTATCCCTTGGTGACCATCATCCAGACGGCCGATGGTCTGGCAGCCAGCATCATGGAACGCACAGGCGAGGAAATTGATGAGTTATGATCCGCGTCAATATCCTGCTGTGTGACACCTTCCCCGGAAGGTTGCCCGATTTCATCCCCAACTACGAGTCACTGTTTATGGACCTGTTTGCCTCTATCGGCGAACAGGTTTCATACAAGATATTCCAAACGTGGCAGGGCGAATTGCCCCTATCGATCAATTCTGACGAGCTGTATCTAGTGCCTGGCAGCTTGGATTCGGCCTACGATGACAAACCGTGGATTGTCGCGTTGGTCAAGTGGATTGAACATGCCTATTGCTGCGGAGCCAAGTTGATGGGCGTATGCTTCGGCCATCAAGCGATAGCCAGGGCGCTGGGAGGTGAAGTGAGGCAATATGAAGGCGGCTTTGGTTCAGGAGTGCGGGCTTCAAGGGTTCTGGATGAGTCGATGAAGGCCTATTTCCCGGGACAGGAGATGCGTTTACTCTACAGCCACCACGACCAGGTGACCGTCTTGCCACAGGGTGCTACACTGTGTGCCACCAGCGATTTCTGCAAGAACGAGTCGTTCAGGATAGGCAGTCAGGTCGTCACTTTCCAGGGCCATCCCGAGTTTACGGTAGCCTATAGCCGCCACCTGCTCACTAACTGCAGTGACGATGTGGAACCCTCGGTAAGGGATGCCGCGCTGCGCAGTCTCGACGCACTCGTGCCACAAGGCGCTGAAGCCGCACGATTTGCTATAGACCTGCTGTTCAGGCAAGGTTAAAGGCCATTTATGACTCACGGGTGCAATATTTTTAGTACCTTTGCAGCCCAAAACGCAAAATTTCACTGATTTTTATGCCAAGAACAGAACAAGAATTAGAGGGTGTAACGCTGCTCGGCAACCAGGGCACGCAATATGAGTTCGATTATCGTCCCGACGTGCTGGAAACCTTTGAGAACAAGCACCCCGAGAACGAATATGTGGTGACGCTCGACTGCCCCGAGTTCACTTCGTTGTGCCCCAAGACGGGTCAGCCCGACTTTGGCCACATCATCATCAATTACATTCCCCGCCAGCGCATGGTAGAGAGCAAGAGTCTGAAACTGTACCTCTTCAGTTTCCGCAACCACGGCGATTTCCATGAGGATTGCGTGAACATCATCATGAAGGACCTGGTCAAGTTGATGGACCCCAAGTATCTGGAGGTCATCGGCCTGTTTAACCCTCGTGGCGGCATCAGCATCAAGCCGTTTGCCAACTATGGCGACAGCGATCATCAGGACATGGTGCGCGCACGCCTCATGGCTAATTTCCACAACGATTGATATGGCAAAGGACGCAGTAATCATCACCTCGGGCGGCATGGACTCGACGACCATGCTTTATGAGTACAAGGACGAGATTGCCTTGGCCATCACCTTTGACT
>JAEEGL010513731.1_pt1 | contig 12956 bp, 7 predicted proteins | sample 9134231 | NCBI WGS metagenome assembly JAEEGL01 (sample SAMN16246548, study PRJNA631951) | gut metagenome | biome: gut microbiome; feature: rumen; material: fiber-attached | host: Bos | place: Iran: Karaj | collected 2018-10 | reverse complement strand
TTTAAGGGTCTTTCTGATGCGTTCATAAAATCATTTTTCCAGGTGAGCTCCATAATCACAACGACGGGATATTCAACTGCCGACTTTGACAAATGGCCTGCCCTTTCCAAGACGATCCTTGTATGCCTTATGTTTGTCGGGGCCTGCGCGGGATCTACGGGAGGCGGATTCAAGGTTTCAAGGATACTCATAATGATCCGGGCATATATGAGGGAACTCAGGCATTTTATACATCCAAGGCTTGTAAAAAATATTTATGTGGATGGCAGAAAAGTAAAGGATGAGACAGTAAACGGTGTTATGGTCTATCTTATATCATACGTCATAGTGCTGTTGGTCTCCGTTGTTATCATCAGTATTGACGGCTTTGATTTTGAGACTAATTTTACAGCTGTAATGGCGACGCTTAATAATATCGGTCCCGGGCTTGCCGTTGTGGGTCCTGCCGGTAATTACGGCGCATTTTCCGATCTGTCGAAATATATACTTGCTTTTGACATGCTTGCCGGAAGACTTGAGCTTTATCCGCTTCTTTTGTTCTTTGCTCCGGGCACATGGAGGAGGAAGTGATGAAAGAAGCCTTTCATGGATCCGATATAGAGAAAATAGAAGAGAGATACGGCATAAACGCATCGGAAATAGTTTCTTTTTCAGCGAATGTAAGTCCTGTGGGAATTTCAAAAAAGTATCTGGAAGGAATAAAGCAAAAACTATACTGTGTGGAACGTTATCCCGAGCGTGACTATAAAAGACTTCGCAGGGCTTTAGGGGCATACTGCGGCGCGGATCCTGATGATATTATCGTCGGCAGTGGTTCATCAGAGATCATAAGCGCCGTACTAAAGCATCGCAGCAGTCCTGATGTGCTGATCACTGCTCCGGCATATGCGGAATATGAACGAAATGTCGCAATCGTAGACGGTACGATAAGCTATTATGATCTTAAGGCCGAAAACGGATTTGAGTTTGATACGGATGCTCTTATTGCGTCCATGTCATACTCATATGATGTCCTGATGATATGCAATCCGGTAAATCCTACCGGGACTGCCATAAGGGCATGTGATCTTGAAAAGGTACTGGAAAAGTGTGAGGAGCTTGGCATTATCTGTGTAGTTGATGAGACATATATAGATTTTGCTGATGAAGAATATGATGCATCCCCGCTTATAAATAAATATCCCTGTCTTTTCGTGATAAGGAGCATGTCAAAGTTTTTCTGTGCTCCCGGGCTTCGGATAGGGTATGGCATTACTTCAAATAAAAAACTCAAAGATGAGATAGAAGAGAACAAAGATCCCTGGTCCGTGAGTTCTCTTTCGGCAGAAGCAGCGATACTTATGTTATCAGATACGGTATATATAGACAGTGTGAAGAGATACATGTGTTCAGAACGCATAAGGGTGTGCAAAAAACTGGATGATCTGAAGAAGACGGGGATAAGCTATATTGAGCCCAAAGCTAATTTTGTGCTTCTTCATCTTCCGGGAGATGGCTTGAATGCTGCAGAGCTTTTTGAAAGAGTCATAGCACAGAAGATGATGATAAGAAACTGCGGAGATTATAAAGGACTTGAGAACAGGTATATCAGATTTTGCTTTATGAAAAAAGAAGACGATGACAGGCTTCTGTCTCTAATAGAGGAGGCATACGCGTGAGTCTGTCCTTAAGCGTAAAAAGAATAGAAGAGACATGTATGGCAGGGAGCATTGTGGTAGGTTCATTTGTAATCAATGCTCAGGAGGGAAAGAAAAATATTGCCCATATAGCCTTTATTATAAGGTCATCTCACAGAAGGATACGTCTTTCCCTTACAGATTATAACGGAGTGCTCCCTTCAGACGGTCTGAATATCGAATACGAGATATCCTCATACGGATTTGATCCCGGGACCGTATATAAAGGTTTTATTTCCATTGTATCGGATCAGGGAGAGGACAGGATCCCAGTTACTTTGAGTATCATCCGTGACGAGATCAGGTCTTCGATAGGACCTGTAAGAAACCTGTTCCATTTTACTAATCTTGCGAAGGAAGACTTTGATGAAGCTGTAAAACTCTTTTATACAGCGGATGCCAGAAGGATCTTTGAAGACGGAGAAAGAGATACATTCTTTAAGTACAGGGCTTTCAGCGGATGCCTTGATCAGGAAAGGAGCTATGAAGGAGTAGAGGAGTTTCTTGTTGAGACAGGAAAGAAAACCCCTGTCCTTTTAAGCTTTGCCGAAAGCAGCGTTATGGAGAGGGATATATATGATGACAGAAAAATATCTGTCATGGTCAGGAAAAGCGGATGGGGATACCCGGGCTTTAAGCTTGTAAGCACGGATGATTTCATTGAGCTTGAAAAGACAGATTATGACCTGTCAGATTTTGAAGGAAACTTTGCGGAGATAAGCTTTAGTATCATTGCGGACAGGCTTCATGCGGGGCATAATTTCGGAAAGATCAGCCTTTCATCTCTTCACAGCAATGTTTCAATTCCGGTCTTTGTCGATATGAGCGGATTCGACAGGATGGAAAGGGAGAGACAAAGAGTCAGAAAATCCGGTATTCTCCGTCTCATGAGGGAATTCATCAATTTCAGGATAGGTGATATTTCAGGTGAGGAATGGATATCAAGATCTAACAAACTTATAGAAAAGGTTCTGGCAGCCGACAGGAATGACCCTGAATACAGACTTATGCAGGCACAGCTGCTGCTCGCTTCAAAAAGATACAGTGAGGCTGATATAGTTTTGTGCGCAGTGGAGCGGGAGATGGGCGAGCGCGGCTTTTCGGATGAACTGCTTGCATATTACATATATTTAAGGGCCATGTGCGATCAGGATCCGGATGGACTGAAAGATGCCGTTACAAAGGTATGGGATCTGTATAACCGTTCTTCCGGCTCATGGAGGATGCTCTGGATACTTATCTATCTGGATGAAACCATCAAAATGTCGCCTGAAAGGGAAAGATCCCTTATAGAAGAACTGGTCGATCTGGGAATGCGGAGCCCGGTCATGTATCTTGAAGCCTACAGCATTCTCTCCCATGAACCGTCTTTGGTGAAAAAGCTTTCCGAATTTGAGATCAATGTGCTTGGTTTTGCTGTCAGACACGGGCTTTTAAAGAAAGAACTTGCAGATCAGGTATCTATATTATCGCAGAGGATGAGAGGATATGATCCGAGGCTTATAAAGATAATGGGAGCTTATTATAATGAATTCAAGGACAATGAAATGCTTGCTTCCATATGCTCTTATCTGATCAGGAACGGCATCACGGAACGAAGCCATTTCAGTTATTTTGAAAAGGCTGTTGAGAGGGACATAGGCGTAACCAATCTGTATGATTTTTACCTGTATACGATGAACCAGGGCAATACAAAGCTTCTGCCTAAAAATGTATTGATGTATTACAGCATGAAGAATGACCTGCCGCCGGTTTTCAGATCGTATGTTTATGCAAATATGATAGTAAACGAAGAAGAGGCGAGAAACTATCTGGCTCAAAGCAGAGAGGCATGTGTGAATTTTGCGGCATCCGAACTGCTCTCCGGGCATATGGATGAGAACCTTGCTATTATCACTGATTATCTGAATTTCTTCAGGGATGAGGAGAGCGCTTCATTTGATAAAAGCGATATAGAAAAAGCAATTATACGCAACGGGTTTGTCCATATGATAATAGTAGGGGATCCGGAAATCAGGGCTGTCACGGTTGTTGAGGACGCTTTCACTGAAGAGAAGACCGTTCCGGTCAAAAACGGAAGAGCATATGTCAGCATTTATGATAATGATTACCAGCTTTTCTTTGAAGAATCCACAGGCAGACGTTTCGGAGGAAAATATATCTCCTATGAAGATATTAAACTCATGCGTATCGGAGAATATCTCGATGAAACAGATTATCCGGATACGGATGATCCGGGATTGTGGGTAGCACTTTCCGAAAAAGGAAGAAGTTATATTTCAATAGATGAGAAGAATGTAAAATATGTGAGGTCGATCATAGACTCCGGCCTGCTGAACAAAAAGTTCAAGGAAGGCCTGCTGACTTCACTCCTTAGATTCTATTTTGATAATGATATGCAAGCTGAACTTGCGGATGTTCTGTCAAAAACAGATGTTTCAGACCTCACGATGGAGGAAAGGACGGAATATGTAAGGTTCTGTTCCATAAGATCGGATGATGAAGAAGCATACCGTGTGATAACGGAATACGGATCATATGGAATGGATCCGAGGATATTGATGCGCATATCCACAAGATATATTGAATTAAGAAACGGTTATAATGAAGCTTATTCTTTCGTTACGGATACAAATGTTACCGGGGGAAGGGCAGGTTTTGAACCGGATCCGGTGCTGCTAGAGATCGCTTCGGCCACCTTCAGGGGCAATAAGTATAATGAAGTCATATTGGATTTTATCTCCAGGTATTATGAAGGGACCACCAGGGAATTAAAAAATATATGGAAAGCCTGCCTTGACTTTGAAGCAGATCCTTCCATCATAGAGGGAAGGATTTTGGAGCAGATGCTGGCAACTGGGGCATATATCGGGGAGAGGGATGAGATTTTCTTTGATTATATTAAGAAAGACGCTTCCAAAAAGGTTGTGGGCGAATACTTCAGAAGAGCCGCTGAGGAAAACTTCATGAGGGATACGATACTGGATGACAGGCTTTTTATGGGAATGCTGGATTTTGCGATAGACGAAAAGATCAGCGATGTGGAAGCCTTGTGTCTTATACAGTTTTATGAGGCCCGGAGAGATATCAGATCGGATAAGATACTTTATCCGTATATAAGAGATCTTGCGGAACGTGATATTATTTTTGACTTCTTCCTATCCTATAAAGATCTGATACCGTCTTTGGCACTGTTCGGTGAAGATATGTTCATAGATCACAGAAGCGAGTCCGGATGCAGGGTAATAATGAATTATTGCCTTGAAGATAATGATACGGATGAGGTCGAATACAAGACGGAAGTAATGAGGGAGGTATATCCCGGTGTATATCAGGCAAGAGGCATAATTTTCCCGGGAGAGACTCTTCAGTATTATCTGACAGTAGAAGGGATCGGGCATACGAGGAGCGACATAGAAAGATCCGAAGAGAGGCTTACAAACGGAGATAAGAGATATGAGATACTCCAGGATGCTCTCACGAGCCTTAACATGGGAGATAATGAAAGCTTTGTGGAACTTTGTGAGGATTACATTATTAAAGACAGGATAGTAAAGGAGATCATATGGGCAGAGTTATAGGATATGATCTCACAGATCAATACTGCCAGGTGAGCATAGGATTAAGCGGTGATAACGGCGAGGAAGTACAATCCGTTCCCGTTATTGCAGGCTCGGAAAAATATGTTATACCTGTAGCTGTCTATATTAAGGAAGACGGAGATATACTTTATGGAGAAGAGGCGGTAAAAGCCGCGGAAGTTAACGGTGGACTGATAACCGGCTTGTTAAATAATGCAGTTGCAGGCGCTTCTTTCGAAAAGTACGGAAAAGGCTATGACTATAAGGATCTTTTGTCTGCCTTCATTAAAAAGACGATCCATTTGTCATCTGTCCTTTCGCCGATCGAAGAGGCGGAAAGAGTTGTCATAGCCCTGCCGGATCTTTCGGAGGAATATGTCAAAACGGTAGATGAGGCAGCTTCATTTCTTAATGAAGAAAACCTTTTATACAGGATTATCGGATATCCGGAATGCTTTTTCTATTATGCAATGAATCAGGATCCGGAGCTGACTAAGAATAAAGTAGCGCTTTTTGATTACGACGGAAATGTTGTAAGAAGCATTCTTCTTTATACGAGAGTTGACACGAGACCGCACCTTGCGATGATAGAGACCAGGGATTTTGACATGCCCTTAAGAGATGATATGTGCTTCCTTGAGATAGCCCGGTCAGTTCTGGATTCTGAGATCGTTTCGGCCGTTTATCTTTCCGGAGAGGGATTTGAAGGAGGATGGCTGAAGAGCTCCGTGACTTATCTCTGTGAAAGACGGCGCAGGGTGTTTCAGGGCAGGAATTTATATACGAAGGGCGCATGCTATGCCGGAATTGATGACCGGGACGGCAATCCAACACTTGAAACCTGCAGGTTTTTTGATGATGACAAGCTGGTTTCAAATGTAGGCATATATATGATCAGAGGCGGACAGGAGGTATATGTTCCCCTGTTGGATGCCGGTGTTAACTGGCATGAGGCAAAGGGAGCCTGTGAGTTCTATCTTGATATTGACCGGGAGATAAGGATAAGACTGGAGTCCTTCTTTACTAAGGACGTCAGATACAGTGTGCTAAGATGTGATACATTTCCCAAACGTCCCGGAAAATGTACAAGGGTAAGGCTTGAGCTGTCAATGAAAGACTCGTCCTGCGTGGTCAGTAAGGCATATGATCTGGGGTTCGGTGATATGTTCAGGTCATTCGGGGATATGGTGGAAACGGAGATATTCATATAGTGATATACGAACCGATAGGATTGTTTTCGAAAATAGCATATAATATCCCGGAGCTTTCGGTAACAATACATTCATTTGAGGAAATCTGCTATGTCATCTGCGAAAAGCTTTATGATATAGATGAGTTCCTGATGAAGGATGAGCTGATATTTTATGTCAGGGATTATCTGGCATTAGTAGAGTTGTCTGAAAGATTGACCGACGCAAAACCTGATCTTGTAAAGTATGTAAAGACACTGCTCTCATACAGAAATTATCTGCCGGAGGAAGAATGTGAGGCAATTTGCCAAAGGCTGAAAGACGGAAGTGATGCAAAAGAATATGTCAGGCTTATGGCAAGAGCCGATTTTCTTTTTGAAAACGGAAAATACCGAAACGCCATACTTATGTATGAACATGTAAGGGAGCTGATGGATGAAGATTCCGAAAAAGAAAGCTTGACCTACAGGGAACTTATGGGTAAGCTTGGAAAGTTGTATTCTTTATATTATATGTTTGAGGAGGCTGCAGAATGCTTCGACATATCAGGAGATCAGAAAAAGGCTTTCTTTTGCAGAAAGCTGTCAATGTCCAGGGTTGAATATGTCGATATGCTGTTAAAAGAGCATCCTGACGAGAGCCTTGCAAAACAGATAGATGAAATGACAAAAGAGCCGGCTGAGATAGCGGCGCTTAAGATAAGCCTTAAGGAAACGAGATCATATGGAAGGGATCTGGCAGTGGAACGACTGAGCAGCAGGCTTAAGGCCGAATACAGGAGAATGTCATAAGCATAATGGAAAAGCTTATGATGATGAGGTGTTAATGGGTTTATTTCAAAGAATAAAAGACTGGATAACAGCCAAGGACATAGAGGAATTCGAGCAGTACGAATACAACAGGGATAACAGCTATTTCGATGACGGCTATATGGCAGGAGATATCCCTGAGGTAGAAATGATCGACCGCTCGGAAGTGGACATGTCATCAAGGCATCTGCGCCAGAGATATGTGAAAAACCTGTGTGACCTTATGGCGGAGTGTACTGACGAGATAGAAGAAGCATCCAAGGAGTACAGATATGTCACTGATTACTTAAAGGATTGCGAGATAATAGACCAGATACCTGAAGAATCCGGAAACAGCCTTATAAGAGCAGCGGAAAATGTGATCAGGCTTATGAGGAAGAACGAGGTTCATACCGGCAGGCTGGGAAAGATCAGTGAGGCACAGTTTAATTATATGCAGTCTCTGGAAGCCGGAATGCCTAAAGCTTTGGAAGAACTCCGTGAGCATGAGGAATACAGAGAGGTCGTAAGAGATGATCTGAGAAAGCTTGAGGGAGAAAAGGTTTCAAGACAATTCATGAGAAGCGATGCCAGGGTCAAGGAATTAAGCTGCAGGAATATCGCAATGATCACAGTGTTTGCCATGGGATTTGTCATGATCATCCTCCTGCTCATGAAATATATGTTTGATATGAAGGTAATGCCCGGATTTATCATAGCTGCCGCTTTAGGTTCTATCACCCTGGCCGTGTCTTTTTCATCATATGTGAATGCCAGAAGCATGGAGCGTAAGCTTTCTAACCAGCTTAATCAGATAATCGGAAAACAGAATACGATAAAAATAAAATTCGTGAACATCCAGAACCTTATAATCTATGAATATGAGAAATATCATGTTAATTCCTCAGATGAACTCGGATACTACTGGACTTTATATGAAGAGGAGAAAGCGGAGCGCGAGCTTATACACAGAACCAGCTACCAGCTTGAGGAAGCTGAGGAAAGATTTAAGAAAGAACTGATAAATATCAATGTCAATTATCCTACATTGTGGCTGCATCAGGCTGAAGCAGTGGCAGACAGAAGAGAGATGGTGGAACTGAGGCATGAACTGGTTGCAAGACGCCAGGGATTGAGAAAACGCATAGCATATAATACTGATAACAGGGAAGCTGCAAAGCAAGAGGTTCAGGATCTTGTCATGAAGTATCCGAACTATGCGCATGAGATACTCGATATCGTAGGTTCATATGAATGATCTTCAGAAAGGAATGACGGATGGAAAACACAGACAGATACATAAGCCCGCTGTCAGAAAGATATGCGGGAAAGGAAATGCAATATATATTTTCAGAGGACAAGAAGTTTTCAACATGGAGAAGACTCTGGATCGCGCTGGCAGAAACTGAAAAAGAGCTGGGACTTAATATCACAGATGAGCAGATAGAAGAGATGAAGGCTCATGTGGATGATATTAATTATGATGTCGCAAGGAAAAGAGAAGCAGAAGTCAGGCATGATGTGATGAGCCATGTATATGCTTTCGGTGTGCAGTGTCCTAAGGCAGCAGGGATCATTCATCTCGGAGCAACCTCCTGTTATGTGGGAGACAATACCGATATCATAATAATGAACGAGGCTTTGAGCCTGGTGAAAAAGAAACTGGTCAATCTTATCGATATCCTCTCAAAGTTTTCTCTAAAATATAAAGATCAGCCGACACTGGGGTTCACCCATTTCCAGCCTGCTCAGCCCACTACCGTGGGAAAGAGGGCGACATTGTGGCTTCAGGATTTTATCATGGATCTGTCTGATCTGGAATATGTCCAAGGATCATTAAAGCTTCTCGGTTCAAAGGGAACTACAGGGACCCAGGCTTCATTTCTTAATCTTTTTGAAGGCAATATGGAAAAAGTCGATAAGCTCGATCCGATGATCGCCGAAAAAATGGGCTTTGATGGCTGTTATCCGGTATCCGGACAGACTTATTCAAGAAAGGTTGATTCCAGGGTTTTGAATGTGCTTGCGGGAATAGCCGCGTCGTCGCATAAGATGTCAAATGATATTAGACTTCTGCAGCATCTTAAAGAGGTGGAAGAACCTTTTGAAAAGAGCCAGATAGGTTCATCTGCAATGGCATATAAGCGCAATCCTATGAGATCCGAACGGATAGCTTCGCTTGCGCGTTATGTCATGTCGGATACGATGAATGCCTGGATAACATCTTCTGTGCAGTGGTTTGAGAGGACACTTGATGATTCTGCGAATAAGAGGCTTTCAATACCGGAGGCATTTCTTGCCACAGACGGGATCCTCACTTTGGATATGAATGTTGCGGACGGGCTTGTGGTATACGACAAGGTCATTAATAAGCATCTTATGGCTGAGCTTCCGTTCATGGCAACGGAAAACATCATGATGGAGTGTGTGAAAAAAGGCGGAAGCCGTCAGGATTTCCATGAGAAGATAAGGGAGCTTTCAATGGAAGCCGGGAAGCATGTAAAGTCAGAAGGAAGGGATAATGATCTTTTGGAGCTTATAGCGTCAGATGTATCCTTCGGAGTGAGTCTTGAGGAGCTAAAAAAGGGCATGGAGCCTTCAAAATATACAGGATGCGCATCGCATCAGACGGAAAGATTTATAAAGGAATGTGTTGACCCTGTACTTGAAAAGTATAAGGACATGCTTGGTGAAAAAGCGGAGGTATCATTATGATCAAAGCAATTGTCGGTGCTAACTGGGGTGATGAAGGAAAAGGGAAAATAACCGATGTCCTTGCAGAAGAAGCAGATATAGTTGTGCGTTTTCAGGGAGGAGCGAACGCAGGACATACCATAAAGAATAAATACGGAAAATTTGCGCTCCATACCTGCCCGTCGGGAGTCTTTAACGAAAATGTCACCAATATCATAGGTTCCGGAGTAGCGCTGGATGTGATGAAACTGAAGCACGAGATCGATGATATCGTGGAAAAGGGGGTTCCGAGACCTAAGATACTGATTTCCGACAGGGTTCAGCTTCTTATGCCATACCATATCCTTTTTGATGTCTGTGAAGAAGAGAGGCTTTCCGGGAAGGCCTTCGGCTCTACTCACAGCGGAATAGCTCCTTTCTATTCAGATAAATATGCAAAGAAGGGTATACAGGCATGCGATCTTTTAGATGAAGATTATCTGAAAGAAAGGATTGAGGATATATGCATCTTGAAAAATGTCATGCTTAAAGGCTTATATAATAAAGAAGAGCTTGACCCTGCAGAAGTCTTTGAAACATGTATGGAATACAGGGATATAATAAAACCTTATCTTACAGATGTAAGCTATTATTGTACCGAAGAGCTGAAAAAGGGAAAGACGATCCTGCTCGAGGGACAGCTTGGTTCAATGAAGGATCCCGATAACGGTATATATCCCATGGTAACTTCATCTTCGCCGATTGCCGCATATGGTGCAGTCAGCCTCGGAGTAGCTCCTCATGAGATCCAAAAGATTATTACCGTTTCGAAAGCATATTCCTCGGCGGTCGGAGCAGGAGCCTTTACCTCCGAGATCTTCGGAGAAGAAGCTGAGGAGCTTAGACTTCATGGCGGAGACGGCGGAGAATTCGGTGCGACTACGGGAAGACCCAGAAGGGTCGGATGGTACGACTGTGTTGCAAGCCGCTATGGCTGCAGAGTCCAGGGAACTACCGATGTTGCTTTTACGGTTGTCGATGCCTTAAGCTACCTTGACGAAATACCGGTATGCACTGAATATGAGATAGACGGAAAGATCGTCAGTGAATTCCCCAACCCGAGGGATCTTGAAAGGGCAAAGCCCCGTCTTACCGTGCTGCCTGGATGGAAATGTGATATAAGAGGTATACGATCATTTGATGAGCTGCCCGAAAAATGCAGAGACTACATCCTTTTTATTGAAAAACAGATCGGATATCCCGTTACGATGATTTCAAATGGACCCGCAAGAGAAGACATCATTTACCGTTAAAAACCTTATACTTTTCATCCTTATCCCGACGGTTGTAATGTACCTGTTCGAGGCATATACGCACAATCCTTTTGTCAGGATGAAGCCGGGGATACAGGTTTTGAACATATTTCTTTTTTTGATCATAGAGTGCATCCTGCTTTTTGCCGCAGGAAAACTCTGTACGGCGCTCCGCATAATGTGTGTTTTTTTTATGATATTCGGACTTGCGGAGTACTATCTTGTGGAGTTTAGGGGGGTGACACTTCTCCCCTGGGATATCGGATCGCTTGGCACAGCCGCCGAAGTGGCATCGGGATATAATTATGTGCCGGGAGCAAGAGCAGTCCTTTGTATCATCGGTTTTATCATTCTTTTCATTATCTCCGGTTTCGCTGACTATAAGCTTTCTCATTCATTAGTGATCCGTGCTGCTGGTTTGGTATCATTCATTTTTATTATTATTCTATACACGCTTTTTGTTCAGACCGGATTTGCGGAAAGAACCTTCGGATTCTATACCAAGCTTTTCACGCCTACAGCAATTTCGGAAAGAGACGGCACGCTTACGGCTTTCCTGATGGAGCTGCAGTATGTCAATGTCAAAAAGCCCAAAGGCTATTCAAAAGAAGAAGCTGAAAACATGCTTGATGCATATGAGCCGGAGGAGCCCGCAAAAGACAAGGCAAATATTATAGTGATAATGAATGAGGCGTTTTCTGATCTTTCCGTGCTTGGTTCTTTTGAAACGAATGAAGACTATATGCCTTATATGCATTCACTTCAAAAAAACGGAAAAAATGTCATAACAGGTGAACTTAATGTATCAATAGTAGGCGGCAATACCCCGAATACTGAATTTGAATTCCTGACAGGCGACACACTGGCCTTTCTTCCTGAAGGCTCCATACCTTATCAGCAATACGTGGACGAAGGCATATATGCGCTTCCTGCATATCTGAAGGATACAGGATATGCCACAGCGGGGATGCATCCATACTATGCAAAAGGGTGGGAAAGAAACAGAGTATATCCGCAGCTGGGCTTTGAAAAGATCAGATTTATCGATGGATTTGATGATGAGGATGAAAAGATCAGGGGTTATATCAGCGATATGGCTTGTTCCGAAGAGATAATTAAGGAATATGAGGAAAATCTTTCCTCCGGAAAGCCCTTGTTTCTATTTCTTGTGACCATGCAGAACCACAGTCCATACGATGATAAAAAGGCTGATATGCCGCATGATATAAAGATAGAAAGCGATATGCCCATTAAAAATATCGAAACGACAGAAAGTTATCTTTCGCTTATCAGAAGATCAGATGAGGCTTTTAAATATCTTACTGACTATTTTTCTGAAAAATACGATCCCACAGTCATAGTATTCTTCGGGGATCATGAGCCGTCTGATCCTGTAGTGCGCCCTGTATACAAAGTACAGGGAAAGGATCCGGGAAGTTTAAGCGAAGAAGATGTTGAAAACAGGTATGTGGTTCCCTATGTGATATGGACCAATTTCTATATGGATACGATTCATGAGAAGAATACCAGCGCCAATATTCTGGCAAATGATGTTTTGAAGACCGCTGGAGCAGGCTCTTTTCCTTATAGGATGTTCCTTGAGGAGTTTTCAGGAAAATATCCGGTGTTTTCGGCTGTCCGCATCGAAGATTCAGAGGGAAACCGCCATGAGCTTAAAGAGACGGAAAAAGATCCTTTAGTTGATAAGTACAGAAAGCTTCAATATTATGAACTT
>JAEEGL012681761.1_pt1 | contig 12957 bp, 10 predicted proteins | sample 9134231 | NCBI WGS metagenome assembly JAEEGL01 (sample SAMN16246548, study PRJNA631951) | gut metagenome | biome: gut microbiome; feature: rumen; material: fiber-attached | host: Bos | place: Iran: Karaj | collected 2018-10 | reverse complement strand
TGCCAGAAAATCATTGCGAAAATACGTGATAACAGTCTAAAGATAAAGCTGTGTCACGTAGATATCCACGCTACTGTATAATCTGAAGAACGTAGCGTGCCTATTTCGCATTTACTGCATTTTCTTATCTAAATGACATTGGGACGGGGGTAGTGGACCATTCCGGGAACAACTGACTATAGGGGGATGACAAAAAATGAAAAAGAAAAATGTAATAATCGCAGTTGTGGGAATAGTTGTGGTCTTTCTGATCGCAGTCATTGCTGTGTATCATGACGCAGCCCATATGGTGTTCAATAACCTGACAGCTTACAAAATAGATTTGGATGAAACTAGTGAGTGGAATGGCGGAAAAAGCTATCTCAAGGTTCCCTACGCTCTGGATTCTGATTCTCAGTACCTGGATCTTTATGTTCCAAATACAGCTACAAATGAGGATAAACCCATGTTATTTGTTCTGGTGCATGGTGGCGGTTTTATTTCCAATGACTCCCAGTCAAGGCAGGCGCAGCTTATGTACAGGTATTTCAGGGATAACGGCTTTGCCTGTGCAAGCGTCAACTACAGGCTGGCCCAGGAAGAACCTTTTCCCGGGGCGCTTTCAGACGTAAAGGCAGCTGTTCGTTTCCTTAAAGCTCATGCTGATGAGTACGGATTTAACGCAGATAAGGTTGCAATCTGGGGAGAATCTGCAGGTGGATACCTTGCTGTAGCTGCAGCTGTTACTGGCGATGATGAGTTCTGCGACGTGGAGTATATCGGGCAGAAAGAGATAGAAGAGAAGCGGGGCGAAAAAGTTACAGCTTCAGTGGATGCCTGCGTGGATTACTATGGCGCCGTGGATCTTTCTATAAAGGATAATGACTGGAAGAGCCTCAAGGTCCCTGGCTTTATCATCGATATCGCAAACAGCTGGCTTCACACGGATATACTCGCCGGTTATTCCGATGTGGAATCCTTTTGGCTAAGAAAAGAGACTACTGAGCTTTCTGATGATGAAAAGGCTTATAGCAGCATAGACCATTATATTTCAGAGAACATAAGCTCAGAGAACAATATAAAGTTTTGGATCTCTCACGGAGACTGCGACATAACAGTTCCAATTCTTCAGTCAGAGCGCCTCTATGATAAGCTGTGCGGCCTGCTTGGGGAATCCAATGTAACATACCGAATTGTTAAAAACGCAGGCCATGCCGGAGACATAATGTATACTGATGAGGAGCTTTCCATGATCAGGGAGTTTCTGATTGGAATCTGATGCATTATTTTTGGAGCCTGTAATCCCTTGGGCTGCAGCCATAGACCCTTCGGAACAGGCGATGGAAAAAGCTGGTGTTGTCATAGCCGACAGACACAGCAATATCAGCAATTGAAGCTTTGGAACGCGTAAGAAGAGTACAGGCTCTTTCAAGGCGCTTCTCCTGGAGAAGCTCTTTGAAGGTGTGGCCTGTCTCTTTTTTTATAATGCGGCTGATTGTGTACTCGTCGGCCTTTTCAGCTTCGCAAAAGCTTTTTAAAGAAGCTGTTCTATAAGAAGTATCAATGTATGAGAGTGCCTTTAAGGTTATTTCCTGATCATATGAGTTTGACGGAACATGGATCAGCTCTGAATGGTTGGTAAGATTAAGAAAAAGAAGTCCCACCGTTGCCTGGTTTATAGTGCGGCTGTTTTTGTCTTCGCTAAGCATATTCCAGGTAAGGTTTTCCATAAGATTCTGTATGGGAAGGATTTCGGAAACGCTAAAATACAGGTAATTACTGGGCAAATCTTTTTTGGTAAGACAGCTCACAATAAACTCACGAAGGGCACTTGGCTGGGCGCCCATCATGGGAAGAACCACATCGAAGAATTCCGGAAGTATCATGAAATTTATTGCAATGTCTTTTTCACCGGCAGGGAAAATTTCCTGTGTGGCGTGCTGGTTTAAAAAGAGAAGATCTCCTTCCTTAAGAGTGATCTCCTGACCGTCAATTATGTGTCTTGTGCTACCACTGCACATGTAGATGAATTCCACATAGTTGTGGGTATGCCTTGGAAAGTGAATAAACCTTACGTGCGGGCGCATATCAATGAGACGTCCGTTTTTTAATACTCTGGCGGAGTCAATCTCATCTGAGGATTTGGACGCTTCAGGGCTGTAATATAAAGCCCTGTTTATCACGGTATCACCATTTAATATGGATCTTTCTTCATCTGTTATAACGCTGAGTTTATCAAGTAATTCCTGGTTCATGAGTCACCTCTTTATCTCTTTGATCACAACATATCACATTTTGGAAACGCTTGCAAGAAAGGACGCTTTTTTATTCGGATTACGACCTTAAAAAGAACCGTAGACTAATGTATGATAGGCTCATCAATTAAACAGACAACACAATTTTTGAATTATAGAAAGGGAAGGTTACAAAAAAATGACAGTTAAAGAAAGATATGAAGCAGCAAAAGAGCGCTATGCAAAGCTTGGAGTTGATGCGGACAAGGCAATTGATGAACTCTCAAAGATCAGCCTGTCTATGCACTGCTGGCAGGGAGATGATGTGGTTGGATTTGACCAGAAGGGACCTCTTTCAGGAGGAATCCAGACAACAGGAAACTACCCATACAGGGCAAGGACTCCACAGGAGCTCATGCAGGACATTGATGAGGTATTCAGCCTCGTTCCGGGTAAGCATAAATTAAATCTTCACGCCTGCTATGCTGTGTTTGAAGATGGTGAGTGGGTTGACAGAGATAAGCTTGAACCAAAGCACTTCAAGGCTTGGGTGGATTTTGCCAAGAAGTACGGCATCGGTCTCGATTTTAATCCAACCATGTTCTCACACCCTAAGGCTGATGGCCTCACACTTTCATCAGAGGATGATAGCATCAGAAAGTTCTGGATCGATCACTGCATTGCATGTCTTAAGATCTCTGAGTACTTCGCTGAAGAGACAGGCGTTCCCTGCATGATGAATATTTGGATCCCAGATGGATTTAAGGACGTTATTCCAGATCGTATTTCACCCAGAAAGCGCCTTAAGGATTCTCTGGATCAAATCCTTGCAACACCTTACGACAAGAGCAAAGTGTATGTTGCTGTTGAGTCCAAGGTGTTCGGAATAGGAATGGAGTCCATGACAGTTGGCTCACAGGAATTTTATCTGAACTATGCCGCTAAGAATGACATTATGTGCCTCATTGATTCAGGCCATTTCCATCCAACAGAGAATGTTGCAGACAAGCTTTCATCAATGCTTCTTTTCTATGATAAGATGGCTCTTCATGTTACAAGACCAGTTCGCTGGGATTCCGATCATGTGGTCATCTACAATGATGATGCAAAAGAGATCGCACAGGAAATTGTAAAGAACGGACCCGAGAGATTCTTTATCGGCATGGACTACTTTGATGCCAGCATAAACAGAGTATCTGCCTGGACCAACGGAATGAGAAACTTCCTTAAAGCTCTTTTAAATGCAGAGCTTTTGCCAAACGATAAGCTTTGTGAGCTTCAGGATCAGCGCAACTTCACAGAACTTATGTCACTTCAGGAGCGAATCAAGATGGAGCCAATCGGAGATGTATGGGATTACTACTGCGAGAAAATGGGCGTTCCCACAGAGGATGAGTGGTTTGAGGTTTGCAGAAAGTACGAGACAGATGTTCTTAGTAAAAGAGCTTGATTTCATATTTAAGAATTCGTCAAAGAGAAAGGACAGTGAAAAATGAGAGTTTTAGATTCAGAATTTGCAAAAGGCTTTTGCCGCATGTGTGTTGATGGTTTTTATCAAGGATGGCATGAGAGAAACGGCGGAAACTTAAGTTATAGAATAAAGGATGAAGAAATAGCTTCTGTAAAAGAGGAGCTTAGCGAAGATGCAAAGTGGAAAGAGATTGGCACATCCGTACCTGATCTTGCTGGCGAGTACTTTATGGTAACAGGCTCAGGCAAGTACTTCAGAAACGTTGAGATCGACCCCTCCGCAAACATCTGCATCATCAAGGTTGATGATAAGGGCGAGAAGTATCAGATTCAGTGGGGGCTTGTAAATGGCGGAAGACCAACATCAGAGCTTCCCTCACACCTTATGAATCTTGAAGTTTGCAAAAAGAGAAATGCTGATATCAGGGTTGTATATCACTGCCATCCTGCAAACACAATTGCTCTCACATATGTACTTCCTCTCGACGGAGAAGTATTCACAAGAGAGATCTGGGAGATGGCAACAGAGTGCCCTGTTGTGTTCCCTGATGGTATAGGTGTTGTGCCTTGGATGGTTCCGGGTGGAAGAGATATCGCGGTTGCGACATCAGAGATCATGAAGAAGCAGGATGTTGCAATCTGGGCTCACCATGGCATGTTTGCTTGCGGTACAGATTTCGATATCACTTTCGGGCTTATGCATACAGTAGAAAAGGCAGCTGAGGTTCTGGTAAAGGTTAAGTCTATGACAGACAGAAAGCGCCAGACAATCGAGCCAGACATGTTCAGAGCACTCAACGGACCATTTGGTATCAAGGTTAATGAAGACTGCCTCTATGTAAAGAAGAGCGACGTTATTGGAGAAAGATAAACGGGAAACGGGGTTACCACGATGAAATATTATCTTGCAGTTGATATTGGGGCTTCTTCAGGCCGACACATCCTTTCATGGCTTGAAAACGGAAAGATTCAATACGAAGAAATCCATAGATTTTATAATGGCATGGACGAAGAAGATGGTCATAAGGTCTGGGACACTAAAAGGCTTTTTCACGAGATTATCACAGGCATGAAAAAGTGTGCCGAAATAAATAAGATTCCTGTATCTATGGGGATTGATACCTGGGGTGTTGATTATGTTCTTCTTGATGAGAATGATGAAGTGGTAGGCAGAACCTATGCGTACCGCGATGGAAGAACTGAAGGAATGGATGAGGAAGTCTACAATATCATCTCGGAAAAGGAGCTCTATGAGAGAACCGGAATACAGAAGGCAGTTTTCAACACCATCTACCAATTGATGGCTGGAAAGAAGCAGGAACCGGAGAATTTGGAGAAGGCAGAAGCTCTTTTGATGATTCCTGATTATCTGCATTTTCTTCTGACAGGTGTAAAAAAGCAGGAATACACAAATGCCACAACAACAGGACTTGTGAATTCCGGAACAAACGAGTGGGACTTGGAGCTTATTGAGAAGCTTGGATTTCCCACAAAGCTTTTTGGTGAGCTTTCAATGCCGGGGACACTTGTAGGAAAACTCAGGAAGGAAATCACGCAGGAAGTGGGCTATGATTGCAGCGTGGTACTTCCTGCCACTCATGATACCGGTGCTGCAGTTATGAGTGTTCCGAAACCATCAGGTGATGTTCTCTACATCTCATCAGGAACCTGGTCGCTTCTTGGCTGCGAGCTTGAAAAGGCCAACTGTTCCAAGAAAGCGCAAGAGGCCAATTTCACAAATGAGGGCGGATACGATCACAGATATAGATTTCTTAAAAACATCATGGGGCTTTGGATGATACAGTCCGTAAAAAAAGAGTTTGAGGCGGGATATGATTATCCCGGAAAGAATGAAGATGACGATTACTCTTTTGCAAATCTGTGCTCTATGGCTGAAAAGGAGAATATAGCTTCCGTTGTTGATGCAAATTCAGATATCTTTCTTGCACCGGATTCAATGATCAAAGCTGTTCAGGATGAGTGCAAAAGAACTGATCAAAAGATACCGGTTACTCCCTGGGAAATATCAAGGGTGATCTACATGTCTTTAGCCGTATGCTACTGGCATGCAACAAGTCATCTGGAGGAGATCACAGGAAAGCATTTTGATGCCATCAATGTTGTGGGCGGTGGAGCAAACGCTGATTATCTTAACAAACTCACGGCAACAGCTACCAGAAAGAGAGTATTTGCAGGCCCTTCAGAGGCAACAGCCATAGGCAACATCGGCGCTCAGATGATGGCTGACGGCATTTTTGCAGGTTTGCAGGAATTCAGGAAGTTTGTCTTTACCTCTTTTGAAATCAAAGAGTATAATCACCTTAACTCCATAAGCTGATCCTATGGACATGTTGTGCCGGGAGACGTCAGGTCTCTCGGCACTTTTTTCTTTCGCGTTTGTTTTCGTACATAAGCATATCTGCCCGTTGCATGATTTTCTGGATAATATTATCTTCTGAAGGATTATAGACGGCAAAGCCCTTGGAGACCCATATCTGTTCCCAAGGGAATTCGGCTTCCGCATTTATATCATCTATGACTTTATCCAGACGTTCCAAAAGGAATTCACGGTTGTGGAAATCTTCATTTTTCAGAATGATATAGAATTCATCGCCGCCAACTCTGTAGACTGGACTTCGTTTGAATACATCACTGATGGTGCGACAGGCTTTCTTTAGGTAAATATCACCTTTATCGTGGCCGTATTCATCATTGATGAACTTGAGGCGGTCACAGTCAAATTCACCCAAGGCAAAATTGGGATCTATGGATCCGTTGTTTATCTGTTCCTGAAGCTCCTCTATAGCAAGCAAGAAAGCTCCATTATTTCTTACATGAGTAAGTGGATCTATAAATGCCTGTTCATTCAGGGCATTGATATGAGCCTTCATATTACCTGATAGTTTCTTGAAAGACTTGGTTAGCCTTCCGATTTCATCGTCTTTGTCATAGGTCAGGTTGACATCGAAGTTACCTTTGTCTACCTGTTCTGCAGCATCGGTAAGCTGCTCAATGGGCTTGGTTATTACTTCCAGTGAAAAGAACAAAATGACACCGGAAACAATAAGTGATATTGCAGCACATATCAGGATATTGATAATGAGCCCTCGCCATTCACCCTGAGTTTCGTCTATGGGAACGGTGATGTTTAGGTACATGCCATTGCTAAGGGGCAGCCAGACAGCCTCCTTTAGGACACCATTATAGATGTACTGGGCATAGGAACTTTTTGCTTTATTGTTGTAGGGCAGTTGTCTTGTTGAAGCTGATGGTAGAATCGACACATCAACATTTGGATGATAGAAGAGTGTTCCGTCAGCATCGCTCAGGAAAGCATAGCCATTATCATAAAACTTTATGCTGTCAACCTCTTTTGCCATTGCCGAGTAGTCGATTTCCATTCCTACAACACCAATAAACTTACCCTTATAATAAATTGGTGCATCATAGGAAATAACCTTTACATCAAGGTTATCTGTGACATAGGGAGGGAGCCAGATGGATTTGCCTTCAAATTTGGGAACAGTAAACCATACAAGCTTAGAAGTGTCATTCACATCATACTGTGTGATATCAGTTACTTCATGCTCCTTAAAGCCCTTACCGTCAAGATTTATATACCAAAAGCCCTTTTCTTTGGCTGATACTGAAGGATCAATGCGATAATAATATGTCAGAACGCCACTTGTATGGGATATAACATGATCAAAATACTCACGGGCGCTTTCCATGTGCTGCGCAAGCTGCTCATCATCAAGTCCGTGCAGGTCATTTTCCACAAAGTCGGTGATATCGTTAACCGAGTTCTGAACACTGTCAAAATAGTAGTTCAAACTGGTCTGACCATTTTCACATAGCATAAGAAGAAGCTGATCTGACTTGCGCTTTGCGGTATTGCGTATGAAAATCGCACTGAGTAATGTTATGACCAAAATGACTGCAAACATTACACATAGCATTGTGACAGCTAGTTTTGTTCTTAGTGAACGCATTAAATAATCTCCTAAAATAACGTGTAATTGTATTCATAATTATACCATTAGATGATTGGTTCATACCTTTATCTGGCAACGTTCTTTATGAAAAGTTAATAATTTTAGCGGTACACAAAACTGCTGAAAAATTCAAAACTGTACACATCAGTCTGAAAATTTATAGTCTTTTAAGAATTGTGGTACACCATATGGTGTACCATTATTTTTGTTCTTAACACTATATGAGGAGGAATTTTTATGAAGAAAAAAGTATTGGTATTGATCATGGGATGCGCACTTGCCCTTGCAGGATGCGGGGGAGAAGCAGCAACTGAGCAGCCTGTAGCAGAGCAGACTGAGGCAGAAGCAGGAACTGAGAATAATGCAGATGCTACCGCTATAGAAGGAGCGCAGGAAGATTTGGATGGTGGCTATATTGATGAGGAGTTCACCATGGGTGAGGAAGTAACTCCCGATGCGGATGGCAGGATTTCAAACGGATTTATGTCCATTAAGATGCCTGCTGAGTTGGATGGCACATACATCGCATATGCTATGGATGGTGAGATCAACATCTATGATAAAGAAAGCGCTGATGCCGGCTTTGGAGGCTTTGCCTTTGGTGTGAGTGTTACAGAAGACTATGGCATGTACGGCGGCATGAGAACCAAGATCGGTGAGCTTAAGGATCAGGATGGAAGAATCTACCACGTTCTTATTTCATATCCTTCAGATGTACAATGGGATTATACAAAGGGCGAAGAGGCACCTGCTTCTTATCAGGCACTGTATGATGCAGGCAGAGAGATTGCCAAGACACTTGAGCCTGTTCAGGGCGGAGAGTATGTAGATGGCGGCGGCACAAAGGGCGAAGATATCTATGGTGATTATGTAAAAGAGCTTGTGACAAAGATCCAGAATGCTAAGGACTCAAACGAGCTTGAGGCAGAGGATTTAAGCCCTGTTTATTATGCTATGACCCAGGGAGCAAATCCCCAGGATCCAATGAAGGACATCGGTGTAGCCTACGTTGATTTCAACCTTGATGGCGTAGATGAAATGATCATGGGCGATATCAAGACCGGTGAAGTATACGATATCTATGCATCTGTAGACGGAAAGCCTGCACACGTTATTTCAGGACACTGGAGAGATTACTTCAAGATCTTTGGACCAACTATTGCAGAATACGTGCCTGAAGCTGCAGGGGTAAATGTTATAAATACATATGATCTGACTCCAAATTCAATTGAGATGTTCCCTCAGTACTCAATTAAAACTGATGAGACAGAAGGTGCAGAGAGCAAGTGGGCAGTATCATATGACGGCGGTGACAACTGGGAACCTCTTTCGGAGGAAGATTACAATATAAGGCTCAATAACATTGAGAATTTCCCTTCCACAACAGAGATTAAGTATACTGCACTTGGAAGTCTTTGATTGTCTGATAGCCTTTTTTAGATTCTGTGACACTTTTGTGATAGTAATAACAGTAACATGTGTTTCAACAGTTATTTTTTCAAGAGAAAGGTGGTTATTATGAAAAAGACAATTATTGCAAGAATTTTAGCAGCTGCACTCAGTGCAACATTGGCTATGGGATTCATGGTATCAGGAGTTGGAACTACAACCATTCAGGTACAGGCTGCAACAAAGGAATCAGATATTAACAAGGCTCTGCAAAAGGCATTTGACGCAAAATTCTATGCTAATAAGTATGCCGATGTAAAGGCTGCATTTGGAACAGATTCAACTAAACTCTTCAAGCACTTTATGACAAGTGGCATGAAGGAAGGCAGAATGATCAACGCAAACTTTGATCCCAAAGCGTATATTGAAGCTTATCCGGATATCAAAGCTTTCTGCAAAGGTGATTACGTAAAGGCATATGATCATTACTTCACAAATGGTATTTATGAGGGAAGAACTCTTACAACCTTCGAGGATATCAATAAGAAGAAACAGGCTGAAGCCGCAGCTGCAGCAGCTGCTGAGGCGGAGAGAATCAAGAATTCTACATATCAGGTTGATATCGGACATGGCCTTACTGTAACTCTTAATAGCAGCCAGTACAACAGCTGCACAATCAATGTTATGAAATCCGATGAAGGATTTGGTGCATACATTGGAAATGATCTGTATGCTACAAGCGGTGATTTCGACAGTGATGGCGTATGGCATTACTCAACAGTATATGTAAGAAACGGAAACTACTCTGAGACACTTCATGCTAAGCCACAGGTTAAGAAGCAGGAAGTTACTGATGATGAGTATGATGCATTCTTATTTGGACTGATGCTTGCAGCAATGCTTGACGAAGCAGATCAGCAGGCCCAGGCACAGGCCCAGGCACAGACAGCACAGGATGTTGAAGTAATGGAGCTTACCCCTGAAGATATCATATTGATAAATGAGCTTGCAGAAGCACTTGAAGATGCTGATGATAATGGCTAATTAATATCAAAATAAGATATAATAGGTATAAAGGCGGCGAGGGTTTTAGCCCTCGCCGTTATTGTAGTGTAGGTAAATTATGCCAATCAGACTTTCAACTTATCTTCAAAATACATATGGCGAGAAAATTTATAAACTCTCTCTTTCCTCAGGGTGCACCTGTCCAAATCGTGATGGCACTATTGGAACCGGGGGCTGTTCCTTCTGCTCTGAAGGTGGCTCCGGTGAATTTGCCAAAGAACCTGAATCAATAGATGCGGCAAAAGAGCTGATCCGCTCCAAGACAGATGCCAGGCGCTTTATTGCGTATTATCAGTCTTTCACAAACACATATGGGGATGTGGATCGCTTAAAAGAGCTGTACATGAGCACCATTAAACGTGATGATATCGCCATTTTGTCTCTGGGGACCCGCCCCGATTGCCTTGGCTCTGAAGTTATGGATATGGTAAAAGAGCTTTCGACCATAAAACCTGTCTGGATAGAACTTGGACTTCAGACTATTCATGAACGTACATCTAAAAGAATCAGGAGAGGTTATGAACTTGAAGTGTTTGAAGATGCGTACAGACGCCTTAAGGAGTGTGGAGTAACAGTCATAGTACATGTGATTTTTGGACTTCCCGTAGAGACGAAGGAGGATATGCTTGATACCATAAGATATCTAGCCGGACTTTCCCCTGCTCTTGACGGCATCAAGATACAGAACCTTCAGATATTAAAAGGAACGGATATGTATAAAGAATATCTTGAAGATGTAGAGAACGGGACAGGCGACTTCCACATAATGAGCATGGAAGAGTATACTGATCTTGTGACTGAGGCTATAGCTCTTTTGCCAAAAGAGACTGTGGTGCATAGAATGACTGGTGACGGACCAAGGAAACTGCTTGTGGAGCCGCTATGGAGCCTTGATAAAAAGCGGGTTCTGAACATACTTACAGCAAAGACCAAGGGATTGTTTAGTGAATAAATAAAGAGGTGGATTGATGAAGAACAGGAGAGTTCCTATGATAATCGCAATAATAGTTGTTGTTATCTTATTGCTGGCGTTTGGGTTTTCACTGTTCATGGCGGGATTTGTCATGACGGGAACAAGGCAGACACTTGATGAAGCATTCGCCTGGCAAAGTGACCATTATGACACTTCATTTTATGAACCCCTTGAGAAAGTTGATTATACTGTTGCAGGATATGAAAATTATACTCTGCATGTGGAACTTTTAAAGAATCCGGATGCTACGAAAAAGTATATTATTCTATCCCATGGCTACACAGACAATCGCATGGGTTCCCTAAAGTATGTGAAGATGTATATGGAGCTTGGCTTCAACTGCATTATTTATGATCTTCGTGGCCACGGTGAGAATGCATCCACCTTTACGTCCTACGGAGTTCTGGAGGCAAAAGACCTTGTGAATCTGATCAAGGATACAAGAGAAAGATATCCTGATCTGGAGGCTTTGGGACTTCATGGTGAATCACTTGGTGCGGCTACTACGCTCACAAGTCTTAAGTATGAACCGGAAGTGGATTTTGTAGTTGCGGATTGTGGCTTCTCAGATATTGAAAACGTCTTAAGGAACGGCTACAAGAGCGTTGGGGTACCGGAAGCGCTTTTTGATATCGCAAATTTTGGCTCCAAGATACGCTATCATTATGCGTTAAAAGACATGAGACCTATTGAATCTCTTTCGACCAATCAGATTCCAATACTGTTCATTCATGGCGCGGAGGATTATTTCATTCTTCCAAAGAATTCTGAAGATATGCAAAAAACAACCGCAGGTTATTCAGAGATTTATCTTATCCCGGAAGCGGGTCATGCTGAATCTGTTTTGACGGCTCCTGATCAATATAAACAATATGTTGTGGGTTATCTTGGGCACATCTACTAATTATTAAAAAAATATTAAAATTTTGTAAAAAAATTAGGCCGCTCCAGGCAAGGGTTTGAAAAATGGGTTTCCTTGAAAACCTTACAAACACTGGCTTTGGGGCGGTTTTTTGCATCCCGGTTTCCGGTTGACATAACGCACACTATATTGATAACATTCCTTTTGCTGAAATTTTATTTGGTGGGGACCAGATATTATTGAAATTTTGTTGAAGGGAGAAAAGGTTATGAAACGGATGACCAGAGGGCTATTGTCCTTTGCATGCGCATTTCTGATTGTTTTTTCTACATTCGGGAATGCGTATTTAGTTGCAGAGGCCAGTGAGCAGACAGCCAGCGAGATGACAGCAGCTGTTACCGAAGCCAGTGAGGAACTGAATGAGAACGCTGCTTCTGTAACAGACGAGGTGACAGACCCGGTTGCATCTACAGCTGTTACTACCGTCGAAGAGGCAAGTGGCGCAGGCGGTACAGGCGTTAATGGGGAGGCAAATGATACAATAGATGCTTCCGTACAGGGAGCAACAGGAAATGTAGAAAATGCTTCTGTTGTAGAAGGTACAGGAAGTACCCAGACCCCAGAGATTACTCAGACTACAGAGGGTACTGATGCTTCAACTACCAGAACAGCTACAGGAGCTGCAACAGCTGAGGTGGCTGCTGAGACAAATCAGAATGAATCTGAGCAGGTTACAGGTCTTGAGGTTAAGGCATCTGTTGCTGCAGGTGAAGTTGAGTGCGATCAGCTCATAACTCTCAGCTGCGAAAACGAGAATGCTGAGATCTACTATGCAATAGGTGGAGACGGCTCAACAGGCTATAAGAAGTATAGCAAAGACACAGAGATTAAGTTCAATGAGGAAAGCACAGATACAGTAATCTGGGCATATGCAAGCATTCCTGCTGAAGATGGCAAGACCATCGACGGTGAGAAGGTTTCTTTTGAGTA
>JAEEGL012623948.1_pt1 | contig 12957 bp, 10 predicted proteins | sample 9134231 | NCBI WGS metagenome assembly JAEEGL01 (sample SAMN16246548, study PRJNA631951) | gut metagenome | biome: gut microbiome; feature: rumen; material: fiber-attached | host: Bos | place: Iran: Karaj | collected 2018-10 | reverse complement strand
TCACACAGCAGAGACCGCCGCACAAACGGAGCAGCCGTTTGTGCGGCGGTCTTTCTTCCATGCAGCTCCCGGCCCCGTTCTTCGTCAGATGCTTGAACCCAGTCTGCGGGTTTGCTCTAATCACTTCAGGAAAGAAATGCCTGCCGAACTCATGTGCTGTCCGCAGCGCTGGTGAGTCCCTCTCCGTGCAGGTGCAGGGAGGGCAGACCGGTTCCCGAAAGGAGTGGCATCGTGAACGAAAAACGAATCAGCGGCAGAACCCTTTGGACGGATGACGGCGCAGAGGCGCTGGACCGTCTGATCATAGAAGCTGACGCATCTCTCTGTGCCCCGGAGGGGAAAGCGGTGGTGCTGGAGGTAAACGGCGATCTCTGTGACCCCGTGCCCGGCACTTATGAAGGCAGCGTCCGGGTCCATCTGATAGACACCATGGAAAGCTGGGGCGAGATGACAGGTCCATACCGTTCCGGACTGTTTTTTGATGAAGACGGACTGAATCCCGGAAAGTCCGCCCTCGCCGGAAGGCTGACGGAGGGAGAAAGTACCGTCCGTGGTCTCGACCTGACCGTCAGGGGCAATTTCCTCAACGGGATCAGCTGTGACGGCGGACGGATTCTGGTGGAGAATTCCACTCTGCGCTTTCTCGGAAACGGAGATGACTTCCGGCTCACGGGCACGGCAGTTGCTGCAGGCGGGAACGCCGACCTGACCATCAGGAATTCCGCGATCCTTTCCAAGGGTGTCGCCGCTACCACAGTGGCTGTGGGCGGAAAGGCGGATGTTCTGATCGATCACTGCACGCTGCAGGGAACAGGCGCGGAGGATCCGGACTATTACCTGGACAACCATCATCTGACCGTGGTGCCCTGGGTACTCGGCCTGCGGGGAACCGTCCGGGCCAGCAACCTGCTGGAAAACGGAACCGTTACCTATTACAACTCATCCGCTTCCTGCAACGGCTGGGGTGTGCTCTCCGTGGACATGACGAAGGACGCCGTCCACAACGTGATCAACGTCAGGGCCTCGATCCCCTCCGGCGAGGGATACGACAGCGGCTACTGCACCTATCTGCTGGGCGGCACCACGTCCACCTTCCTGGGCTGTGAATTTGACGTGCCGGACTATGTGTTCGCCGTGGGGGGCAACGATCACCACACCCTGGTGGGTCCCAGTTCCCGGGAAAACCTCATGCGTCGCAGGGATCTGCTCTGCCATCTGGACCGGGATATCGGCCTTGAGAACGTGCCGGAAAGGCCCTGCGTCATCCGGGCGGGAAAGTTTGCCGGCATGTGGCACCACGCTTCCACCGGAAAGTTCGAGATCCTTCCGGGAACAGTGATCGAAGCGGGCGTATGCGCCTTCCTGATCAAGAGCGGCGATAGGCTCAATACGCCGGACATCTCCTGTGACGGCGTGTCGGTGTCAGCACCTGTGCTGGTGCATCTGATGGAGAGCGACGATCCGGGCATGGGGAACTACGGCCGGGACAAGAGCTGGGCGCCCTACTACGAGTGCATCTGCACACCAAACCCCGGGGATGGCCATGACCTTTCCTCCACAGAGCAGTGCGCCAGCGCAACCTTCCGCAACATGGCCGTTTCCGGAGACTGCTTCAACACCAAATGGAAAACCGCACAGAATCTGCACCTGGTGTTTGACCGTACCACCCTGACCGGGACGATCTCCAGCGCCGGGTATGTCCACAGGGAGTTCTCCTGGGGCATTGCGGAAATGCCGGACGGAAGCCGGGTCTGCACCGATCCCGACGGCCGTCCCTACCGGACTGAGACCGCGGAGGACATGCTCTTCGGGAAAATGCCTGTCACCTACCGGTTCCCGGTGCGCGGAGCGGACGGGCAGCCGGTCTATGCGGAAAACAGCGAACCGCTGCCCCGGATCGGCTATGCAATTTCTCTGGAACGGCCTGAGCTGCTGGGCGACGTGGACATCACAGCATCCGAGCCGGTCTGCAACGGCGTCATTGTGGAGCTGAAGAACGGAAGTACCTGGAACGTGACAGCGCCCGGCTGGATCACTTCCCTTTCCATCGAGGAAGGCTGCACCCTGAACGGGCGGCTGCTCCTGGACGGGCAGGCCGTCCCTGCACTGCCCGGATCCTACCGGGGCGCCATACAGGTTCTGCCGGTCTAGAAGCGGCCTTCTCCGGAATACATCCCGGAAGCGACTGGCAGGCGAGACAGTGTCCCGGTTCGGGACATGAATGCAACTCAATACACTCACAGCCCGGAATGCTCCAGCAAAGAGCGGCAGGCCAAATGAAGGCGCGTTGCGGCACCATATGGTTGCCTCATCAGCATCGGAAAGAAAACCACGGATTCCATTACCGTTGAATTTCAAGAACCCCTGTAGTTTTTACTTGACAGATCGTTTAAAATGCTTTATAATCCCCCCAACAAACCGTTGAAGCGGAAGTAAAGGCGATCAATCCCCCACAGAGAGTCCGGGCTGGTGGAATCCGGACGGTACGAGGATCGTCATAATGGGCCGCTGAGGGTGCGAGGAACGGCTTTGCTCAGTATTCGCAACGCGGGGCGCGCGTTACAGCGCCAGGGATATGCTGGTATCCCGTAAAGCGCACGGCACGACCGTGAATCAAGGTGGCACCGCGGGATTTCCCGTCCTTGACATTATGTCGGGGACGGGTTTTTTGTCGTTCCCGGGAGGAGGACGCAGTATGTATCCATCATTGGCAGAAGCCAGAGCTATCGCCGCATCCGGTCCATACCGGAGAATTCCTGTAAGCATGGAGCTGTTTTCCGACGGCTTTACACCCATTGAGGTGCTGCGGACGATCCGGGCGGAGAGCAGCCACTGCTTTTTACTGGAGAGCGCCGAGGACGCAAAGCAGTGGGGCCGTTACACATTTCTGGGCTATGGACCCACCCTGGAGCTGACCTGCTCCGGCGGAATGCTCCGGCTGAAATATGACCCGGAGTCTGGTAACCCAAGGACAGAAGAGAGAGCGGTAGATCATCCCGGAGATGCGCTCCGGGAGATCATCCGATATTATCAGAGCCCGATCATTCCCGGGCTTCCGCCCTTTACCGGCGGCCTGGTGGGATACTTCTCCTTTGAATATCTTCAGTATGCCGAGCCGTCACTCCGGGCCACAGCGCCCACGGGCGGAGATTTTCTGGATGCGGACCTGATGCTGTTTGACCGTCTTGTGGTGTTCGACAACTACCGTCAGCGGCTGATTTTGATCGTCGGCGCGGATACCGGGGATCTGGACAGGGGCTATGCGGAGGCGGAGAAGGCCCTCCGGGATATGGCCGTGCTGCTGCGGTCCGGGAAAAAGCATGTTTTCCCGCCGCTGCACCTGGCCTCGCCGCTGGAGCTCTGCTTCTCAGAGCAGCGATTCACGGATATGGTGAATACGGCAAAACACTATATTCATGAGGGAGACATTTTCCAGGTTGTGCTGAGCAATCCCATGGAAGCATCTGTGGAGGGCAGCCTGCTGGATGTGTACCGGGTCCTGCGGACCACCAATCCCTCGCCCTACATGTTCTACTTCAACAGCGACGATATCGAAGTGGCCGGAGCCTCTCCGGAAACTCTGGTGAAGCTGGTGGACGGGACACTCCACACGTTTCCCCTGGCGGGCACCCGGCCGCGAGGCGCCACCGCAGAGGAGGACAAGGCTCTCGCGCGGGAGCTGCTCAACGACCGCAAGGAGCTGGCTGAGCACAATATGCTGGTGGACCTTGGCCGGAATGATCTCGGTAAAATCAGCAGGCTGGGAACCGTCCAGGTGGAGAAATACCTGTCCATTGAGCGGTTTTCCCATGTGATGCACATCGGTTCCACAGTATCCGGCACGATCCGGGAGGACCGGGATGCGGTGGACGCCATTGACGCGATCCTGCCCGCCGGAACCCTGTCAGGCGCTCCGAAGCTCCGTGCCTGTGAGATCATTCAGGAGCTGGAGGGCCGTCCCCGGGGTGTCTACGGCGGTGCCGTCGGATATCTTGATCTGACGGGCAATCTGGATGTTTGCATTTCCATCCGCCTGGCATACAAAAAGAACGGCCGGATCTGCGTCCAGTCCGGCGCGGGCATTGTTGCCGACAGTGTCCCGGAAAACGAGTACCTGGAGTGCCGCAATAAGGCAATGGCCGTAATATCGGCAATCGAGACGGCGGAAGGAGGGATCTTATGATCCTGCTGATCGACAATTATGACAGCTTTGTTTATAACCTCTACCAGCAGATCGGCCGGTTTCGGCCGGACATCCTGGTGAAACGCAACCGGGAAATCACTCTGGATGAGATTCGGGAGATACAGCCTGAGGCGGTGTTTCTGTCTCCCGGCCCCGGAAGGCCCGAGGACTCCGGCGTCTGTCTGGACGTTATTCGATGCCATGAATTTCCTGTGTTCGGCGTATGTCTGGGGCATCAGGCCATCTGCTATGCCTTCGGCGGTTCCGTGACCTACGCGAAGGAGCTGATGCACGGCAAGGCGTCCATCGTCTATCCCCAGGAGGGCAGCCGCCTGATGCGGGGCATGGATCTGCCCTTCAAGGCGGCCCGATATCACTCCCTGGCCGCCCCGGAGGAAGCGCTTCCCACCTGTCTGCACGTGGCCGCCCGTACCATGGACAAAGAGGTCATGGCTGTGGAACACCGGGATTATCCCATCTATGGCGTACAGTTTCATCCGGAGTCGGTGCTGACTCCGGACGGCGATAAAATCATTCGGAATTTCTTTGAACTGATCGGAGGGAAATGATATGATCAAAGAAGCAATCGTCAAAATCGTCAATAAAGGCGACCTGACATACGACGAGGCCTATACCGTTATGAACGAAATCATGAGCGGTGAGACCACCGCCACCCAGAATGCGGCGTTTCTTGCGGCGCTGTCCACCAAGAGCGCCCGGGCGGAAACCATCGACGAGATCGCGGGCTGCGCCGCTGCCATGCGGGATCATGCCACCCGGGTGGACACCGGGGACATGGAGGTACTGGAAATCGTAGGCACAGGCGGAGACAATGCGGGCTCCTTCAATATCTCTACCACCTCGGCGCTGGTCTGTGCAGCGGGTGGTGTGAAGATCGCCAAGCACGGCAACCGGGCGGCGTCCTCTCTTTCCGGCACCGCGGACTGTCTGGAGGCCCTGGGCGTCAACATCGAACAGAGCCCGGAAAAGTGCCTGGAACTGCTGGAGCAGGTGGGGATGTGCTTCTTCTTTGCTCAGAAGTATCATACCTCCATGAAGTATGTGGGGTCCATCCGGCGGGAGCTGGGCTTCCGCACGGTGTTCAATATCCTCGGTCCTCTGACGAATCCCTGCAGTCCGAAACTCCAGCTTCTGGGCGTCTATGACGACTATCTGGTGGAACCCCTTGCAAAGGTGCTCATGGGGCTGGGTGTTCGGCGGGGCATGGTGGTCTACGGTCAGGAAAAGCTGGATGAGATCTCTATGTGCGCCCCTACCACCGTCTGTGAGTTCCAGAACGGCTGGTACAAGACCTATACCGTCACTCCGGAGGACTTTGGCCTTTCCTTCTGCGAAAAGGACGCCCTCAGGGGCGGCACCCCGGCGGAAAACGCGGCCATAACCCGGCATATTCTCTGCGGCGAGGACCGCGGGCCCAAGCGTGGGGCGGTACTGATGAACGCGGGCGCAGGCCTTTATCTGGCCGGAAAGGCGGAGACCTGGCAGGACGGTGTCAAGCTGGCGGCGGACCTCATCGACTCCGGCGCAGCGGCAAAGATACTGGAGAGGCTGATTTCGGTGAGCGGTGTATGAACATTCTGGAGCAGCTTTCCGCCCATGCCCGGCTTCGGGTAGCGGCGGACAGGAGCCAAATGCCGCTGGGGGAAATGAGCGAGCTGGCACGGTCCCTTCCGGCCCGGGGGGAAAATCCCTTTGAATCGGAACTGAAGCGGCCTGCCCTGTCCTTTATCTGCGAAGTGAAGCGGGCGTCCCCCTCCAAAGGGCTGATTGCCCCGGAGTTTCCCTATGTGAAAATCGCGGAGGACTATGCGGCGGCGGGGGCGGAGGCCATTTCCTGCCTGACGGAACCAAAATGGTTCCTGGGTTCCGATGCGATTTTCCGGGAGATTCGAGCCGCGGTAAAAACGCCCATGCTCCGAAAGGACTTTACGGTGGATGAATACCAGATCTATCAGGCCAAAGCCATGGGCGCCGATGCGGTGCTGCTGATCTGCGCGATTCTGGATGCGCAGACCATCGAAAGATATCTGGGCATTTGCGCGGAACTGGGTCTGGCGGCGCTGGTGGAAACCCACGATGCAGAAGAGATCGACATGGCCATTGCCGTCGGCGCCCGGATCATCGGCGTAAACAACCGGAACCTCCGGGACTTTACCGTGGATTTTTCCAATGCCGCCCGGCTCCGGGACCGGATTCCTCCGTCCTGCGTCTATGTGGCGGAGAGCGGCGTCAAGAGCCCGGAGGATGCCGCAGCGCTGAAAGCGATCGGCGCGGACGCTGCCCTGGTGGGCGAGGCGCTGATGCGGGCGGAGAACAAGGCCGGCTTTCTCCGGTCGCTCCGGGAGGCCGCAAAATGACGAAGATCAAGATATGCGGACTTTTCCGCTCCTGTGATATCGACTATGTCAACGAGGCAAAGCCGGATTTCTGCGGATTCATCATCGATGTGCCGAAGAGTCACAGGAATGTGACCGTGGAGCAGGTTCGGCTTCTGCGCAAAAGCCTGTGCCCGGAGATTCAGGCTGTCGGCGTGTTTGTGGACGCGCCGCAGGAGCTGATTGCCGGACTGGTCTTGGACGGCACCTTGGATCTGGTGCAACTCCACGGACAGGAGGACGAGGTATATATCGCAGAACTGCGGAAGCAGATTTCCGTTCCGATTATAAAAGCCTTTTCTGTTCAGACGTCGGAGGACGTGAGACGAGCGGAAGAGAGCTCCGCGGACTGTATTCTGCTAGATCACGGCAGCGGCGGTACAGGGGCGTCCTTTGACTGGTCCCTGCTGACCGGCCTAACCCGGCCGTATGTACTGGCCGGCGGCCTGACCCCGGAGAATCTGCCCGGAGCCATAAAAAGACTGCATCCCTGGACGGTAGATCTGTCCAGCGGAGTGGAAACAGACGGAGAAAAGGACCGCAGCAAAATTCTTGCGGCGGTCCAGGCGGTACGAAATATGGATTTGGAGGATCTGCCATGAGCAAAGGAAGATTCGGTCCCTACGGCGGACAGTACGCCCCGGAGACCATGATGGCGGCACTGGAGGAGCTGGAGCGCGCCTATGAGCATTTTAAGAACGATCCGGAATTCCAGAGAGCGCTTGCGTTTCTGCTGCGGGAATACGCCGGGCGTCCCAGCCTGCTCTATTTCGCAGAGAAGATGACCGGGGATCTGGGCGGCGCGAAGATCTACCTCAAACGGGAGGATCTGAACCACACCGGCGCCCACAAGATCAACAACGCCCTGGGGCAGGTGTTGCTTGCGAAGAAGATGGGCAAGAAGCGGGTCATCGCGGAGACCGGTGCGGGACAGCACGGTGTGGCCACCGCCACAGCAGCGGCGCTTCTGGACATGGAATGCGAGGTGTTCATGGGGGAGGAGGACACCAAACGCCAGGCGCTGAACGTGTTCCGCATGGAACTGCTTGGAGCGAAGGTCCATCCGGTGATGAGCGGTACCCGGACCTTGAAGGACGCGGTGAATGAGACCATGCGGGAGTGGGTCACCCGGATTTCCGATACCCACTATGTCATCGGCTCCTGCATGGGCCCCCATCCGTTCCCCACCATCGTCCGGGACTTCCAGAAGATCATCGGGGAGGAAATCAGGACCCAGATCCTGGAAAAGGAAGGACGGCTCCCAGACGCGGTTTTGGCCTGCGTGGGCGGCGGCTCCAACGCCATCGGCGCATTTTACGACTTCATTGGCAATGAGAGCGTCCGGCTCATCGGATGCGAGGCGGCAGGCAGAGGCGTGGACACCTATGAGACCGCGGCCACCATTGCCACGGGCCGGCCGGGAATCTTTCACGGCATGAAGTCCCTGTTCTGTCAGGACAGCTACGGCCAGATTGCTCCGGTATACTCCATCTCTGCGGGTCTGGATTATCCCGGCATCGGCCCGGAACACGCAAGTCTGGCGCTGGAGGGTCGGGCGGAGTATGTGCCCGTCACTGACGATGAGGCGGTGGAGGCCTTTGAATATCTGGCCCGGACCGAGGGCATCATTCCGGCCATTGAAAGCGCCCACGCTCTGGCCTACGCCATCAAAATTGCGCCGGAAATGGGAAAGGATCAGATCATTGTGGTGAATCTCTCCGGCCGGGGAGACAAGGACGTGGCGGCCATCGCCAGATACAAGGGGGTTGCGCTCTATGAATAGAATCACAGCGGCATTCCAGAACGGGAAAGCCTTCATTCCCTTTCTGACCGGCGGCGATCCGGACATTGAAACCACGGAAAAGCTCGTTGCCGCCATGGCGGAGGCCGGAGCGGACATCATTGAGATCGGCGTGCCCTTTTCCGATCCCATTGCTGAGGGCGTGGTGATCCAGGAGGCCTCCCAGCGGGCACTGGCGGGCGGATGCACGGTGGATCAGCTCTTCCGCATGGTTTCCCGGCTCCGCGCTTCGGGGCTGACGATCCCGCTGATATTTATGGGCTACGGCAATTCCGTCTACGGCTACGGCGCGGAGAGATTCATGGCTCGCTGCAAAGAATCCGGGGTGGACGGTCTGATCCTGCCGGATGTGCCCTTCGAGGAGCGGGAAGAATTCGCGGATCTGCTGCAAAAGTACGGTGTGACCCAGATCTCCATGGTGGCGCCCACCTCCGCAGACCGGGCGAGGGCCATTGCCCGGCATGCAGAGGGATTTCTCTACTGTGTGTCCTCCCTGGGCGTGACCGGGGTCCGGTCTTCGATTTCAAATCAGATCGGGGAGATTATCGCCCTGGCCCGGCAGGTCACGGATACGCCCTGCGCCATCGGCTTTGGCGTCTCCACCCCGGAGCAGGCAAGAGCCATGGCGGAGCTGGCCGATGGGGTGATCGTGGGAAGCGCCATTGTCCGCATCATCGCAGAACATGGCAGGGACAGCGAAGCTGCGGTTTCAGAATTTGTATCATTGATGAAACACGCGATCAGCTCCTAGCCTTCAGAATCCGATCCTCCGGAACTCACAATTTCTCCGGAGGATCATTTTATCAAACATGAACGGGAAAATGCCGAGATGGCGTAAAAATGGCGTAGCGGGGACGGGAAAATGGCGTAGAAAATGAGCCTGATACAACGGTAAGTTCCCGCTGCGCGCAATACAGATAATGAAACTGCCCAGGATGCTGGCTTGATGCAGCACCCTGGGCAACTTGTTTTTCTATTGTAGCAATTCCTGCCGCATCAGAAACCGATCCAGAACCGGATTCTTTGCATCGCCGTGATAGAGCATGACCTTCCGATAGGGCTCCGCGTCCAGGATCTCCAGCACATCCACCCCGGCTTCCCCGGTGATGCAGTGGCTGCGGTTGGCGATGGTCACCCCCAGCCCGGCGGATACATACAGCGGCACGTCGCTGATGTTGTCCACATACCGGACCTTGGGGCTGAGCTCCGGAAGGCGGAGCATCTGGCGCAGCATCTCCACCGGATCTCCGTCAAAGCCTCTTAACGTATTGTGCCGCGGGAAGATCAGTTCGCTACTCTCCAGGAAGCTCCGGCACTCTCTGGCGGAAAAGATCAGCTGTCCATCGGCGTTTCCTTTGGCAGCCCGGATCAGGCAGGGCCGCTCCTCCTGCAGCAACACGCATTTCAGCGTGGTGTTTTCTTCTGTTCCGGGATACCCCAGTCCCACCGCCAGATCCACCGTTTTATCCTGGAGACTGCGGTGCAGCTGGTCGTTGTCCAGTCGTCGGAGCCGCAACTCCACCCCGGGATTGGCGGACATAAAATGCCGGATTGCAGTCAGCAGCGCATCCGGCATCTGCTGCTCCGCACTCAGGCCGATGGTCAGCTCTCCTGTGATGCCCGCGCCCCGGTTCCGGACCCGGTGCAGGAGGTCCTCATACCGGGCGGAAAGGGGCTCCAGCTCCTCCAGAAGCAGTTTTCCCGCAGCGGTCAACTCCACGCCGCCGCTCTCCCGGGAAAAGAGCTTTGCCTCGATCTCCTCCTCCAGGGCGATGATGTTCCGGGACAGGGTGGGCTGGGTGATGAAAAAGCGCTTGGAAACCTCCGTATAGTTCCGTGTCCTGGCCAGCTCCAGAAAATAGTGCAGCTGTGTTGTGTTCACCAGTATCCCCCCTGTTTACAGATTCATCACTGCGTCAAAGGCCGTCTGGGTGGCGATGCGGACATTCTTGGCCAGGCAGCAGTCCCCGATGGCCCGGAACTCCGGCGCAGCATCCCGGAAGGACTCGGCCAGGGCTGCCCGGGACCGCATTCCGGCGGAGATGATGACCTGGTCGGCGGGAATGACTTGTTCCTTCCCGTCCTTGTCCGCAAAGCGAACGGAGGATTCAGTGATCTCCTTGCAGGTCGCGCCGGTGAAGCTGGTAACACATTTCCCCATATTCCAGAGCATAATGTCCCGGGTCAAGTGGAAGGTCTCCGGGGACAGCTCCGGCAGCATCTCGATGACCGTCACGTGCTTCCCGGCCTCGGTGAGGGCCAGTGCCGTTTCGCAGCCGATCTCTCCGCCGCCGATCAGAACGATGTTCTCCCCAAGCTCACCCATCTTGTCATAGCACTCCTCGGCGATTCGCACGTTCTTTCCGTGGATGCCCGGGATGGGCGGCAGGAACGCGTCGGCTCCCACGGCGGCAAGGACCGCGTCAAAGCCCTCCTTTCGGATCATCTCCGGGGTGGCCTCTGTGTCCAGGCGGACCTCCACCAGGAGCTTGTTTACCATGTGGATCTGATAGTCCAGGAACCGCCGGAGGTCATATTTGAAGCTGGCGGTGCTGGCGGGAACCAACTTGCCGCCCAGGTGATCGGACTTTTCAAAGATGGTGGGAACGTGTCCCAGTTGCGCCGCATAGATCGCCGCCGCCATACCCGCAGGGCCGCCGCCGATGATGGCGATCTTTTTTCCGCCGCAGGTGTGGTTGGGGTGATCCAGCAAGAACTTCTCCCGGCCCACGGTGGGATTCACCGAGCAGCGGTAGAGCTGCTGGCGGGAATGGTCCAGGCAGTTGAAGCACTTGATGCAGGGGATGATCTCATCCTCCCGGCCGGTGCGGGCCTTGTTGGGAAGGTTCGGGTCTGCAATGGTGCCCCGGGCCATGGCGATCAGATCCGCTTCGCCTTTTTCGAGGGTCTTCTCCATGAGCTCCGGCTCCAGGAAGGCCCCCAGGGTCAGAACCGGCTGGGGCACGCCGAGCTCCTTGACCTTTTTCGCCAAGTAGGCATTATTGGCGGGCTTTGCGAAGATGGTGGGATGCATGATGGCCTCGGAGTGGGGAATGGACATATTGCCCGCGGAGATGTGGGCGATGTCGATGCGGTCCCCGGCCAGATTCAGGAACCGGGCCACGTCCTCAGGACCGAACTGCTCCTCCGCATTTGGGAACTCACAGATGTCCGCCAGCTCGGAACCGGAGATCCGGTACTCGATGACCAGCTTCTTCCCCACCCGCTTCCGGATGGCGTCCAGCACCATCAGCGGGAACCGGCAGCGGTTTTCAAAGGAGCCTCCAAATTCGTCCGTGCGCTTATTCCAAAGAGGACTCAGGAACCGGTGCAGCACCAGTCCGTGGCCGCCGTGGATCAGGATGCCGTCAAAGCCCACCTGCATGGCGATCTCGGCGCAGTTGGCGTAGTCCTCGGCGATAGCCTCCAGGGCCTCCCGGGTGAAGGCGGGACGCTCAGAACCATCCGGGCCGGGCTCGCCGCTGATGGACCAGATGAAGGGAGTCCCCTCCCCCTTTTTGCCGCCGGTCCAGCCGTGGTAGGTAAAGCCCAGGAATTCAATGGAGCATTTGGCTCCGTAGTAATGGATCTTGTCGGTGAACTGGGCCCAGTAGTGCCGGTACTCCGGGTTCCGCAGATTGATGTTGTGCCAGCCGGGCAGGGCGGGACCGTTGGGGTTCATGATATGGCCCGCCACGCACACATTGGCGCTGCCGCCCCGGGCCTTCTCGCAGTAATACTCCGTGTACTGCTCTGTGGGATAGGGCTCCGCCTGCTGGAGCACGATGGGGGTGGCTGGAGCCTCAAAGATCCGGTTCTTGTAGGTCACGTTCCCCACGGTCAGCGGGGAAAACAGGTTTGGATACTTGGGATGCATGGCGATTCCTCCGATTCATATAGTTTCACATTTTCAACTTACCCCAGGAAAATGTAAAAGTCCAATGCGTTTTGCGAAACCGATTCCGGGAATTGCGGCGAATTCTGCATAAATCCGAAAACCCCTTGATTTGCAATCCTTTTGCAGATTTCGTATTGCCGGATACGTTTTCCGAATTGGACGGAATTCCTTCTGGCGGTTAAGATGGAACCGGAAATAAGTCGAAAGGAGAACGAGTTTATGCGTGCATTCAAAACGGTTTCCGATGTATGGACCGTCACGGAGACCACCAGGCTGTTTGGCCTGAAGCTGACGGAGTCCGGAAAGATCGTGGCTCCGGAGGGAAAGCAGGTCACCCTGGTCTACAACGGGGAGAACCTGCCGATCCTGCCCGGCCAGTACGAGGGAAACGTGGTGTTGGAGGTTACAGAGGATCTTAAGTATCAGGATCTCCCCTTCCGGGCCGCCGTGGTCTTTGAGAACGGCAAGCCTGTACCGGAGAAGTCTGTGAAGTCCATGGCGGTAGGCGGCGCCATCTCTGAGGCCGGTGTGTCCGGCATGTCCATCACCTCTCACGAGGAGGCAGTGAACGGCGTGTTCGCCTCCATCCCCGAGGGGGAGGAAATGGTGGTGGACGGTCTGAACATCCACCTCACCGGAAACGGCGGCAGCGATTTCGCCGGATGGGGCGCTGCCATCT
>JAEEGL010961626.1_pt1 | contig 12957 bp, 6 predicted proteins | sample 9134231 | NCBI WGS metagenome assembly JAEEGL01 (sample SAMN16246548, study PRJNA631951) | gut metagenome | biome: gut microbiome; feature: rumen; material: fiber-attached | host: Bos | place: Iran: Karaj | collected 2018-10 | reverse complement strand
GCAAGATGTCCAAGAGCAAGGGGAATGTGGTGGACCCGGTGGTCCTGGCCCAGCGCTACGGTGTGGACGCCCTCCGCTACTTCCTCCTGCGGGAGTTCCCCTTCGGAAGCGACGGCAATTTCTCCAACGAGGCCCTGATTTCCCGCATCAACGCGGACCTGGCCAACGACCTGGGGAACCTCATCTCCCGCAGCGCCGCCATGATGGAAAAATACTTCGGCGGCGTCATCCCGGAAGCCCGGGAAGGGGGGAGCGAGGACGGGGAACTGCTTCAGATGGTGAAAGAGCTTCCGGACCGCTTTGAGGAGCAGATGGAGAAATACGCCTTCCAGCAGGCCCTGCAGGAAATCTTCAAGGTCCTCTCCCGGGCCAACAAGTATATCGACGAGACCGCGCCTTGGGTCCTGGCGAAGGACGAGGGGAAGAAGGCCCGGCTGGGCGGCGTTCTCTATAACCTTTTGGAGGCGGAGCGGGTCTGCGTCACGCTCCTGAAGCCTTTCATGCCGGAGAGCTGCGAGAAGTTCCGGGCCATGCTGGGCGTCCCGGCGGAACGTTTCGGCTGGGACGACGCCCTCCTTTGGGGCGTCCTCGCTCCCGGCGCGGCGGTGAGCAAGGGGGAGAACGTCTTCCCCCGCATCGACCTGAAAAAAGAGCTGGAGGCCCTGGAGGCCATCCACGCCACGAAAAAACCCCAGGCTCCGGCGGAAGAAGAAAAGAAGGAAAGCTCCCCGGAGGGCGTCATTTCCATCGACGATTTCCAGAAGGTGGACCTGCGGGTGGGGAAGGTGCTGGCCTGCGAGCCGGTAAAGAAGTCCGACAAGCTCCTCTGCCTCCAGGTGGAGGTGGGAGCCGAGACGCGGCAGATCGTCTCCGGCATCCATACCTGGTACGAGCCGCAGGACCTGATTGGCAAAAAGGTCCTGGTGGTCTGCAACCTGGCTCCGGCGAAGCTGCGGGGCGTGGAATCCGCCGGGATGCTCCTGGCCGCCACGGTGGGCGACCGGGCGCGGGTGATCTTCCTGGAGGAGGACCTGCCCTCCGGCAGCCGCCTCTCCTGATCATCCTGAGTTGCTTTTCCCCGGACGGGCCGCTTCGGCCCCGTCCGGGGAGATTTCTTTTCTTGACAGGAATAGCTGGACTTGTTAATATGGAACCGTGATCGGGCGGTATCCCGCCCCGGGGACGACACCCATGAGAAAAAACGGAAGTCACAACGTTTATCCCTCACGGAGTTATCAAGGGGGCGGCACCCATAGAAAAAAACGTGATCGTAACGGACGCGGAGGGAAAGCAAATCGGCAGCACCTGGCCCAAACGGGCGAAGGGGCTGGTCAAAAACGGTCGGGCTGAGTATATCGGCGACCGGGAAATACGGCTTTTGATCACTCACGCTCCGGCCGCATATCATTCTGCGGAGGAACGGAATATGAGCAAAGTCATTGATTTTAACGCAAGAGAGTTCAAGCAGGATAAATCCTTTTACGACGGCTTCGGGGAGCGGGTCTTTCTGACCACCGCTCTGGGAAACACCGTGGAAGCCTGGGAGATCGGGGATACCTACAGCATGGGGACCCGGATCGTCTGCGAGAAAAGGCTGGAGAAAAACACCGATTACCTCTTCCGCTTTGCCATGACCGGAGGCATCAAAGACTTGAGCATGCGCGGCTCCGTAATATCCAAGGCTGTGCTTTACGGGCTGGACGGCTTTGAGACGGAAGAGGAGGCCTGGGAGGAACGGCTGACCTTTTCTCTGGAGGAAAGCCGCCTCCGCCCAGTCCTCAGCAAGCGGGACAGGACCGGACTTCTGCGGGTGTTCGAGCTGCCCTTCCATACGGGAGAGCAGGAGAACTGGCGGATCGTCTTTACTGTCGTGGGCATCCCCGCGCAGATCTTCCCGGCGGAGGACTGCGCCGCCTACGGGCAGCTGGAGGACCTGAGCTATGACGCCTGGCTGCTGGAGCGGAAGGCGGAGCAGGAGAAGGAAAAAGACTTGGAAGTTGAGCGCCAGATGAAAAAGAACTCGTTCCTCTGGCCGGAAAACGTCAGAAGCGCGGAGAAGGACGAGGATACGGAGACTGTGTGAGTTCCCTTTTGCGTGAAAAACAAATGATCGGGAAAGGGGTGCGGGCCTTGCGTCCGCGCCCCTTTTGCTTTAGGCTGAAAAAACCGGAATCGAGAGCAACGCCTGTCTGAAATCGTTGACAGACTATTTAAACTAAGGTACTATGGTTTTAAATAGTATGCAGCAGAAAAGAACCTGCTGCGGGAAAGGAGCAAGGATGATGAGAAAAACGCTCAGCTTCCTGTTATGTCTGGTCATGCTCTGCTCTCTGCTCTCCGTCGCTTCGGCGGCGGCGCCGGAGTTCCCGGACATGCCGGAAAAAGATTACTGGTCCTATGCCGCTCTGCAGGCAGCCGTAGATAACGGCCTGCTGCGGGGCATGGAGGACGGGCGGCTGGACCCGAAGGGGACCCTGACCAGGGCGCAGATGGCGGCGGTGGTGAACCGGGCCTTCGGCGCGAAGGACACAGACGACGTCAGCGGCTTCCGGGATATCCAGGCAGGGGCCTGGTATGAAGCGGATCTGGCCAAGGCCGTGCGCATGGGCACCTTCCGGGGAAACGGGAACGGTCTCATGGAGCCGAACGCTCCCATCACCCGGGAGCAGGCCTTTACGGTGATCGCCCGGGCCTTCCTCCTGGAGGACGGGGACGAGGCGTCTCTGGCCAGGTTCCCGGACGCGGATGAGGTTTCCGGCTATGCCAGGGGCAGCCTCAGCGCCCTGGTGGAGGGCGGATACATCCAGGGTACCCAGGCGGGGCTGGAGCCCAAGGAGAACATCACCAGGGAAGCCTTTGCCCAGGTCTTCTATAACGTTCTGAAGACCTATGTGACCAAGTCCGGGGAATACAGCGCCGACGCGGAGGGGAACGTTATGGTGAACGTTCCCGGCGTGACGCTGAAGGATATGAAGATCAGCGGCGACCTGCTCCTGGGCGAGGGCGTGGGCTCCGGCGAGGTCGTGCTGGACGGCACGGAGGTCACCGGACGCCTGGTGATCCGGGGCGGCGGGGACCATTCCATCATTCTGAAAAATAATTCCACCGTGGGCAGCGCCCGCATCGGCAAGACCGGCGACGGCGGCGTCCGCCTCCGCACCGAGGAGGGCTGCCGCATCGAGGCCGTCTACGTCGACGACGGGAAAGACTCCATCCTTCTGGACGGCGAATTCAACCAGATCGTCATCGATACCGACGCCCCCGTCATCCTGGAGGACGTCCGGGCTGTGGGGCTTACCGTGAAGGCCGAGGGGGCGGACGTGCGCCTCCGGGGCGAAACGGAGGTCAGTGCCGTCCTTGTGGCGGAGAAGGCTGAGGGCGCGGCGCTTGCGGTGGACGATACCGCGAAGGTCGCCGCTCTGGAATCCCAGGCGGAGAGCGCCGTGATCTCCGGCGGCGGTCAGGTGGATATCGCCCTGGTTTCCGGCGGCAATACCCAGGTGAACACCGTGGGAACGTCCCTCACCGTGGAGGAAGGCGCGCAGGGCGTTTCGCAGAACGGACAAGCGGTGGAGACGGGGGAGACCGTCGTCACCAGACCGGCGGAGGAGACCGCTTCCTCCGGCGGAGACACAGGCGGCGGCAGTGGCGTCAATGATCCTGACGACTCCGGCGAGTACCCGCCGGAACCGGAGGAAACGCTGTATACCGTGGTCCTGGACGATGGGGAAGGCGGAGCGCGTCTCGGCTTTTCCACCCTGGAAGAGGCCATGGCCGAGGCGGAAAAGCATCTCTATCAGGACGAGGACGAGGGAGAGATCTGGGAATTCTACCCCCGCATCGAGCTCACCGGGACGGACAGCCTGGAGGATCTGAACCTTCCCGCCGGTCATTCCCTGCGGGTGCTGGGGACGCTGAGCCTGAGCGGAAACAACAGCAGTCTTGCGGAGGCGACCGCGCTGGGAGAAGGCCGCTTCCGGACCCCGGCCAAGCTTATCGTACAGGCGCCCGAAGGAGCGCTTTATCTGAGCGAAGAGTCCTACGGCTTCGGCCGGGACTGCGCCGTTCAGCTCATCGGCGATGCTCCGGAGGACCCGGAAGGGGTCCGGGGTCTTCGCTTTGAGGGAGGCGCCGGAATGACTTCCTTCGGGACGGACATCCGGCTCAACCGCAGCGGCGTTCTCGCGTCGGCCATCCTGGGTCCGATCGATCAGGAGGCGTTCGGGAATACCTGTACCCTCACCGTCCCCTCCGGCGTGAGCCTGGAGCTGATCGACAGCTATATCTCCATGAACATTGCGGTGGAAGCGGGGGCGTCCCTTAGATTTGCGGATTCCTTCCTGGATGCCGGAGGCAGCCTGGAGAGCGGCGGCAGCGTTATCCTGGACGGCAATTCCTCGCTCAACGGCGGCGTCCGGTTCCTGGGAGGCACGGTCGAGAATCTCGGGGATCTCAACCTCTCGGGCGCCGTCCTCACCCTGGAAGCGGGAGCGACCTTCAACAACCGAAGCAATATTTTCGGCGAAGAAACCTCCCTTACGGTCGCCGGTGCGCTGAACAACGACGCGATCACCGGTGTGGGCGAGACCGACAACGGTTCCTGGGCCATGCTTGCGATGCGGGGCGGCAGCCTGGTGAACCGGGGGAGTCTCGTCAACAACGGCAGTCTGGACCTTTCGGGCACGGACTATACGCAGACCTCCGCAGGCAAGCTGGTCACTTATAACTCCTCCGGCCTGGATATCCGGGGCGGCAGCATCACGGTTCCCGGCGGCGGCGAGTTCCTGAACGAGGGATATCTGCGCATCACGGACCAGTACGGAGCGGACTTCAGGCCCTGTGACCTGAGCGGCTTCGAGGATTTCTTTACCACCTGGAATCAGAAGCAGAACGACTCCCACTGGTGCGACTATGCGGCGCAGGTCTACGACCTTGCGGGCATCAAGGCCGCCGAGGCGGAGCAGCTCAGAAGGATCGCAGCCTTTGAGGACGACGGCGTTTCCTACGATAACCGCTACAATCGGATGGACATCTGCGGGGACATCACCCTGACCGAGGACCTGACCCTGGGTTCTTTCCGGGAATACTGGCTCCAGAACCATGAAGAGGAAGGCTGGTATCGCTGGGACGAGGCGCTCCAGGACTGGGTCGAGGCGGAAGCGGGAGAGGAAGGCGCTCACCTGGGCTATACCGCGGTCGGTACCGTCCTGACCGTTCCCGAGGGCGTCACCCTGACCGTGGCGCGGGATAACGCGCTTCGGGTAGACGGCATGGAGGACCGGTTGGAATTCTTTGTTCCCAACAAGCTGGACGTCCGGGGCACGCTGGTGATTCAGGGCGAACAGGAAGAGGACTGGGAGCAGGGCGTTCCCCATATCGATCCCGGTCTGGTGGAGATCTGGAGCTACGGCAGCTTCGGCTGCACCGGCACCGTGGAAAACGAAGGTGTCTTTGAGGTGCGGTATCACGAGGGCGGCGCCTTTATCGAGGAAAAATGGGAGAGGATCTACGACGGGAGCATATTCCGGCCTGCGGAGTGCCCTGTGGTCGGAGCCCCGGACAACGCGGTCTATGCCTTTGAGGCGCGCACCCTTGCGGGGCTGAAGGCCGCCGCGGTCTCCTCCGACCCCGCGTTCCACCGGGTGTATATCCGGGACGACTGCGCCATCACGGTGACGGAGAACGTATTCCTGCCCATGGATATGAACGTCGAGCCGGGCAGCGGCCTGATCGTGGAGCACGGAGCTGCCCTCACCCTGGGCGGGCATCTGTGGAACGACGGGGATATCACCGTGGAAGGCGTTCTGAGCGCGGACAGCATGGACAACAACCAGAGCATCACCCTCGGCGCGGCGGGCAGCAGCGAGGCCGCCCGGCTGGAGGTGAACGGTGAACTGAACAACCGGCCCGGCGCGTGGATCAGGGCATACGGCAGCGTTTCGAGCCTGACGGTGGGCAGCGCCTCCGTCGACGTCACGGACGGGTACAACAGCGGGTTCAACGTAAGGACCTGGGATGAGTTCAACGGGGAACTGGGGAGAAACTGGAGCGTCCTCCAGATCGACGCCGACGCAGGTGAGGCTCCCGTGAAGCTCTGCGGGGTCATGCCGGCTTACAACGAACTGCGCATCATGCAGGGCAGCGTGGACGTCACGGAGCTGGACGCCTCCGCGGTGGAAGTCATCAGCATCTCCGACATGTGGGCCCCCACGAAAGTGGCGCTGGGCAGCAATAACGCCGAGCTCCGGTCTCATATCGACGGAGAGTATACGCAGTGGGGCTTCGGGATCGAGATCACCGACGCAAAGAATGCCCAGATCCGGATCCCCGGGAGCGATATGGCATTTGCCGGCCCCTCCGGGAACGATTATATCTCCCCCTGTGTGATCGTGAACGGATACAGGATCGATCCTCATATCTTCGGCACCCGGGAGTATACCGAGGATCCGGGCGTGTACATCGGGATCGATGATGATTCCGTGCTTTATGAGTTGTATGCGGGCGGCCGGCAGCTGCAGCACGAGGACGAATACCGCGTGGACGGCGAGGAAAAGACCCACCTGCTCAAGAAGGCTGGAGAGGATTGGTTTGCCGCCGGGCCGGATGACGACCCCGGACTGGCGATGACCGTTCTCCTGCCGGAGGGCGTGACCGTCGACGTGGAGCACGTGCCGGTGAAGCCGGAGTGGGAAGAACCCCGGAGCTGAAAAATGAACGACGAATAACGCATCAGAGGGAGCGGACCGCGGTCCGCTCCCTCTATATATGATATGACTGAAAAGACTTCAAGCTCCCGGCTACACGAATCGGTGGATGAGCACCTGGATCCGGCCCTTGCGGCTGAGGCCGCCAGTTTCCGCGAGACGGATCTTTCCCAGGCCCCGGAGGGAGATCTTCGAGCCGGCCTCCACGGGCTTGTCCGGCTTGAGACACTCCAGGCCGTTCAGCGTGACCCTGCCCGCCCGGATGGCCGCGGAGGCCTTTTCCCGGGAAAGGGAAAAGCCGCTCCCCACGACGGCGTCCAGCCGGAGGCTGGCCACCGTGTCCCGGATGAGGCGGAATTCCGCCTCCCGGGCCTCCGCCTCCGGGATCTCCTCCAGAGTCAGCGAGGCCCGCCCGGCGGAGGTGAGGTTCTGCAGGACGTAGGGGGCGATCTCCCGGAGCAGCACGATATCGCAGCTTCCCTCCCGGGGAATGATGTCCCCGATCAGGTCCCGCTCAATTCCCAGGGCCATGAGGGCCCCCAGGAAATCCCGGTGCCCCAGGCCTTCCGCGCCCCGCCAGTATGCCCGGAGCACGCAGAGAGGGGAGTCCTCACCGGTTTTGACCTGTTCCTCCGCCTGCCAGTCGGCGGGGAGGATAAGGACCGTCCGTTCCGCCTCTCCGTATCCGCCCCAAAAGAAGGAATCTGCTCCCAGCTCCCGGAGGACGGGCTCTATGCACAGCCGGTCCCGCTCGGAGAGAAAACGGCTGTGCTGCATCCGCCCGGAACGCTCCCGAATGTCGATCTTGTCCAGCACCCGGGCCAGTAGCTCGTCGTCCTCGGCGCTGCGGGCGTATTTGCGGAGCAGCTCGGCGCGGTACTCCCGGAAATGCCCCGCGCTTTTCGCACTTTTGGTATGATCGCTTTCCAAGGCGCTGAGTTCAGACGGTATCGCTTTCGTTTTCATAAGGCGGTATTGCGGTCGCGTTCCGGCTTCGGTTCATGCAGGCTTTTCCGCTGTGGTCTGCAGGACGTACAGCACCCAGGGGGTCTGCACCCCATCTGCCAGCCTTCCGCAGATTTGGAAGGAAAACGCACCGGTATCCGCAAAGGAATCCGCAGGAATGACCTCATAATAGCCGGAGAAGTCCACGTTTACGATCTCGCCGGTGCCAATCTTGTAATACAGCTCCGTGATCTCCTGCGAACCGTTGTTTATGATATACAAGGGCTGGCCCTTGCTGAGCAAATAGGTATTATCCGGATGAAGCGAAGCTCCGTTGGAACACACCGTAAACAGATCCTCGGAGTCGGCGTCCGGGACAAAAATGATGAACCGATATACCTGTTCCTCCGTCCGTTCGCCGTCAAAGCCTTCTGCGCTGACCTTCAGAGACGTTTCTCCCCGGTTCCATTGTGTGGAGAAGCGAAACGATACTTCGTTGCTGTTTTTCACGGTGACCGGATCTTTTTCTCCAAGCTGGTAGGTAATGCTTCGACAGCTCTGGGAGGCGGTCCAGACAACGGAAATATTCGTTGTCGCGGTAACGCAGTAGGCCTGTGTTCCGTCCAGGACAAAATCGCCTATCGAGACCTGCAAAGCAGCGCCTTTGTCATAGCTTATTGCCTGAATGCTCGGCGGTTGGGCTATAATGGCCACCTCGGTAGGCCCTTTGGGCGTCAGAGACTGAACGATACCGATGATACCTCCCACCCAGCCGATGATACCTCCGATCACCGCAACGACGAGCGCAACGATCTCAAGCCAAAAGGGAACTGACTTCTTCTCTTTCGTATTGTCGATCTGTCTGGCCATGCGAACAACTCCTTATCTGTCATGTTTTGCGAATCGTTCGGCCGATTCTGCAGAAAGAATAGCATGTTATCTCCGACAAAGCAAGCAGGAGCGGGGAATGGAATAGCCGTTCCCCCAAAAGGGTTGCCGTTTCAAAGCCGTAAGGAAGGCCGGATCCCATCGGTATTCCCTGTTCAGCATTCTCCCAGCCTGCTGATCCGGTAATCCCTGCCGAACTCCAGCTTCAGGACCCGGGGAGAGCTCATCCGGTCAAAGACCGGCATGTGGGTCACGAAGATATAGCGGCTCCCGGCCCGGGAAAGGGCCTCCAGGATGTGGACCATCCCCGCCGCGCCCTCGGCATAGGAGGTGGTCTGGAAGGTCTCGTTGAAGAGGACCAGGGACCAGGGCGTGACCTGCCGGAGAATGGCGGCCACCTCCTTGACCTCTCCCTCAAAGCGCCCGGCGGCGTCGGCGGCGTCGAAGTCCTTCTCCGCGGAGGAGAACTGGCAGAAGAGCATCTCCCGCAGGCTTACCTCCGCGCTCTCCGCGCAGACCGGGAAGCCCGCCTGGGCAAAGAGGATCAGAGCGCCGATGGAACGGATGGTGCAGGTCTTGCCGGTGGAATTCGCGCCTCGGATCAGGGTCCCGTCGCAGTTTTCGATGCTGACGTCGTTGCGCACGATGTCCCCGATGGGCATGCCCTCCAGGAGCAGATGCAGATCGTAGAGCCCTTTGGCCCGGAAGCAGTCGGCCTCCCTGGGCAGAAGCTTCGGCATGCAGAAGGGAGCACCGGCCTCCGCGAGCCGCCGGACAAAGCGGAGCCCGGTATCGTAGAAGCTCAGCTCGCCGCTGAGTCCCCGGAAGAATTCGTAGATGTTCCCGGCGATGCCGCCCAGCACGGTATAGAGCTCGTACAGAGCCTCGTTGAGGATGCTTCTGGCGGTCTCCAGGTGGAATTCCCCCATGTCCACCTCGGGGGTCTCGTCCGCCGGCGGGGCGGTTTTGGTGAGCTTTGCCGCCAGACGCTTCATTTTTCCGGCGAGGCTGGCGTCCTCCAGCTCCAGCGCCTCCTGGAGGCTGGCGGAGACGATGCGCAGGGTATCGTCCGTCTCCGTTCGGACCTTGAAGCGGTACTGGGCCACGGTCTCCCGCTCAAAGACTGCGGAGATGGAGCCGATCTCGTCCAGGGAACGGTTCTCCATCATCTCCCGGCAGTATTCCCGGATGCCCCGGAGCCCCTGGGAGGCCACCTCGTATTTTCCCACGGTCTCATAGACGGAGCGGAAATAGCTGACGGTCTTTCGGGCGAAGGCGGCGGTGAGGCGCAGGGCCTCATAGGTGGCGTCCAGGATGCCGCCGGAGGTCTGGGGAACGCCGTAGGTGTAGATGCCCGCCTGCATCTCCCGCCAATCGCTCTGGAGGGTGTCGTAGTTCTTGAAGATATCCTGCAATTCCTCCAGCAGATGGGGATTTCCCACAAAATCCAGCAGGACCGCCTGCCGGTATTCGATCTCCGTTACGGTTTTCAGCGGGTTTTTCAGGACCTCCAGAGTGTAGCGGCCGGCTTCGCCGCCGGAGCAGAGCTCCAGGACGGTCTTGTCTACGGAGAGGTCGTAAACGGTCTCCTCCATGGCCTCCCGGTAGGGGTTCACGGCGAATTCCCTCGTCTCCTCCTCCGCGGGGTACAACAGGCTGAATTTCATGCCTCTGCCTCCTCTCCGGGGAACCGGCGTTTCAGGCTCTCCTCGTCCAGGTCGTAGCGACGAAGGATGTCCAGAGCAAAGGAGCTTTCAAACTCCTTCCGCCGGGCGATGCGGTAGGTCCTCCGGTTCTGGTCGCGAGCGTCCACGATGACGCTGAGGAAGGGGACTCCGGCGCTTTCCAGCCCCCGCTGGTGGGTGATATAGAGGGTAAAGCTGCCGCTGTCCTTCAGCTTCTCCGTAAGGGCCAGAGTGCTGCTGACGGCCAGCTCCTCGTTGGTGGTGGAATAGGTCTCGTTCAGCAGAATGAGACTGTCCCCGCCGTGAGCGGCCAGGATCTCACCCACCCGTTTCTGCTCGTCGGCGTATCTCCCGTCGGCCTCAAAGCGCTCGTCCCTGGGAAAGTGCGTAAACACGGAGCGGAAGGGGCGGATCTCCGCATCCCCGGCGCAGACGGGACAGCCGGAGAGGTAAAGGAGGACCGCGATGCCCAGGGCTCTGAGATAGGTGGTCTTACCGCCGCCGTTGGCGCCGGTGAGGAAGAAGAAGGGTTCCTCCTCGGTGAAGAGAGCGTCGTTGGGGACGATGCTCACGCCATCTTTCAGAAGCAGGGAGATGTCATAGAGCTCCCGGATCTCCAGGCGGCGTCGGGAACTGGTCCTGGGCCAGCAGAGGGGCAGCCCGGCAGCCCGGATGCGCTCCATGAGCGCCAGAGCCTCCAGGTAGAAATCCAATTCAAAGCGGTAGCTGAGAATGGTCTCGTCGAATCTCCCGCCGTATTCGGCATAGAATTCCCGAAAGGCCAGGAAAGCCTCGGGATGGAGCCTGGCCAGGGCGTTCACCATCCGGGCGTCCAGCCGGAGGGAAACGTCCCGGCGGGTGCGCATGGGCTCCAGGCCCAGCTCTTCGGCGCAGCGCCGCAGCCGGTCCACGTAGCTCTCCCGGTAGTCCGGCCGCATCCAGAGGTTGTCACCGGCCATGCGGAAGGTCTCCCGCCGGGCGATCTCTGCCTTCTCCCGGAGCGCCTTGGCCTTTTTCGCCGGCCCGGACCACTCCGGATCGGCGGCGTCGGCGCGGAAACGGGCGCTGAAGCGCCGGAGCAGCGCGCCTCCTTCCGGCGGCAGCTCGGCGGCCTTCTCCGCGAAGTCGGCCACAGCGGCCATGAGGCCCACAAAAACGTAATGCCGCTCGTTTTCGCATTTGACGTCCTGCAGGGCCGCGTGGAGCCGCTGGAGCTCCACCGTGATCCCGGCAAGCTCCCGCAGCGTCCCGCAGGAAGCGGGGTCCTCGCTGAGAAAACGAAGCAGCTCCTGCCGGAGCGGGATATCCTCCGGACGGCAGAGGATGCGCATGGCCCCTGTCGACTCCTCGGAGAAAAAGGAGGTGAGCTTTACGTCCTCAAAGACGTGGGGCTCCACCCGGATGCCGGAGGCCCGTTCAGAAAACAGCAAGCTTGGATAGCTCATAGACAAAGCTTCCTTTGATTCAGAATCAAGCGCAGTTTATCAGATTGGGAGGGAATTGTAAATACACGGCGGAGCCCCGTTGGAAGAGAGCGCCAACTTTTGCCCTCCCGCACTTTATTTTTTAATATAGGGGTGATATAATAACAAAATCATCCGATCATTCACAACAAGGCGGTTTAAACCATATGAGCATTCTTACGAAACTGTTTGGCACCCGGTCCGACCGGGAGGTCAAAAAGATCATGCCCCTGGTAGAAAAGATCGAAGCCCTGGAGGGAGCGTACAAAAAGCTTTCCGACGAAGAACTCAAGGCCAGGACGCCTGAATTCAGGAACCGGCTGGCTGCGGGGGAGACGCTGGACGACGTTCTGCCGGAGGCCTTCGCCACGGTGCGGGAGGCGGCAGACCGCGTGCTGGGAATGCGCCATTATCCCGTGCAGCTCATCGGCGGCGTGGTCCTGCATCAGGGCAGGATCGCCGAGATGAAGACCGGCGAAGGCAAGACCCTGGTGGCTACGCTGCCGGCCTATCTCAACGCCCTGAACGGGCAGGGCGTCCATATCGTGACGGTGAACGACTATCTGGCCAAGCGGGACAGCGAGTGGATGGGCAAGGTCCACCGCTTCCTGGGCCTCAGCGTGGGCCTCATCGTCCACGGACTCTCCAGCGAGGAACGCCGTGCGGCCTACGCCGCCGATATCACCTACGGCACCAACAACGAGCTGGGCTTTGACTATCTGCGGGACAACATGGCCGTATACAGGCAGGAGCTCGTGCAGCGGGGCCACGTCTTTGCCATCGTGGACGAGGTGGACTCCATCCTCATCGACGAGGCGCGGACGCCGCTGATCATTTCCGGCAGGGGCGAAGACTCCACGGACCTCTACCAGCAGGCGGACGCCTTTGTGCGGCGTCTGAAAAAGAAGGTCTATGCCTCCACGGACGAGAAGCAGGAGGAGGACGAGACCGTCGACGCCGACTACATCGTGGACGAAAAAGCCAACACCGCCACCCTGACGGCCCGGGGCATCGCCAGGGCGGAGCAGCACTTCGGCATCGAGAACCTGGGCGACCTGGAGAACAGCACCCTCAGCCACCACATCAACCAGGCCCTGAAGGCCCACGGCGTCATGAAGCGGGACGTGGACTACGTCATCAAGGACGGGGAGATCATCATCGTGGACGAGTTCACCGGCCGCCTCATGTTCGGCCGCCGCTACAACGAGGGCCTTCACCAGGCCATCGAGGCCAAGGAGGGGGTCCAGGTCCAGTCGGAAAACAAGACCCTGG
>JAEEGL010913528.1_pt1 | contig 12957 bp, 9 predicted proteins | sample 9134231 | NCBI WGS metagenome assembly JAEEGL01 (sample SAMN16246548, study PRJNA631951) | gut metagenome | biome: gut microbiome; feature: rumen; material: fiber-attached | host: Bos | place: Iran: Karaj | collected 2018-10 | reverse complement strand
TCAAATATGCCTTTAAAGCTTTAGAATTATAAGGTAATACTACCACTAAATCAAGAATGATGTAGGCAAGGGGCTTTAATATATCAAATAAGTGTGGCAAATCAATGGAATTTGACTTAAATAGTTTGACTATCAAACTAATCATGCTAATATCCAGATAAGATAACCATAGTGATTTGGGGGATAGGGTTATGGGTAATAAGAAATCAACTGTTAAGAAAGTGTTCGGGATAATCGGCACCGTATTTTTCTTTATAACGTATCTGCCGTTTTTATATTTGATTGTCGTAGGTTACGACGGGATGACTGCCGGTTTGTTCGGCGGCATTGAAATTTACGGTTTCGAGGCTATGGGTAACGCTTTCTTATGGCTGTGCATTATACCGGTCTTTCCTGTATGTATCATCTATCAGCTGATATTCGGTATTGCTTACATTAGAAAACATAAGACACTAAAGGCAGTAACCATAGGTATAGTTGTGACTTTGGCATTAATGATCGTGGGTGCCGGTCTTTTTGCCATTAATAAGAATCAAAAGCAGCTTGAAGAAGCAAAACCTGAGATCGAGCAGTATCTTTCTGACAAATATGGTGAAGGTTTTATCAATGCGGATACCGGGATCAGACTTATGAATCCAAATGAAGACAGTTATATGGTGACTACGGACGTTCTTCCGGAAGGAATCGAATTCTGCGTATACCGCGATGATGAATACGATAATCTGATTAACTCTTTCTTAATATACAATGACGGCTTCGAGGACGAATTCGAAGAATATGTCAATGAACAGTATGATCTTCCCGATAATATGTCTATAAGGGTCAATATAGATGCCATCGATTTCGGAAGTTATCATCACGGTGATGACTACACTTATCTGTTCGACAGGGTTGATTATTCTGTTTCCGGAATTGAGGCTGACATTCAGGATGTAGATGACGATGTTGTAGTGAATCTCATTTATGAAGTGTGGGAGGAGCAGTTTCCTAAGTTCGAGGATCAGATAATTTATTTGGGGTACTTCACCTTGTTCGTCAAGGATAATGGAAGCTATGCCTACAGCGTCGTTTACTATGTCGATGCAAGGGAGGTTTCTATAAGTTTGTACCGTCCGACTGACAGAGTAAGTGATTTGGATGGAGAATATCTGGTTCTCCCGTAACCCAATAACAGCAGGCACCTTAACAATGTTAAACAAAAACTCCCGAGGATTTCTCGGGAGTTATTTGCTTAATCGCTTAATTGGCTGGGGTGGCAGGATTTGAACCTACGAATACGGGAGTCAAAGACCCGTGCCTTACCCCTTGGCGACACCCCAGTGACAGGGTTTGTAATAAGTGGGGTGGGATATGGGATTCGAACCCATGACTTCCAGTGCCACAAACTGGCGCTCTAACCAGCTGAACTAATCCCACCATATTGGCTGTCTGTCAGCTTTTCGATTATATGGGGAAGGTGGCATAAAGTCAAGGACTATATAAGTGCTGCGTGGATTTTGCTTTTAGCTTTGGTAGTGCGATACTTAAAGCATGTACGAGATTATGGACAGACTTAAAGCGTATGAGCTTTTCGCGATGGAGACGGATAGGTTAAGGCTTGCCGTGCTCAAGCGCTCCTGTTCTAAGATGGTGACAGAGTACCTTGTCCGTAACAGGGAGTTTCACAAGAAATGGTCGCAGACGCATAGTGAGAGCTACTTTACCGAGAGGACGCAGAAGGAGTACCTGCGTTACGACAGCAACGAGTACACGCATGGCCGCCTCGTACCACTTTATATCTTCCGTAAGGACGAGCCAGGAAAGATCTTGGGCAGAGTTACTTTTTTTAACTTCGCTTACGGCGGCATGATGAGCTGTGCCGTGGGATACCATATGGATCAGGAAGAGACGGGGAAGGGGTACATGACCGAAGCCCTTACCGAAGCCTGCCGCATGATCATGGATGTTATGAAGATACACAGGGTAGAAGCCTTTATCCTTCCCAATAACGAGAGGTCACTTGCTTTGATAAGAAGATGCGGCTTTATACATGAGGGCAGACGCTTCTCGTATATGCATATCAACGGCAGGTGGGAAGACCACGAAGCTTTCTGTCTTTTGGCCGATGAGCAAAAATCTTGATAAAAATATTTGAAGTATAGAAAAATAGTATATAATTAGATTAGTTTACTAACGGAGGTTTATACCGTGACAAGAAGCGATATTAAGAGAATCATTTCAGTTGCATGTGCTTTGTCCGTAATGGCTGCGTTTGCTGCATGTAAGAAGGATGACGAGTCAACTGAGACATCTTTCGCAGATATTACACCTACACCTATCCCGGTAGAGACTACAACTACACCTACGACAACGATTCCTGTTTATTCAGGACCTTTGCCGTCAAGCGATATCGCAGTTACATGGGCAGAGACAGAGCTTGAGACTCCTGTAATTATGTACGCAGCAGTATCCGAGGGTGAGTTCTTGAGAGTAAGAAAGGGACCTTCTACTGAGTACGATATCGTAGGAACGCTTACACGTAACCAGCAGGTTCAGATCGTAGCTGTTACAGATTCTTCCTGGTATAAGACATCAGACGGATTCTATATCTCAGCTACATACCTTACACAGGCACCTTCATAAGAGTTTATTAACTGATAAAGTAAGACCGCTCGGAGATTCTCCGGGCGGTTTTCTTATATATAAAATTGTATTGGACATTTTTAAACTAGTGTTGTATTATACATAAGCGCTTTGAAGCGTACGCGTTATGCGGGTGTAGTTCAATGGTAGAACTTCAGCCTTCCAAGCTGACCACGTGGGTTCGATTCCCATCACCCGCTCCAGAGTAAAACAAAGCCTCCTGAGTGTCAGGAGGCTTTTGTTTTGCTTTGATGTGTAGTAGGGAATCGAACCCGAGAGGGGACCGGGCGAGAAGAGAAGCATCCGGTGGATGCTTCATCGACAATGTCGGTGCTGTTTTTTGTTTCTTAACAATAAATACCAAGTTCGTACATCTGTTTACGGAGAATAATCAGTTTTTGTAGATTTATTAACCATTAACTTAAGATATCCAACCAATTTTGTTGAAATATTTATGTGGAAATTTACACAACGTTTTTATCGTTGATAATTCCACGTTTTTGATATTTGTTTCGATTTTTGAACACCTGCATGAATGATAACCTCGAACCATAAGACAATCGATGAGATTGTAATCTTAAAACCAAAGGAGATTGAGGTAATGAAAAAGAAAATCATTTCAACTGTTCTTAGTGTTGCTATGGCTGCTTCATTAGCAGGCTGTGCTCTCGCACCTCAGACAGAAGAGAATGCTGCATCAGGAGATGGCGAATTGCAGGTAGGTATCGTCCTTCCTACAAGAGACGAGCCCAGGTGGATCCAGGATGAGGCTTCTTTCACATCTATCTTGGGTGATGCAGGCTTTACTTCTGAGGTTCTTTTCTCTCAGGGAAGCTCCGCTACAGAGCTCACAAACGTTGAGTCCCTCATCGAGAAGGGTATCGACGTACTCGTTATCTGCGCACAGGATGCTACAGCTGCTGCTCAGGCAGTAGAGGTTGCTCACGCTGCAGGTGTTGAGGTTATCTGCTACGACAGACTTATCACAGATACAGACGCAGTTGACTACTATGTAACATTCAACAGCTTCGATGTTGGTGTTCAGCAGGGTCAGTACCTTATCGATGCATACGCTGGTCAGACAGGCGTTCCGCTCTATCTGTACTCCGGTGCTACAACAGACAACAACGCTTTCATCTTCTTCGCAGGCGCTTGGAGCGTTCTCTCCGAAGCAGTTGCAAACGGTCAGTTCGTAGTTGCTAACTGTGATGCTATCGCACCTTACGTTGGTCAGACACTTGACGTTACAGCTGATCACGAGGCTCTCGCTAACATCCTCGGTACAATCACAACTAACTGGGACTTCAACACAGCTAAGTCTCTCGCAGAGGCTAACCTCGTTGCTAACGATGCTTCCCTTAAGGGCGACGTTGCAATCCTTGCTCCTAACGACGGTACAGCAAGAGCTATCGCTGACGCTTTCAGCGCTGACGCAGATGTTTCTTCTTTCGTAGTTACAGGTCAGGACTGTGAGACAGCTTCCTTGAGCTACATCTGCTCCGGTCTCCAGAGCATGACAATCTGGAAGAACACAGCTTCCCTCGCATCCACAACTTGCGACATGGTTAACGCTATCTTGAGCGGCAACACACCTTCCACATCTACAACATACAACAACGGCGTAATCGAAGTACCTTCCAATGAGACAGCAGTTACTGTTATCACAATCGATAACATCAACGAGCCTGTTGATGCCGGATACGTTGACGCAGCCGATATTGAAGGTTATCCCGGATAATCACTGATCTAACTTAGATCAAAAAATAAGGTTTAATGCGAAAACGGGGCAGCCTTAGGCAAGCCGGTTTGCCTGAGGCTCCCCTTTTCGCTGTTTAAAAATGCACAATTACTGAGAGGAAATTACAAATGTCTGACGAATATATCCTGGAGATGAGAAACATAACCAAAGAGTTTCCGGGTGTAAAAGCTTTAAATAATGTAAATTTTAAAGTTAAAAAAGGTGAGATCCATTGTCTCGTCGGCGAGAACGGAGCAGGAAAGAGCACGCTCATGAAAGTACTCTCCGGTGTTTGGAAATACGGAACTTATACTGGCGATATCGTATACGACGGAGAAGTTCAGCAATTTAAGAGTATCGCAGACAGTGAAGGCAAAGGAATTGCCATTATATATCAGGAGCTGGCACTTTTCCCGGAATTGTCAGTTTACGAGAATATCTTCCTGGGCCACGAGGTTTTAAAGGGAAGAGTAATCGACTGGAATGAGACGATCGTAAGATCCAAAGACTATCTCAAGAAGGTAAGACTTAACATCGATCCTTCAATCAAGGTAAAGGAACTTAATACAGGTAAGCAGCAGCTTGTTGAGATTGCAAAAGCTTTATCCAAGAACTGCAGACTGTTGATCTTCGATGAGCCTACTTCATCACTTAATGAGGACGACAGTGAGAACCTGCTTAACATAATGAGAGAGTTGAGAAGCCAGGGCATCACCTGCATCATGATCTCTCACAAGCTCCGTGAGGTTACGGCTATAGCGGATACGATCACAGTCTTAAGAGACGGATCCACAATCTGTTCACTCGATGCCAAGACGGATGACATCTCTGAGGCTAACATTATCAAGAACATGGTCGGAAGGACCATTGACGACATCTATCCCAAGCGTACCGAGAAGAATATCTCCGATATCATGTTCGAGGTCAGAAATCTCTGTGCCGAGGACCGCGCTACCGGAAGACAGATCCTTAAGGACGTAAGCTTCAACGTAAGACGAGGTGAGATCGTAGGTCTCCAGGGATTGATGGGAGCGGGCCGTACAGAATGCGCGCTCGCAGTCTTCGGAAATCCGTATAAATATAAGATCACTTCGGGCGATATCTGGCTCGATGGTGAGAAGGTAGATTTCAAAACACCGAAGCAGGCTATTAAGAAGGGTCTGGCATACGTAAGTGAGGACCGTAAAGGTAACGGTCTGGTACTTATCCAGGATGTACGATACAACACTACACTTGCAAATCTCGAAGAACTCATCAAGGGAATTTCCATCGATGAGAACCAGGAGATTCGTGTAGCAAATCAGTACAGAAAAGATATCAATATCAAGACTCCGACGATCGCTCAGAAGGTAGGAAACCTCTCCGGAGGAAACCAGCAGAAGGTACAGATTGCCAAGTGGCTGTTCTCACACCCGAAGGTTCTTATCCTCGATGAGCCTACAAGAGGTATCGACGTAGGAGCAAAGTTTGAGATCTATTCGATTATGAATGACCTCGTAGCAAAGGGAATGAGCATAATCATGATCTCATCAGAACTTCCCGAAGTACTCGGTATGTCAGATCGACTCTACGTAATGAGTGAAGGAAAGATAACAGGTGAGCTCGATATCGAAGAAGCCACCGAAGAGAAGGTCATGAAGATGGCCATCAATGCCTAAGACAAAGAACAATTAACAGGAGGGAAACAAAATGGGCAAGTCTCAAAACGGTTTTAAGGAGTTGGTTACACTTGTAAAAACCAATGCCTCAAGCTACATGATGTATTTCGCTCTCGTAGTGATAATGCTCGTTTTTCAGATCTGGACAAAGGGAGCTTTCTTCACAGCCCAGAACATTAGTAATCTTTTTAACCAGGCAGCATACGTCGGCGTTCTCGCCATCGGTATGACGCTCATATTGATCCTTAAGCACATCGACCTTTCCTGCGGATATGTAGCAGGTCTTTCCGGAGCTGTTGCAGCTATCCTTATGGAAAAGATGGGAGTCAATGTATGGCTCGCCATGTTGATCGTACTCCTTATGGGTCTTGCTATCGGCTTCTATCAGGGTACACTCGTTACTAAGATGGGAATTCCCGCATTTATCACGACTCTCGCGGGAATGTTCATATTCAGAGGTCTTCTTTCTAGATCACTTGCTAAGACAGGTACAATCATCGTTACAGATCCTACATTCAAGGCTATGTGCCAGGGCTTTATTCCTGACATCCCTGGTAACCACACAGGCGTGCATATCGTTACTATGATCGTTGCAGTTATTGCTGTTGCAGCTCTTATCTGGTCACAGGTAAGAAGCAGAAAGAACAAGGAGAAGTACGGCTTCCCTGTAACTTCAAAGTGGATTTTCATTACCGGCATGGTTATTGTATCTGTAGTTATCCTCCTTGCAGCTTGGATGCTCGCTATCTATAAGGGTATCCCGATCAGTGCCTGCATCGTAGGAGTTATTCTCGCAGCTTACGCATTCATGCTCTCCAAGACAAAGCTCGGCCGTCATATCTACGGTATCGGTGGAAATGACCAGGCAGCTGAGCTCTCAGGTGTAGATGTTAAGAAGGTTACTCTCTTCGCCTTCTGCTCGATGGCGGTACTCGCTGCAGTGTCCGGCTTCCTCTACACCTCAAGACTTTCATCAGCAACACCTACTGCAGGTCTTGCTTTCGAGATGGACGCTATTGCTTCATCTTATATCGGTGGTACGGCTGTATCCGGCGGTGTAGGTAAAGTTACCAACGCAATCATCGGTACATTCGTTATCATGTCGCTTACCAACGGAATGAACCTCTTGACGATTGACATTTCCTATCAGTACATCGTTAAGGGAATCATCTTCATTATCGCGGTAGCGTTTGACGTAAAATCAAGAAAGAAGTAATAACTTTTTTCCTGATCAATAACCTCCCCAACACCAAAAATTGTCGTATGCATAATTTTGCATACGACAGTTTTGGTCGTTTATAATATAATTTATGGTTGTTAAGGAGGCATGATATGTATACCGTAATCGTTGCGGATGATGAAGAAGAGATCCGCAGAGCACTAGTAAAGAAGATAGATTGGAACAGTCTGGGCTTCGAATTAGTAGGAGAAGCCAGCAACGGAGCTGAAGCCTTGGATCTTACCGAGAAGCTTTGCCCCGATCTTTTGCTTACTGACATAATGATGCCCTTCATAGGTGGAATCGAGCTCGCAAGACAGATCCGTGAGGTCAGACCTTCCACTCAGATTGCCTTCCTTACAGGTTACGAGGTGTTCGAGTATGCCAAGCAGGCTATTCAGTACAACATCATAAGTTACCTCCTTAAGCCCATCTCAGCTGAAGAATTAAGCTCTGAGCTTGTTAAGATAAGAAAGATCATCGACAAGAAGTTTGAGCAGTTCCGTTCCTCCAACGAGGCTAAGGAGCATCTCGACACATTGTCTTTCGTAATGCCGCTGCTTCTTGACGGATATACACATGCGGATTCCGCACAGAACAGGGGCGGCATCATAAGCGAGGCTGACAGGCAGGGGCTTGTTATCCCCGGCACTGAGACAAGCTACTGCGTACTCGTAACGAGCGTTAAGGATAAGGACGGCATCAACGTTACTTCCAAAGCTTGCGTTAACTCCTTCGACATCATCTTAAGTAAGTACTTAAAGCATGTTAGCTTTTACATGGACGGGCGCGTTATCACTTTGCTTCACGGCACCGAGCGCTCCCTCGAAAAGTACCTTCACATCGCCGTAGAAGACATAAGCCAGAGCGTTGAGCGTATCATGAACTGCAACTGCTCTATTGGAATAAGCAGAATCGGAGATGACATTCTTAATCTTCACGAGCTTTACGTGGAGGCTATGAATGCTATTTCCTACAATAACGACACATCGGGAAGCATAAGATATATCTCCGACGTTGAGAATGATTACTTCTCGGATATCGAATTGTTCGAGAACTTCGTAGCAGAAGAGGAAAGATTAGTAAGAGGAGGACTTGCAGCAGAGGCAGGAGAAGCAGCAGATAAGCTTTTCGATGCGCTTGAGAACGTAAGCAAGTACAAGTTAAGCGCGAACTTTATCGTGCCTAACCTTACTTCCTCAATCTACAAGATCCTGTACTCGGTAGTAGATAAGGAGCACACGGATAAGCTTCAGGCGGAGTGTCCCTTGCAGATGGCCGACCTTTACGGCAACCTCTCGAATATCAGGGATTACTGCAAGAATCTGTGTGTAAGCGCTGCCGAGCTTGTTAAGGATCAGTGCAAGAAGTCGGGCTCACGCCACTGCGAGCTCGCCCTCGATTACATCAATAAGGAATTTTCCAACCCGGATATATCGCTTGTAAGCGTAAGCCGCGAGATTGCGGTAAGTCCGAACTACTTGAGTGCTCTTGTCCGTAAGGAGACGGGCAGCACATTTATCGAGCTTCTTACCAAGAGGAGGATGGAGGAGGCGCAGTCGCTTCTTAAGTATCCTGCTTTCAAGGTTAAAGATGTCGCATTAAAGTGCGGATATGTTGATCAGCATTATTTCAGCTACAGTTTCAAGAAGGAGACGGGAATGTCGCCTATCCAGTACAAGAAGCAGATGACTGATCAGGAAGAGCAAGAGGATTAAGAGGATAGTGTCGAGTATTTTTAAGAAATCAGATATAACTTTGTCCAAGGCGATGACGCTCGTCGTTGTAACTATGGTATTTACAGCCGTAGTCATCGCGTTGGTAGTCTTTAACGTGGTGTTCCGTAATTCACTCGAGAAGGCCGCGATCACAAGTGCAGGACAGTCTGTAGATCAGGTGGCGGTAACCATCAATAACTACACGGACGACATGATCAGAATCATGGACATGCTTTACCAGAACAGCATCGATGATCCTGATTCCCAGGAGGAACTGTTCGACAGCCTTATCGATATCAGAAACGACGTTGTTATGATCGCAACTTACGATATGCATAACAACAATACGGGCATTTGGTCGAACTACGAGGTAAAGGAGCTTATCTACACTAACCTTTCCCTGTTCACGGTTCCTTCCAATGCCGCTAACGGTATCAGCATCTCTGCACCTCACGTAGTAACGGTTCTTCAGGATTACTATCCCTGGGTAGTTACGCTTACCAAGACTACTGAAGCAGAGACATTCAGCAATGCGGCAAAGATCGCGATCGACGTAAGATTCTCAACTATCGCAAGATATATCGATGAGGTTGGTATCGGACAGCACGGTTACTGCTTTATCATCGACGGTGAAGGAAACATCATCTATCACCCCCAGCAGCAGCTTATCTATTCAGGACTTAAGACAGAGGGAGAGGAGCAGTTCCTGCTTCTTGAAGACGGTTCCCACGTAGCTGACGGAGTTATCTACACGGTTAAAACGCTTGATAACTGTAATTGGAAGATCATCGGCGTAACGTTTCTCGATGAGATCGTTAACGAGAGAGTTAAGACGATGGCTACGGCTTCAATGCTTATCTTCCTCGTAGTAGTTCTCGTGACATTCTTGTGCGGCAGTCATTTCTCTTACTTATTTACAAAGCCCGCGAAGAAGCTTGCACATGCTATGAGCGACTTCGAGAATAATGCATCAGGATTCGTGTTCGAGCCGATCAAGGGATCGGTCGAAGTTAATGATTTGTCGGATTCATTCGAGCACCTTGTTAAGAGAATCCAGCAGCTCATGGAAGAAGTTAAGCAGGAGGAGACAACGCTTCGTAAGACGGAGCTTAAGGCCCTTCAGGCTCAGATCAATCCGCACTTCCTTTATAACACGCTCGATTCCATCTCATGGATGTGCGAAGAGGGTAAGACGGATGAGGCCGTTCTCATGGTAAATGCTCTTGCGAAGCTGTTCAGAATCAGTATAAGCAGAGGTCAGGAGATTATCCCCATCGATAAGGAAGTTCAGCACGCAGATTGCTATCTTCAGATACAGAAGTTCAGATACACAAATCACTTCGACTATAAATTTGAGGTAGAGGAGTCCTGCAAGAATTACCTCTGTAACAAGATTACCTTGCAGCCTTTGATCGAGAACGCCCTTTATCACGGACTCGACATGGTGGATGAAGGAAAGATTACTATCCGCATCTTCGAAGACGGTGAAGACGTCCGTATGGAAGTAGAAGACAACGGAATCGGAATGAGCGATGAGCAGGTAGCTGAGCTGTTCGTTAATGACGGCACCGACAATCACGGTATCGGCGTTAAGAACGTTAATGACAGAATCAAGATCTACTTTGGAGATAAGTACGGCATCTCGGTTAAGTCCGAGCTTGATGTCGGAACCTGTGTAAGCATCAGAATCCCTAAGATTACCGAGGAGAGCAAGTATGAGAAATAAGAAGAGCAGATTCCCTTATGTGATCATCTTATGTGCGATACTTGTACTTCTTATGGGTATCGGCATATATGCGCTCGTTATCAGGGCCTATAACGATGAAGGCGTAGTAAGAAAAGACGATAAGTCTTATATCGTCGTAATCGGTAAGTCGGATACTTCTGCATTCTGGATAAGCGTAGCTTCAGGTGCACGTGCAGCGGCAGCCGAGTATAACCTCGACATGAGGTTTGTCGCTCCTGCAAGCGAAGAGGATTTCGAAGCACAAAATGAGATGATCAGAGCCGCAATTATAGGTCATGCCAAGGCTATCATCTTCTCGGCTATCGACTATAACGGAAATGCTCCTGCCATCAATGAGGCAATTGCAGCAGGTATCCCTGTTATCGTTATCGACAGTGATGTTAACTGTCAGGACGTTTCCTGCCGTATCATGACGGATAATTACCTTGCCGGAAGAATGGCAGGCGAACAGGCACTTCGCAATAACCCTCGATCACTTATTGTCGGAATTGTTAATTACGATATCAATTCCGCGAACGGACAGCAGCGTGAGCAGGGGTTCGTTGATGCGGTTAATGAGTCCGGAAGAGTCATAGATATCTATACGGTAAACTGTTTGTCTACGGAAGAATCCGCATATGAGGGAACGGTACAGCTTCTTTCTGATCATCCCGATATCAATACTATCGCAGCCTTAAATGAGCTTATGAGCCTTGGTTCCGGATTTGCAGTAAGAGACTTGGGCCTTGCAGATGATGTAGATATCTATGCGTTCGACAGTAATGTTGTATCAGTCGGAATGCTCGAGACAGGGGAGATAGAGGGACTTATCGTACAGAATCCTTATGCTATGGGATATCTTGGAGTTGAGTCCGCCTACAGGATCATCAACGGCCAGCCTTTGTCTTCAAGCCAGATCGGTACGACGACTACTTATGTATCGTCTACGAACATGTATGATGCTGATATTCAGAGGATGATATTCAGGTTCGACGACTGATGTTTCTGCCCTTGCGGCAATTGATGAATTTATTATTAAGAATTTGTCAGTTTTCCTTTATTTATTACTTCCTATGCTAAAATCATAGGATAGTACGGCTTGTGTAAAACAGGCTATTTGGGGAGCCTTATTATGAGCAGAAGACTGACACAGAGAGGCAACATGAACGACCGAATGGACGTTGCCTTGAATAAATTCAGATCTCGTATGACATCATATCCGCCCGGAATGTGTCCGCTGGTCATGTATCGAACGATCCTTCAGATGTCGATCAACCAATCCTGCGGTAAGTGTATTCCTTGCCGTGACGGACTTGTCGAGGCAGAGAGGATCCTGAAGAAGATTATCGAGGGTGACGCCGAGTTAGGTTCGCTCGATGAACTTAAGAAGCTTTGCGAGATGATATCTGAGACAGCAGACTGCGCCGTAGGTGTAGTAGCAGCCAATACAGTTCTCGACAGCCTCAAGGAATTCCCTGACGAGTATGAGAGTCACATAAGCAAGCACCGCTGTGTGGAGAACGTCAATCAGACAGTTCCCTGCATCACATTGTGTCCAGCTCACGTAGATGTACCCGGTTACGTAGCCCTCATTAACGAAGGAGACTACATAGGTGCAATCAACATCATAAGAGACCGTAATCCGCTTCCTACAGCGTGCGCAATGGTCTGTGAGCATCCCTGCGAGAGAAAGTGCAGAAGATCGATCATCGATCATCCTATCAATATCAGAGGTCTTAAGAAGTTTGCCGTAGACAGTATCGCGGCAGATCAGGTTAAGACACCGACACCTAACGTGGCTACGGGCAAGAAGATCGCCGTTGTAGGTGCAGGTCCTTCCGGACTTACTGCAGCATACTTCCTGGCGCTTTACGGTCACTCTGTAGAGCTTTATGATGAGCATGAGAAGCTCGGAGGCATGCTCCGCTACGGTATCCCCGAGTACAGACTCCCCAAGGCAAGACTTGATGAGGATATCAATGCAATCCTCAATGCCGGAGATATTACCGTTCATACGAATACAAAGATCGGAAGAGATATTACCATTGCTGAGCTTGATGAGAAGTTCGATGCGGTTTATCTCGGACGCGGCGCCCAGCTTGGCAATAAGATGCCGGTTAAGCATGCTGACTGTGAGAATGTAGTTGCAGCAGCAGACTTCCTGCAGGCAGTTGCAAGAGGCGAGGCTCCTGATCTTACGGGTAAGAAGGTAGCTCTTATCGGAGGCGGTAATGTAGCCATGGATGCTGCAAGAACTGCCGTAAGACTTAATGCCG
>JAEEGL010504881.1_pt1 | contig 12957 bp, 7 predicted proteins | sample 9134231 | NCBI WGS metagenome assembly JAEEGL01 (sample SAMN16246548, study PRJNA631951) | gut metagenome | biome: gut microbiome; feature: rumen; material: fiber-attached | host: Bos | place: Iran: Karaj | collected 2018-10 | reverse complement strand
GCAGAACCATCTTCATCCATCAGAACTGCAGGATCAAAAAGCCATGTTACCTCTGCACATGTTGGTGTCTCTCTTGAAATAAGCGGACCGCCAAGTTCATCAACAAATGGTCCTACAGGAGAATCTGATGTAAGAACACCAATTCCGTTTCCATTATTTGCAAAGTATAAAAAGAACTTGTCTTTGCCATCAATATTCTTATATGCTGCTGCAGGAGCCCATGAATTAGGTCCCCAGCTTGCTGCTCCAGTCTTACCTGCAGCAAATACTGTTCCGTGATCTGTCCAGTTCACAAGATCATCTGATGAAACAACATTGATTGTATTAATATTCCCATATGTATTTTCCTTGATGGAGCCATCAGCGTTATATGATGGCTTATCACCTGTCATATAAATGTATACTCTTCCATCATAGACCAATGCATAAGGATCTGCTCCAAAGCGCTGGACCATAACAGGGTTGTGATCTGTTATGAGCTTTGCACTCTTTTGCAGCTGTACCCCCTCAAAAACTTCCTTGGGATCAACTGTTGTCACGATCTCACTTGCCATTTCCACACTCTCCTCTTTTGTTTCGATTTCAATTTCTGTTTCTGTAGTTGTTTCTTTTCCCTCTGAAATATTGCAGCCACTAAGCAATATACAATTGATTAAAATTAATATTATTTTTTTCTTCATAGTAATAAAGACTATACTTTCAAAGGCATATATCTAGCCACTAAAAAGTTGCTGATTTCATATCGCAAATTGCTAGAGAGCGCAAATTAGCAAGTAATTGAGAGTATGTAGCAATATTTAGGTGGATGAAGTATGAGGCAAAAAGCTATACATTAATTTAGTACAAACAAATAATTACAAACATTTGGGGAGAAGGTAATTATGTTACGAGAAACAACAGTAAAAAACGGCAAGATCAAAGGTCTTGCAGCTACAGATCCCAGAATAACGGTTTATAAGGGAATTCCTTTTGCAGCGCCTCCTACAGGTCAGAACAGATGGCGTGCACCACAGCCCTGCGCCGATTGGGATGGAATACTTGAAGCAAATAGCTTTGCTCCTATCTCATATCAGGATCGTCCTGGAATGGGAACAGATATTTATTGTAGAGAGTGGCATGTAGATCCGGGAGTTGAGATAAGCGAAGATTGTCTTTACCTCAACATCTGGACTCCAGCCAAAGAAAAGGATGAGAAGCTTCCGGTTCTTGTATGGTTCTTCGGTGGCGGTTTCCAGTGGGGTTACACCGCCGAGATGGAATTTAACGGTGAACAGCTTGCCAAAAGAGGTATCGTTGTTGTAAGTGTTGGATATCGTCTGAACTGCTTTGGCTTTTTGGCTCATGAAGACATTACAAAAGAAGCTCCTGATGCTCCTTCCAATTTTGGACTTATGGACCAGTGTGCAGGTCTTAACTGGGTATATGACAATATTGCTGCTTTTGGCGGAAACCCTGAGCAGATCACTATTGCAGGCCAGTCAGCCGGCGGTTCCAGCGTTATGCACCAGCTCACCCACAAGGGAAACGAAAAGCTCATCAAGGGCGCTGTTATCTTTAGCGGAATCATACGACCTGCTGAACCTACAGAAGATATATTCAAGCCAATGGATCTTAAGAAGGCAGAGGCCCTTGGCAAACAGTTCTTTGATAGTCTTGGGGTAAAAAACCTTGAGGAAGCAAGAGCTCTTTCATCAAAAGAAGTTTTTGATGGCTACAACAGATTTGTGCAAAACCATCCAAGAATGTTCCCTATTCAGGACGGAGCTTTCTGTGTCGGTGACCCTGTTCAGCGCTTTATAGAAAGAAAATGCGCCGACGTTCCTGTTATATCCGGAAATACTACTGATGAATTTTCCGCCGCAGGTGTAAATATGGTAGAAAAGGCTGTAAAGTCTACATTTGAAGATGCCAGCAAAAATGCGCCTTCTCAGAATTTCTATTACTACAGATTTGATCCTGATATTCCAGGTGATGGCCATCCCGGAGACAGTTACCCCGGCACTTTCCATTCCTGCGACCTGTGGTTTTTCTTCAACTCAATAGATAAATGTATGCGTCCTTACAAGGGAAGACATTTCGACCTTGCAAGACAGATGTGCGATTATTTCGCCAACTTCATCAAAACCGGTGATCCTAATTGCAGCGAAATTCAGGAGCGATGCGCAGCTGGCACAGTCATTTCATCAGATAGCATCAGCGCAGATTATAAATGCCGTGAAAAAGAGGCTCTTCCATTATGGAAGCCATACACCGCTTCAGAGCGTTACGAGATGGAATTCCTTGGAAAAGGAGCTACTCCAAAGCATGAAGGCGGCATCAGACAGGGCAGCAAAAAGCAGGCTGTTAACCCCTATCTTCCATCCTGGGAATACATTCCCGATGGCGAGCCTTACGTATTTAACAACCGCGTATATGTATATGGTTCCCATGACCTATATCAGGGAGAAACCTTCTGCCTTGGCGACTATGTAACCTGGTCTGCTCCTATCGATGACCTTGGCAACTGGCACTATGAAGGCGTAATTTATCCTAAGGATGCTGACCCTCTTAACAAGCGTGGAAACATGTGCCTGTATGCTCCTGACGTAACTGTTGGTCCTGACGGAAGATATTACTTGTACTATGTACTTGATAAGGTATGCGTTGTTTCAGTAGCCGTAAGTGATACACCAAACGGTCCATTCGAATTCTACGGCTATGTTCATTACGAGGATGGAACCAAGCTAGGTGAAAAAGAAGGTGATGAACCACAGTTCGATCCAGGCGTTCTTACTGAAGGCGATAATACATATCTTTTCACAGGCTTCTGCGGACAGGGTGACAAATCAAGACACGGTGCAATGCTCACTGTCCTTGATAAGGACATGCTCACAATAAAAAGAGCTCCTCAGTTTGTTGCACCTGGAAACATGTACAGCGAAGGCACAGGATACGAAGGCCACGCTTTCTTTGAGGCTCCTTCTATCAGAAAACATGATGACACCTATTACTTCATCTACTCCTCAGAAGTAATGCACGAGCTTTGCTACGCCACATCCAAGGATCCACTCGGACCATATAAATACGGCGGAGTAATTGTTTCAAACTGCGATCTTCATATCGACAGCTACAAAAAAGCCGAAGAAGCAACAGCTTATGGTGCCAACAACCACGGCAGTATCGTTGAGATTGGAAATGACTGGTATATCTTTTACCACAGACATACCTACGGAACCTGGTTCTGCAGACAGGGCTGCGCTGAAAAGATCCATTTTGAAAAAGATGGTTCAATTAAACAGGTTGAGATTACATCCTGCGGCTTAAACGGCGGTCCACTTTCTGATGTTGGCGAATATCCTTCATATATTGCCTGCAACATTTTTACCGACGAGCACAAGATTTATGTAGAAGAAAACGCTCCAAGAATTGTTCAGGAAGGCGGCGACGGTGACCAGAATAATGGTTATATCAGAAGCATTGTTAATGGAACAACCATTGGATTTAAGTACTTTGATGTAAAAGAGGCAACCGGTCTTAGAATTAAGACTCGCGCTTACTACAATGGTAAGTTTGAAGTAAGAACAAGTCTTGATGGTGAGGTTCTTGGTACAATTTCCGGTCAGGGTTCAAATATCTGGGAGAGCTTTGAATGCAAGTTTAATGAGAAGCTAAGCGGAACCCACGCTCTGTACCTTAGATATACCGGAACCGGAAACTGCTCTCTTGCATCAATTGAATTCTTACACTGATTATATTACAGCCCTTCACACATACGTGGAGGGCTTTTCATTTTATATTAATAAATTGGGTATTTCATAATGCATGTTTTCAATATATAATGTTCCATGATAATTTGTTATCCGTTTTTTATGTGAAAAAGAGTGAGGTTATGAAAAAATGATCAAGAACAAATTTATTCCGATGGCACTCGCAACTGTTCTTTCAGCAGGAATGATTGCAGGATGCGGCAACGCAGGCACAGATGCTAATGTGGGCACAGAGCAGGAAGTGCAGACAAAGACAGTTGCAGAAACAGCAACTGAAAATAACGAAGCAAAAGAAGCTGAGACAGGAAGTGAAGCAGCTAGCACAGAAGCTTCAAGCGGAGCAGATGAAAAGAGCGACGCTTCAGAAGCAACAGAAGAGACTGCTCCTGTTGCTGTTCACGGCATTCGTGAAAGAAGCGATGAGATGCGTGACATTTCTGCTATGGAACTTGTTTCCGAGATGACAGCAGGCTGGAATCTTGGTAACACTTTAGACGCACATGGTACTTCTGGTCTTGAAGCTGAAACATATTGGGGTAACCCCAAAATTACAAAGGAGCTTATCGATACTGTTTGTGAAAAGGGTTTTGATTCAATACGTATTCCTATCACATGGTATGACCATGTAGGTGATGCTCCTGATTACGCAATAGATCCTGAATGGATGGACAGAGTTGAAGAAGTTGTCAACTACGCTCTTGATGACGGAATGTTTGTTTTGATTGATACACACCACGAGGAATCCTGGAGAATTCTCGATGCTGAACACATTGATGCTGTAGATGCTGAGAATATTGCTCTTTGGACTCAGATTGCAGAGAGATTTAAGGACTACGGCGATCACCTTGTTTTTGAAGGTCTTAACGAGCCCAGAACAAAGGGAAGTGCTGCTGAATGGAACGGCGGAACATCTGAGGAAAGAGACTACGTCAACAGACTCAACAAGTCTTTCGTAGACACAGTTCGTGCAACCGGCGGCAATAACGAAAAGAGACTTCTTCTCGTTACTACCTATGGCGGTTCTAACACGGTTGAAGCTGTTAACCAGCTTGAGGTTCCTGATGATGAGCACATCGGAGTAGCTATCCACGCTTATGAGCCTTACGATTTCACTTTTGCTTCAGGTCAGAGCACAGAGCTCTTTAGATGGGATGGAAGCCACAACGGCGATATCATCAAGCTTCTTGTAAGACTTAACTCAAAGTTCATTGAAAACGGAATCCCTGTTCTTATAACAGAGTACGGCGCAGTGAACAAAAACGAGAACAACGATGAAATCGCAAAATGGGCAGAAGCTTATGTTTCAAGAGCTACAGAAAAAGGTATTCCTCTTTTCTGGTGGGACAACGGTGTCTATGACCAGGAAGGTGAGAAATTCGCTATCCTTGATCGTCAGAATCTGACATGGTACCGCGAGAATGTGGTAGATGCAGTTATCAAAGCAAGCTACACCAAGGAAAACTAAAAAGAACTTATTATGTAAGAGTTTTGTACTTTTGAACAATATGTTTAAATTGTGCAAAACTCTTTTTATACATAAAATCTTGTGTTATAATCTCTTTAATTTGGAGTTGTTAGCAATGAGAAACAAACTCACAAGTATAAAAATGGACCATCTCACATAATGAGGATCCAACGAGGAGGATAAAATGAGTACAAGAATTGGAATTTTAGGATATGGCAACCTGGGAAAAGGTGTGGAACTTGCTGTCAAGGAAGCTCCTGATATGGAACTTGTAGCAGTTTTCACAAGAAGAGATCCTTCTTCCCTCAAGATTCAGACAGAAAATGTTCCTGTTGTTTCTGTTGCAGATGTAGCTGACTGGAAAGACAAAATTGACGTAATGATCCTGTGCGGCGGAAGTGCTACTGATCTCCCAACTCAGACACCTGAGTATGCAGGTCTTTTCAATGTTGTAGACAGTTTTGATACACACGCCCGTATTCCTGAGCACTTTGCAAATGTTGACGCTGCTGCCAAGGCTGCCGGCAAAATTGCTGTTATCTCCTGCGGTTGGGATCCAGGAATGTTCTCTCTTGCTAGAGTTTATTCAAATGCAATTCTTCCTGACGGAAATGATTATACATTCTGGGGCAAGGGCGTTTCTCAGGGCCACTCAGATGCTATCCGCCGCATAAAAGGCGTCAAGAATGCCAAGCAGTACACAGTTCCTGTAGAGGCAGCACTTGAGGCAGTTAGAAATGGTGAGAATCCTGAGCTTACAACTCGCCAGAAGCACACAAGAGAATGCTTTGTTGTTCTCGAGGAAGGCGCAGATGCTGCAGCAGTAGAAAAAGAAATCAAGGAAATGCCAAACTATTTTGCTGACTATGACACAACTGTTCACTTTATCAGTGAGGAAGAGCTTCTTAAGAACCATGCCGGAATGGCTCATGGCGGATTTGTTTTCCGCAGTGGCAAAACAGGAGCAAACAAAGAGCACAATCACATCATTGAATATAGCTTAAAGCTTGACTCTAACCCGGAATTTACCACAAGCGTTCTTGTTGCAGTTGCCAGAGCAGCTCACAGAATGCACGCAGAAGGCATGAAGGGATGCAAGACAATTCTTGATATTCCACCAGCTTACCTTTCAGACAAGAGTGGTGAAGAGCTTAGAGCACATCTTCTGTGATAATTTCTAGTTCATACACATGAATGCTCATGGCGACATTCGTACATAAATAAATAATTCAGCATTTTTCGAGACACCTATGCCTTTGCATGGGTGTCTTTTTGATTCACATACTGCTATACTATTATGGTCGGTAAATGAGTTGTATAATTCATTTTCACGACAGATTTAAAGCATGTAGATGCCTGTTGAATCAGATTTGTCTTGTTGTAACCCCCATGGCAAAGTGCCATTACAATAAGACAGTATCAGTTTTATTTCGGTATCCTACATTTGGAGGTTACAAAATGTCACAAGTTAAATTTCACCTGCCGGGACTTCGTTACAACTTTCCACTGAACATGTTCTGGCTTAGCCTTCTTGAGCAGTATCCGCAATATTTCAGAGAAGGTGTAGAAATAGCTTCTTTCTTTGGATCCTTCCCATTTTCTTTATGGAATGGTGGAAGATTAGTTTCCGATGATCAGTGCGACGCCAATTTCGTCAGACACGTTATCGGCAGTATCAACGCAAAGGGTATTCCTGTCAGATTCACATTCACCAATCCTCTCATAAAAGAAGAGGATCTTGAGGATGAATTCTGCAATTTCTGCATGAAAGCAGGCGATAATGGCAAAAACGAAGTGCTTGTCTTCTCCCCTATTTTGGAAGAATACATAAGAAAGAACTACCCATCCTACAAAATTGACTCCACCACCTGCAAGGAAATCCGCGATGTGGAGACACTTAATAAAGAGCTGGAAAAAGACTATAAGTACGTAGTTCTTGATTACAACATGAACAATCAGTGGGATATTATAGAAGGTCTTGAGCATAAAGAGAAACTGGAAGTTCTGATCAACGCTCTCTGCGTTCCTAACTGCAAGAGACGTGGTGATCACTACAAGAATATTGCTCTTAACCAGGAAATTATGAAGGCTAACCGCACTCTTCCACCGGAAAAGAGAAAGCATATTATTCCATGGACCTGCGAGTACGGTGACAAGAATAATCTTTATACAATTCAGGATTATTGCACCTTTGTTTCTCCTGAACTTATTTGGGAAAAATATGTTCCTATGGGAATCAACAATTTTAAGATTGAAGGAAGAACTGCCAATCTGTTCTCCCTTATTGAGACCTATTGTTTCTTCATGATAAAACCGGAATATGTGGGCCAGGTAAGGCTCCTGCTCCTTAGAAATCTTGAAGCCAACAAAATTATTCAGGTAAATAAACCAAGGCCAAGTGTATTCAAACAACCTTGATTAAATGCTTCCCCCTCGTGGGTGAGTTTGGAAATGTTTGTTTTCGCTCTCGCCCACGGCTGGATGTATCTCTTTATCGAAGTATTCTATTGGAATTGGCTTGGTTGATATAAGCTTTTTCTTTTGGTCTCGTGATAGCTGCTTTATATGCCACTCGCGGGACATGGCCTCTTCTTTTGTTTCAAACTCTTCGTAGTATGCAAGGCGAACAGGAAGGCGGGTTCTTGTGTATTTGCCACCCTTACCCGCGTTATGAGTTTGAAGCCGTTTTTCCAGGTTATTTGTCCAGCCGCAGTAATAAGAACCGTCTGCGCATTCTAAAATATAGGTATAATTCATTTTTTACTCCGACAGGAATTTTCTGAAATCTTCCACACTCTTAAACACGAAGTTGGCATGTGCTCTCATGTGTTTCTCATTCTCCGGAATGTCAAAGCACCAGCAGGCTGCTGCGAAGTCGATACCTGCTGCCTTAGCCATATCAAGACCAGGCTTAAGATCATCAATCATTAGAATGTCTTCTTTCTCAAGCCCAAACTTCTCCTGAATCTTGTAAATAGGAATCGGAGAAGGCTTTCTCTCCTCCAGAGGCTGTTCCCATCCAAAAATAATATCCGGATCCGGAAGATCATTGTGTTTATAGTCCTTAAGGATATTCTCGGCATAGGAATGAGAAACCACGGCAATATAGCCACCTTCTGCCTTTTGGCGTTCCATAATCTCTTTTATCCCAGGGAAGGCGTCTGCATAATGAGTCTTGGCATATTCATACCAGAATATTTCCTCAGCTTTTAGCTCCTCATCATTAAGGCCACACATATCCGTAAAAAACTCCATTACTCCCGGATCAAAGTTGTATTTAACATACTCTTCGAGAGAATACTTAATCTCAGGATGATATTTTTCCATATACTCAACAAAGCTAGGGTAATGGATTGTAGCGGTACTATTTACCGTCGTATCATCATGGTCAAAAACCAAACATTTATATTTCATCAGACTCCCTCTATATCACTTTCTTCTGTATTATGCAGAATTATATATTTCCTTGGCATATAATCCAAGAACATCTATAATCCTATTTTTTTACTTCAGCAAAAGCCCCTGCATCTTTTCGATAACAGCCTCAGCATCCTCCAATAGCTGCTGCTCAGCCTTGGCGGGATTGCCATCTTTTTTATAGGTGTAGACAAAGACTGGCACTCCTGCTGCATGGAAGGTCATATTTCCCTTATATCCTGCAACAAATCCCGGAATCTTACCGGAATCTATCTTGGCATTAGGGCTGATCTTTATCTCAATTTTGCCGTTTCCGCCTTTTATTTCAGGGATATAAAGGGCATGTGCTCTGGTACGTAAAAGAGATATTCGCAAAAGATTAATGGCTGTCTGCGGAACCTCACCAAAGCGGTCGATAAGCTCATCCTTCATATCATCACATTCTCCCTGATTCTCAAGACTTGCTATACGCTTATAGATTTCAAGCTTCTGCTCCTCATTAAGAATGTAATTATCCGGAATATAGGCACTCACATCCAGGTCAATGCTGGTGTTGATATCATCAAGAGTATAATCTCCGTCTGCATCATCATTCTTCTTATGTCTTACTGCTTCCCCAAGCATCTTACAATACAAGTCGTATCCAACAGCCTGCATATGTCCGGACTGTTTTCTTCCAAGAAGACTTCCTGCACCACGGATTTCCAGATCACGCATAGCAATCTTGAAGCCGCTTCCCAGGTCAGTAAATTCACGGATCGCAGATAATCTCTTTTCCGCAACCTCTTTTAACATCTTGTCCTTCTTGTACATAAGGAAGGCATAAGCTGTCCTGTTGGAACGGCCAACACGGCCTCGAAGCTGATAAAGCTGGGATAATCCCATCTTATCGGAGTCATGAATGATCATAGTATTAACGTTAGGGATATCCAGTCCGGTCTCAATAATAGTAGTAGAAACCAGCACATCAATAGTACCATCTATGAAATCATACATGATTCTCTCAAGCTCCGACTCCTTCATCTGGCCATGGGCAAAGGCCACATTAGCCTCCGGAACCAGCTTTTGAATCTGAGCCGCTATATCTGCAATATTATTTACTCGATTGTAAACATAGTAAACCTGACCATTTCTGGCAAGTTCTCTTGCAATAGCCTCTCTTACAAGCTCATCGTTATATTCCATAACATAAGTCTGTATAGGCATTCTGTCGTTGGGAGCTTCCTCCAAAACGCTCATCTCCCTTATTCCGACCAAAGACATATGAAGCGTTCTTGGAATAGGCGTAGCAGAAAGTGTCAGTACATCGATATTTTCCTTCAGAGTCTTTAACTTTTCCTTATGGGTTACGCCAAAGCGCTGCTCCTCGTCCACTATCAAAAGACCAAGATCCTTATACTGAACGTCCTTGGAAAGGAGCCTGTGGGTTCCTATAACTATATCAACCAGTCCTTTTTTCAGATCCGTAATGGTCTTTTTCTGCTCAGCCGCAGATCTGAATCTGGACATAAGATCAACTCTTACAGGAAAATCACGCATTCTCTCTGAGAAGGTATTGTAGTGCTGCTGTGCAAGGATAGTTGTAGGTACTAGAACCGCCACCTGCTTACCATCCTGAACCGCTTTAAATGCTGCCCGGATCGCTATCTCAGTCTTACCGAAGCCAACATCACCGCAGACAAGTCTGTCCATGATAACGCTGGACTCCATATCTTTTTTGGTATCTTCTATGGCATTTTGCTGATCTTCAGTTTCCTGATAGGGAAAAGCATCCTCAAATTCCTGCTGCCACACAGTATCAGAGCTGAACTGGTAGCCCTTAGCTTCCTGCCTCTTGGCGTATAATTCAACCAGATCCTGAGCAACTTCCTCAACCGCTGCCTTTACCTTATTCTTGGTGTGGCTCCACTCAACGCTACCAAGTTTGTTGAGTTTTGGCTTATGGGTAGTCTCGCTGTCATCTCCGCCGGAAGCATACTTTTGTATAACTCCAAGGCCGGTGGCAAGAACGTAGAGATTTCCGCCATCACCGTACTCTATTTTGATATAATCTCTTACCACATGGTCCGTTTCAATCTTCTCAATTCCGCGGTAAATACCAAGACCATGATCCTCATGAACAACATAGTCACCTATCTTAAGATCTGAAAAGCTCGATATCTTCTCACCCTGATAGTCAGACTTTTTCTTCTTTTTACGCTTTTTAACATGCTCGGTAAAAATATCACTCTCAGCAATTACAGCAAACTTTATCTCCGGATATTCAAAGCCCTTAAGTATCCTGCCATAGTAGGTCATGATCTCGCCAGGTTTAAGCACTCGTCCCGGATCCTCGCTATAAAATGCTGTTACCAGATTGTCCCTAAGGTCATCTACTATTCTTTTTGCCCTGGTTCTTGAGCCTGACAGAATAAGAACTCTGTAGCCTTCCTTGGAATATCTCTTAAGGTCGGAAACCAGTGATTCGAAGCTGTTATTGTAGGGTGCTATACTCCTTGCCCGAATGTCCCAGCTCTTTTCCGGTTCAAAAAGATTCTGACTCTTTGGCATCTGAAGCGCAGATATAAGAACACGCCTTCCATTGCCCATTCTCGCGATACAGTTATCGATGGAGTAAAGAAGATCCATCTGTCCGGGAAGAATGTAGCCCTTCTCTGCTCTATGCGTCATGCTCTCTTTAAACTCAGTCTCCACAGCCCATGCGTGCTCCTGAGTCCTTTGGGGTTCATCAATAAAAATGCAGCTTCTCCCCTTGGGAAACATCTCCTGCATTGTTACAGTGTCCGGGTAAAAATATCTGATGTAGCTCTCCAGATTTACAAGGGATTTCAGTTCCATGACCTGTTCCCTCAGTTCCTCAATCTGCAGTTTAAGCTGGTGCGCCTCTTTGGTCTTAAACTCCGATCTAAGAAGCTCCACCCTTGCATCCGCTTCTTCCTGAATCCTGTCAATTCCCGCTTCTAAGAGGTCATCATCCAGCATCATCTCCGAAGCAGGATAAATCTCTATGGACTCAAGCTTTTCCAAGGATCTCTGCGATAAAATGTCAAAGCTTCTGATAGACTGAACTTCATCACCCCAAAGCTCGATACGATAAGGGTTCTCCTCGGTCAGGTCAAAGACATCCACAATATCGCCACGAACAGAAAACTCTCCCGGTCCTTCCACCTGATAGTTTCTGATATATCCCATTGTTGTCAGCTTTTTGGCTATCTCAATTTCATCTATCGGCCTATGCTTATCAATTGCCAGAATATGCTCTTTAATTATTTCCGGTTTTATCTGAGGTGCCATAAGTGCAGCAAAGGTTGTTACAACAGTAACCGGCCTTCCCTCAAGAAGCCTTCTCATAGTGCGAATACGCTGCCGCACAATCTCATTACTATGAACATCTGCCTGGTAAAAGATAAGGTCTTTTGCCGGATAGACAGTAACATTCCTGTCGTAAAACTTGTAGTCTTCGTATATCTCTTTTGCCCTAAGATCCGAATAAGTAACAATGATCCTGTACTTAAAATCAGCTCCAAGACTATCTATAAAATGGAGTTTTTGCGAATCCACACAGCCTGTAATCTCCGCACAGGCAAAGGGCTTTTCAAGATATTCATTTATTTCTTCAAACTGTCTTAATTCATGTAACGGAGTCTGTATAGCTCTCATGGTCCATCCTCTGCCAAATCAAAGTTCTCACGAAACGTTTTTCCACGCAGTAACCTTTTATCAGTTCTCTTTTTTCTTCATGCTGTTATACTTATTCATCGCAGAATCAACACCTTCTGCCATTATTTCTTCGACAGCCAGAACAGCTCTGTCTATTCCTTCTTTGATATCTACTGCAGCTTCACCTTCAAAGTGTCCAAGTACCCAGTCCACCATATCCCAGTCCTTAGGCTTCTTGCCAACGCCAACTCGCACTCTGTTAAAATCGCTGTGACCCAGTTGTGCGATTATGCTCTTAAGTCCATTATGTCCACCGGCGCTTCCTTTTGGTCTTACTCTTATATTTCCGGCATCCAGCTCCACGTCGTCTGATATCACAATCAGTTCCTCTTTGGAATCCACCTTGAAGTAGTCGCATATTGGTCTTATAGCCTCGCCGCTGAGGTTCATATATGTCAGTGGTTTAACCAGTATCACTCTTTCAGCTCCAATCCTGCCTTTTCCAAATGCAGCCTTAAACTTAGTCTCTGTAAGTTCGATTCCATATTTATCTGAAAGGGCATCTATCACTGCAAAACCCACATTGTGTCTCGTTCCAAAATATTTTTTCTCCGGGTTACCAAGTCCCGCTATTACGTACATCTTACCTGTTTCCTCTTCTTTCTCTAT
>JAEEGL010038248.1_pt1 | contig 12957 bp, 10 predicted proteins | sample 9134231 | NCBI WGS metagenome assembly JAEEGL01 (sample SAMN16246548, study PRJNA631951) | gut metagenome | biome: gut microbiome; feature: rumen; material: fiber-attached | host: Bos | place: Iran: Karaj | collected 2018-10 | reverse complement strand
TTGCTGACAAGCGCATGGTTTTTCACGGAAGTCAGAGAGAGTTTTCCCTCTCCTTCGATGTGAAGGTCGGATTTGGAAAAGATCAGGGCATCCACTTCGTTTTCGTCATAGGTCACATACTCTTTGGAGTCATAGATGGTATTGCTGCTGTTTTCTGCAAGCACCAGGGTCACATCCTTTGCCTGCTTTACATAAATGGCCGCAAAGTCATCGGAAGCGATGGTCACGTTATTCAGAATCAAAGTAACTTCTTCCTTCTTGTCCACTTCGATCAGAATGCTTCCTTCCAGCTTTCCTTCCAGTACATAAGTGCCGGCTTGATCGATAAGAATATTTCTGTTATCCAGAACAAGATATGTCAGATCGTCTTTCTGCACCGTCTCCGCCTTTTCAAAGCTGATTTCGGGAACGATCTCTTTCGTCTGGGTATCTGTATCTGTGCTTTCCTCATTGTTCTGTACCGTTTCTTTTGCGCATCCGCCTAAAAGAAGCAGAGTGATGAGAAGTACAAGAATGCTTTTTTTCATAACAACCTCCCGCCCTGATTGGGCTTTCTGTTGCCTTTATCCTAAGAAGGAAATGTGAACAATGGCTGAATTCAGAGTGACGGAAAAAGGAAATTGAAAAAGACCGGTCACTGAACCGATCTTTCCACTTTGGTTACACTGGGAATCTTGCGCAGATTGGCCATGATGTTTTCCAGATGCTCCGCATTGTCCACCGTGATCTTGAGCCGGGTGGTCGTATTGACCTTGTCCTCATTCACGGTGGAGTTGATCTGGTTCAGACCTGCCCTGAACTGGCTCAGACAGGTGACGATATCGCTGACCAGGAAGCTTCTGTCGGTCGCTTCGATGTAAAGGGAGGTCTCATACTTGGTGCTGTTGAGATTCTCCTCATCCCAGCTGACACTGATCAGACGGTTCTTTTCGTGCGCAATGTTGGGACAGTCGGCTCTGTGCACCTTGACGCCGCTGCCGCGGGTGATCAGACCGACGATCTCATCGCCCGGCAAAGGCGAACAGCAGTTGGCCATGGACACCTGTATGGAATCAATACCGGCAACGATGACGCCGGATTTGGATACGATCTTTTTCGGCTGCGGTTTGCGGGTGAAGGAAGTCGTGGAATCAAAGATGCGCGAAAGCGGGTTATTGATGCGCTTGTTGATTTTTTCCATGACACTGCTCATGGAAAGCGCCCGGTTGCCCACAGCGTAATAGAAATCATCCACATTCTTGAAACGGAACTGGGAATAGATGACTTCCAGTTTCTTGGGGTTATTCCATTCGGGATCGATTTCCCGTTTTTCCAGTTCGTCTCTGATCAGCGTCTGACCCTTTTCAATGACGGGCTTTCTTTCTTCTGCTTCCTTTTTCTGCAGATAGTTCTTGATCTTGTTGCGCGCGTGGCTGGTCTTGACAAACTTCAGCCAGTCCTCGCTCGGCCCCGTCCCCTTTTTGGTCATCAGAGAGACGACATCCCCTGTCTTCAGGACAGTGTTGAGGGGAACCAGGGTGCCGTTGATGGTGGCTCCTACTGTTTCATTTCCTATATCTGTGTGGATGCGATAGGCAAAGTCAATGGGCGTGGAGCCGTTGGGCAGATCGATGACCCGGCCCTTGGGGCTCATGACATAGACATTGGTGTCAAAGAAATCCTTCTGCAGGGTCTCCATGAACTCGGCGTCGTCTATGTCCTCATCATCCTTGATGGAAATGATGTCACGGAATAAAGCAAGTTTTTCCTCGATCTCCTTCTGTTCGGTTTCGGGATTGTAGTTTCCTTCCTTATAGCGCCAATGGGCGGCGACGCCTCTTTCGGCGATCTCGTCCATGACTTCGGTGCGTATCTGTATCTCAAAAACCACACCTTCGTTGTTGATGACCGAAGTATGCAGAGACTGGTACATGTTGAACTTGGGCATCGCAATGTAATCCTTCAAACGGCCCGGGATGGGCTTGAAGGCGGCATGAATGTAGCCCAGGATTTCATAACAGGCCAGATCGGAATCGGTGATGATGCGTATTGCCTGCAGATCCAGGATCTGGTCAAAACGGCGGTTTTTGGTGACCATCTTGTTGTAGATGGAATAGAAATGCTTGCTGCGGCCGAAGATGCGGTACTTGATGTTGTGCTCATCCAGGATCGCGCTGATCTCCTTGATCAGTTCGGCGATCTGTTTCTGTCTCTCCGCCTTCTTGATCTCGACAAGATGAGCGATCTCATGGTATTTCTCGGGATTGAGATAGAGAAAGGCCAGATCCTCCAGCTCATTCTTGTATTCGCTGATACCTAGACGGTGGGCGATAGGCGCATAGACATCCAGGGTCTCCTGGCTGATGCGCTTTTTCTGCTCGTCACTCATGACGGACAGGGTGCGCATGTTGTGCAGACGGTCGCAGAGCTTGATCAGAATGACCCGTATGTCCTTGGCCATCGCGATCAGGATCTTGCGGTGGTTGGCTGCCTGGTATTCCTTCTGATCCTTGAATTCGATGTTGCCTATCTTGGTGACCCCTTCCACCAGGAAAAAGATCTCTTCGCCGAATTCCTTCTTGAACTCCTCTTCGGTGATGTCGCAGTCTTCCAGCACATCGTGCAAAAGACCGGCCGCGATCGTGCTGGGTCCGGCATGCAGTCCGGCCAGATAATAGGCTACCTGCAGCGGATGGACGATGTAGGCTTCCCCGCTTTTGCGGAACTGGTCCTTGTGTTTTTCGGCAGCAAAAAGATAGGCTTTTTCGATCAGAGCCAGGTTTTCCTCTTTCGAGATATAGGTTTTGACCTCACGCATGAGATCTTCATAAGTTGCGTCTTTTACCTTTGCCATAAAGAAAAACCGAAGTATTCAATACTTCGATTTTACAATGCTTTTTGCGGTTTTGAAAGAATTATTCCCCTTCGTAAGTGATCAGGGAATATACCGGGATCTCCTTAAGCGCTTCTTTTCCCTTGAGATCGACCAGTTCAATGATGAAGGCCGCCCCGACGCTTTCGCCACCCAGTTTTTCTACCAGTTCCATGCAGGCTTTTACGGTACCGCCGGTAGCCAATAGATCGTCTACGATCAGGACTTTCTTGCCGTTGGCCAGGGAATCGGTATGCATGTGCAGTTCGTTGGATCCGTATTCCAGATCATAGCTGGCGGAAACGGTCTCGCGCGGCAGCTTGCCCGGTTTTCTCACCGGCACAAATCCCTTGTGCAGCTTATAAGCCAGAGCCGCTCCCAGAATGAATCCGCGGGCCTCCGGACCGGCGATCAGATCAAAATCGAGATCCTTCACGGCCTCGGCCATCTGATCAATGGCTTCCTTCAGGGCATCGGGATGGTTGAAGACGGGTGTGACATCACGGAATATGATCCCCTTGGAAGGAAAATCCGGAATCGAAACGACATAATCATACAAGTTCATAAGGGTGCCTCCTGCAATACTTTCCCATTATAGCATCTTTTCCTTCTCCCCAACGTAGAGTTTCTCCACGATCAGGGAAACATTCTGACGCATACGGAAACGGTTGATAGCTGCCGACACGATGATGTCATGCCAGCCTTTATCATTCAGATGCGCCAGATAGGCGGACTGGAAACACATGGTCTCCAGACTCTCTCCCTGATTGTCACTGACCGTTTTGCGGTAGTTGTTTTTCAGGGGAATGGAGTCGCTTACCGGCAGCTCTTTCAGATAGAAATCGGGGCAAAAAAATCCCATACCGAAGGGCCGTATTTTCTCCAGTTCCCGCATATTCTTCAGAGTCAGATCGCCCATCTCTATTGCCAGAGCCGTATCGACTTCCTCTTCATAGGCGATCGCTTCTTCCTGTTCCAATCTGTTAAGAAAAGCTTCCCACGATTCGGGTAGAAGGCTCAGACCGCAGGCTTGTTCATGGCCTCCGAAGCTTTCCAGCATATCTTTGTATTTCGAAATGTTCTCAAATATGTCATAGCCTTTCATGCTTCTTCCGCTTCCCTTGATCAGATCTCTGCCTTTCGCAAAAACCAGGGAAGGCCTGTGCTTTTCATTCATCATCCGGTTGGCAAGTAAGCCTATGATCCCTTCGTGGTAGTATTCGCTCACATAGATGTCGTAATTGGCCGTCTGGTAAAAATCATGGGGAGACTGAACGCATTCACTTACCAGCTTCTTTCGCTCGTTATTTAGTTCCTCGATCTTTCCGGCGTTGTAGAGAATGCTGTTGGTATCCTCTAACAAAAGATAGCGGACCAGATCATAGGCATTGGCTCTGTCGGCCAGTCTTCCGTAGGTGTTGAGCTTGGGAACGATGTCAAAGGCGATGTCGCTCTCATTGAATACCGTCTTTTTTGATAAACAGGCAATGTTGGGATAAAGTCCTTTGTTGAGGATCTGCAGTCCTTTCTGGATGATGTTGCGGTTTTCCCCGAACACACTCACCATGTCGCCAATTGTCGCCACCATGGCCAATACCCAGTCCTTGGGTTCTGCCATTTCCATGTGACGAATCAGCTGCAGGACGCATCCCGCCCCGCAGAGATCGGCAAATTCCGCTTCCAGAAGATCCGGATGAATGAGATATTTAGGATCCCTTTCCTTTTCCTGGCGTATGTGGTGATCGATCACCAGCACATCGATTTCCAGTTTTTCTGCTTCATCCAGCGCTTCATAAGCGCTCACCCCGTTATCCACGGTCACGATCAGCTGATAGCCCTTCTCTTTGGCAAGATGCACATACGCAGAGGTGATGCCGTATCCTTCCTTCAGACGGTTGGGAATGTAAAAGCCTCTTGTCAGGGACAGTTTATCCAGAAGCCGGCACATAAGGGAGGTGGCGCAGATGCCGTCCGCGTCATAATCACCGAAGACAAAGACCTTTTCCTTTTTCTCCTGGGCTGTTTTCAGCCTCTCTGCCGTCTTTTTAAGGCAGAGAGCATCAGACACATGTTCCGAAACATGAAAAATCTCCTGCAGCCTCTTTTCGTCCAGACGGCTGACGGAGAGTATCTTTCTGACCAGGCTTCCGCAGTTTTCGCTGCAGACAAAATCCTTATCGGGCTGAATGATCCTTATCATGGAAGAGATCGGAGAATTCCTCCGGCGAGTGTCCCCGGGCGTTTTTTATGGCATTCAGACTCAGATAAGCCACGATGTCGCCGGCCTGAATGGAAAAAACATCAGATGCGATCTCGTTGAGAGTCTCGGGGAATTCCTTCTGCCACCGGTAACCGAAGAGATAATCCAGCAGATTATCATAGGTCAGAGTGGCCAGTTCTTCCCGCTGCAGCTGATGCAGTTTCAAAACCAGTATCATCTTTACCGCCTTGTGGTCCACGCTCTTCTCCTTTCGTCGCGCTTTATTACTATAGCACAAGGCCTTTTGTTTTGATTATGAAATAATAGCGAAAAATGATAAAAAAAGACAGCCTTTGCTGTCTTTTACGCAACTGTCTTGATCCAGGTTCCCCTGTGAATCCATATCGTGCCCCAGATGCTCTTGAAGATGTGCTGGCAGCGCAAAAGAATGTAGAGCACGGTGATCGGCACATTGAACTTGAAGGCCGCAATGTAGGAGATGGGCAGCGCGATCAGCCAGGTCGTCACGGTATCGATGATCAGCAGTTCCTTTGTTCTTCCGGCCGCCTTGATGATGCCGTTGGAAAGGCACATGCCTATGCAGTTGAAGAAGACGATGAAGCTGCAGGAATAGCTGAGGTTTCTCACCATGTCCAAAGTCTCCTGGCTCAGTTCCGTATAGAACGAAGAGAGGATGGGGCAGAATACCTGCACGAAAACGGAGCAGAAAAGTCCGAAGAGCATGCTGGCATAGACAAAACGCTTGCCGTTGGTCTTGGCTTCCTCATAGTCCTTGCGGCCCAAAGAGTGGCCTATCATGACGCTGGCCGCCGCTGCCACGCCGCCGTTGAAGGCATTGGGAAGCAGCCAGGCGTTGTGAACGATGCTGTTGGCGCTCATGTAGTACTTGCTGGTGCGTCCGGAGATCATTGCCTGGACCTGGTAACTGGAGCTGTTCAAAAAGTCCATGATCATTAGCGGAACGCTCAAAGTCATCAGATTCCACAGAAGATCCTTTCCGATGAAGGGATTGAAGTCGCTCAGACGGAAACGCAGGGTCTTTTCAAAGTGCAAAAGATACACCATCAGAACACCCGCTTCCACAAGACGCGCTATGCAGGTCGCAAGAGCCGCGCCGCGTATGCCGATGGCCGGGAAACCGAACTTTCCGTAAATCAGCACATAGTTGAAAAACATGTTGGAGAAGCAGCCGCAGATGCTGGCGATCAGGGAGATCTTGACATCGCTTATCGCTCGGATCAGGGTGGAAACTCCGCGGGTAATGACGTTGAAGAAGATGGAATACTTCATGATGTTCAGATAGATGCAGGCTGGCTCTATGACCTCTTCAATGTCGGTATAGATGCGCACGATCTGCACCGGGAAAAGCGTGCAGGCTACCCATAAAAGCCCCGCTGCACAGAACCCGAAGGCCAGAACAAAGGAAAGCAGCTTCTTGATGCTGGTCATTTCCTTTCTTCCGTACTCCTGGGCGGCGATGATCATGGCGCCTGAGCCTATGGATACGGTAACCGTCGATAAAAGGATCAGAAGCGAACTGATGATGGAGATGCCGCTCATCGCAGTCTCTCCCAGCGCTCCGACCATGATGTTGTCTATGATGTTGACAAGATTGGTCACCAGAGACTGCAGTCCAATCGGGATCGCGATCTTGACTACCTCTCTGACAAATTCCTTATTTGTTTGCATAGGATAATTCCCCCTTTTTGATTTTATCATAAGCAAAACGGCTACGCAGAAAAATAAACTGAGTTTTCTAATGATACAAGAGAAAACGGAGGGTATCCCCTCCGTTTGTCCATACTTGAATGAATTCGGTTACAGATCCAGGGTAAGCACGATCTCCTTGAAGATGCGTCCTCTTTCTTCGAAGTTTCTGAACTGGTCGTAACTGCTGCAGGCCGGGGAAAACAGAACGACATCCCCCTTCTCTGCTATGTTGTAGGCAACTTCGCAGGCCTGTTTCAGATCTTCCACGATGACCGCGTCCTCTTTCAGCTTTGCCAGTTCCATCTTGGTTTCCCCGAAGACGATCAGCTTCTTGATCTTATCGGTATAGTTGTAAAGGTCATCAAATCCGGTGTGCTTGTCGTGTCCTCCGGCAAGAAGGATGACCGGCTTGTCAAAGGCCTTGAGGGCGGTGACGGTGGAATCGACATTGGTTCCCTTGGAATCGTTGTAATAACGCGCTCCGTTGATCTCGCCCACATATTCGATGCGGTGCTCTATGCCCTTGAAGTCTTGCAATGCCTTGCGGATGTTTTCCGGGCTGATGCCCATCTTGTATCCCATCGCAGCTGCGACCATGGCGTTGGCGACATTGTGCATGCCGACCACCTGCAGATCATCGGTCCTAAACAGCTTTTCTCCAAACAGTATCACCCAGCCGTCCTTCAGCATCAGATCGGCTTGCTTGGTCAGAGAATAGGTGACTGTCCGGCAGTTAACGTTCACGCAGCGTTTTACGATCTCCTCATCGTCGATGTTCTTGAGGAACCAGTCGTCTTTTTCCTGGTTCTGATAGACAAGACACTTGGCGTCATAATACTCATCCAGGGTTTCATAAAAGTCCAGATGGTCCGGCGTCAGATTGCAGATGACGCTTACCAGCGGATGGAAAGTCGGGGCGCTCATCAGCTGGAAGGCGCTGATCTCCAGGGCTATGGACGCCTTTTCCTGACCGTGGTTATAGACGGTGTTGCTTAAGGCGGTACCGATGTTTCCGCTGGCATAAGCCGTCTTTTCGGTTTTCAGGATCTCATAAAGCATGCTGGTGGTCGTGGTCTTGCCGTTGGTGCCGGTGATGGCGCCATAGACAAAATCCGGCGCGTAAGCCAGAGCTGCCTCTATCTCGCAGATGATGGGCAGATTATGATCGACAAACCACTTCACAAAGGGAACATTGTAGCGTATTCCCGGGTTCTTTACGATGAAGGCGTAATCTTCTCTTAAAAGCGCATCGGGATGGCCGTTGTCATAGACGCTGACTCCCAGATTCTCCAGTTCCGCTTTCTGGCTGATGCCCTTGGCATCGGTGATGATAACTTCATATCCTTCGCGTCTGAGCAGTTTGGCCGCCCAGTAGCCGCTTTCGGCACAGCCTATGATCAGTACTTTTTCCATTATCCCAATACCTCCATCAGAAAGCCCAGACCGGCACAGATGATGCCCCAGAGCCAGAACGCGTAGACCACCTGATTCTCGGCGGTTCCGCGTATCTTGAAACTGTAATGAATGGGCGTGTAGGTAAACACCTTCTTATGAAATACTCTGACCGCCACCTGCTGTATGATCACACACAGCGTCTCAGCGACAAACACGCCGCCGATGATGGCCAGATTGATCTCCCTTTTCAATAGAATGGCGCTGGATGCCAGCAGGGCGCCCAGGGCAAGAGATCCCGTATCGCCCATGAAGATGAGCGCCGGGGAAATGTTGTAGCGCAGATAGCCCAAAAGCGAGCCCTCGACGGCTGCCAGAAAGACCGCGATCAGGAACTGTTCCTGCTTCAGGGCGGAATAAATAAACGGCAGCAAGGCAAAGACCATCAGACCGCTGGCCAGTCCGTCCATGCCGTCGGTGAGATTGAGGGCATTGCTGCTTCCGGTAAGCAGGAAAAAGACAAAGACCGCATAAAACCAGCCCAGATCCAGGCTCAGGTTGATAAAAGGCAGCGTGATGGTCGTGCTGCTGAAGCGGTGATAGACCACATAGAAGATGACGGAAAAAAGCACCTGCATCAGAAACTTGTACAGAGGCTTGAGCCCGTCGTTGTTTTTCTTAACCACGATCAGATAATCGTCAATGAAGCCGATCAGACCGTATCCCGCATAGACCATAAAAAGGATGAGTATGCGGGGATTCTCATAAAAGTGGGGATACAGGATGATGGTGGCGATGATGGGAACCAGAATGAAAACCACCCCTCCCATGATGGGCGTGGAGGCTTTGGATTTGAATTCCTCCAGAGAAAACTCGCTGACGACCTGGGAAACATCGATCTTTCTCATGAAAGCGATGAACTGCGGGGTCACAAGCAGCGTCAGTATTAAGCCCAGTAAGGCGGCGGTAAACAGTCTGACCATAAATGCACCTCAAAATTTCTTTCTTGATTATATAGAGTTTTCTATTCCAGTTCAACTTCCAGCAGGGAGTTGGGATAGATGAGATTTCCCGGCGCTATCGACTGGCGCACGATCTTTCCTTCCCCCTTTATGCTGACGGCAAGTCCCACCATGTCCCATAAGGCCATGATGTCCTTGCGGGAAAAACCGATGACATCCGGCATCCGTATGTCGTCGTGGGAAGTCAGAAGTATGATCGTCTGATGATTGCTGATGATAGAGCCGCTATCCGGATACTGCTGCAGGATCTGATCCCCTTCTCCAAGTATGAGGGCTTTGGCGCTGTTTTGTTTCAGAATGCTCTGCGCATAGTCCAGGGTATGATTGTAGAGATTGGGCATGGGAAAGACACTATAGGAGATTTCTTCCTTATCTTCCTGCTTTTTTTCCTCGGGACGGCTGTAGCCGTAGGAAAGCGAGATCTTTCTCACCAGGTCGCAGACAGGACCGGTATAGGTGTGCAGGTATTCGCTGTAATCGCTTAAGAAGGCGTAATAGACCATGATCTTGGGATCTTCCGCCGGAAGAGCGATCACGACCGAGGTGATGACCTTCCCCGAATCGTAGCTGCCTTTTACGGCATACTGGGCGGTTCCGGTTTTGGCAATCAGGGTAGTTTCATTCACCCGGTAGTGCTTGCCGCTTCCGTCATCGGTATTTACGACATCATACATCAGAGACTGCATTTTTTTGGCAGTTTCAGGCTTGATAGGTTCATTGACGACATCTGTCTGAGCCAGGTATTCAATTTCGTTGGTGTTGCTGTTTTTGATCTCTTCGACAAGATAAGGCCTTACCATCTTTCCGTCGTTGAAAATGGCGCTGTAAGCCTGTAATAACTGCAGCATGGTCACGCTGGATCCCTGGCCGAATCCGGCGGTGATGGTCTCCAGAGGATGAGTCGTATGGCGCACGCCGACCTCTTCCGAGAAATTTTCAAATCCGACCTTCTTGAAAAAGCCAAAAGCGTCCAGATAGGAGACAAAGGTCTCGTTATCCAGATAATTGCTCAAAAGACAGGCAATACCGACGTTACTGGAATAACGGTAGCCCAGATCAAAACTGATCACGCCCCAGTTGCGGTTACGGGAGTTATTGATGGTTCCGTATATCGTTTTGCCGGAATCGCGGCTTACGCGCACCGGTTTCTTGTTTTCGATTCCCATGTAAAAGGTCTTGGAATTGAAGGTGTCGGAGCCGTGATAGACGCCGCTGTCTATGGCGGCGGCATAGGTAAAGGTCTTCATGACCGATCCCGGCTCATAGGCGTACTGGGTCAGTATGGTGCTGTAATCCTCGATGTCGCGCAGATTCAGATCGAAGTCGTTGGTCGCTCCGCAGGCCAGGATTCGCCCGGTTTCCACCTCCATGACGCTTCCCCAGACACTGTTTGCCTCAAAGAGTTCTTTTGTCTCCGCAAAACTGGCCTGAAGCTGGGTCTGCAGGCTCTTGTCCAGGGTCAGATAGACATCGCTTCCGTTTTCAGCTTCCTGTCTGTCGTTTAAGGCTCCGGGTAAGGCGTATCCTTCGGTATTGACCTGTATGCGGGTATATCCGTCCTCTCCTTCCAGTTCTTCGTTCAGAAGAAGCTCAATGCCCATCTTGCCGTCCAGAGAATCCTTCTGGTCGTCATACTGGGCAAAGCCGATCAGATGGCTGGCAAAAGTTCCTTCGGGATAAAAGCGGGCGCTCACTTCGCGGAATTCAATGCCCGGCAGATCCTTGCTTTCGATCTCTTCCTTGATCTCGGCGCTGAGATTTCTGCCCAGACTGCCGAATTCCACCTGGTATTTGTCCTGATTCAGAATGTTGATCAACGTATTGATGTCACAGTTGAGGATCTCCGACAGTTCTTTTGCCGTCTTTACCTTGTCTTCGACATAGGCCGGTCTTCCCCCGGCATTGGGCCGGCTGGGATCCAGGATCGCATACATCGTGTACCGTACGCTGTCCTGAGCCAGAACGTTTCCGTTCTTGTCATAAATGAATCCCCTTCTGGCCTTGAGAATGCTGGTGCGGGTGTTGGCGCTGTTGCTGTACTGGGTGATGTCTCTTCCCGAATTGGGATGTATCCCCTTCACCGTGATGTAGTAAATGTTCCGGGAAACGAAAAAAAACGCCGTCAAAGCAGCTACGCTCAATATCAGGATGCGCAGATTGCTTCTTTGGCGTTTCATGTCAGTTGCTTTCTGTCAGTACGGTAGTGATGTTGGCCTGAAAGAGGGCCATGTTGTCACCCATGGCGATGTTCATGACTCTGTCATAACTGCTCAGATTCTGTATGTCCTGCTGCAGCTGTTCGTTTTCCAGGCTGCAGGAATAGATCTCGTTCTTGTTAGCCTGAATGCGGCGGCTCAGAGAAACGTTGTAGGTTCTCAGAAACAGGGAGCTCAGCAGGTAAAGGGACGCAGCAAAAACAAGGAACAGAAAACTGATCGCGCTGATTTTCATTCTTTTGATTCTTCTTGTCTTGATCTTCATCTTACTTTCTCCTGATTGCTCTCAGCTTGGCCGAATGGGAACGGAGGTTTTCCTCCAGTTCTTCCACATCCGCCTCCAGAGGCTTTTTCAACAGCAGTTCATATTCCGCCTGGGGAATCTTTTCAGGCAGTACCGGCAGATTTCTGTCCAGATCGTCAGGATTGGCCGCTTTGCGCAGCCTTTGCTTCACGATGCGGTCTTCCAGCGAATGGAAGCTGATGACAACCATTCTGCCGTCTTTTTTCAGGCTTTCTAAGCCCTGATCCAGCACTTCGCTTAAGGCATTCAGTTCATCGTTCACTTCGATCCGTATGGCCTGAAACGTCTGCTTGGCGGGATGCTTGTGCTTCATAAGCACTTTCTTAGGAAGCGCCGACTTGACGATCTCGCTCAATTGAAGCGTCGTGTCTATGGGAGAGCTTTCTCTTTCTTTCACGATGGCTTTGGCGATCGCGGAGGCAAAGGGCTCTTCTCCGTATTCCTTCAGAATTCGTCTGAGATCCTTCTCCTCATAGCGGTTGATGACATCCCAGGCGCTTTTTTCCTGGGATCGGTCCATCCGCATGTCCAAGCGGGCATCGTAACGGTAGCTGAATCCCCTGTTTTTATCATCCAGCTGGGGACTGCTGACTCCCAGATCCAGGATGATGCCGTCTATCTCCTCTATGCCCATTTCCTTCAGATGCTCTTTCAGCGTCCGGAAATCGTCATGGACATAGACGATGTTGTCATAAGCGCTCAGTCGGCTGCGGGATTCCTCTATCGCCGTTTCATCCTTATCGAAGGCGATCAGTTTCCCTTTCTTCAGTTTCTCCAGGATGGCTTTTGCGTGCCCTCCTCTTCCCAGGGTGGCGTCCACATAGATGCCGTCCGGTCTGACATCCAGCAACTCTACGGCTTTTTTGAGCAGCACACTGTAGTGTTCCATCAGCGCAGATACTCCGTCAGTTTCTCCGCGACCGATTCAAAGTCGGATTCACCGGTCTTCTGGAAAGCTTCCCAGCTTTCCTTTGCCCAGCATTCCACATGATTCCCCACTCCTATGAAGACGCATTCCTTGGCGATGTTTGCTTCTTTAATCAGAGAGGAAGGAAGCAGGACTCTTCCCTGGGAATCGAACTCTTCTTCGGTGGCGTTAGCCAGCATGGTGCGCTGGTAGATGCGGGCTTCCCGCATGGTGCTGGGGAGTGTGACAAGCTGTTCCAAAAGCTTTTCCCACTGATCCTGCGTGTAGATGGCCAGACAGCCGTCCAGCCACTTGCAGATGATGACCTTATCTC
>JAEEGL017035494.1_pt1 | contig 12958 bp, 11 predicted proteins | sample 9134231 | NCBI WGS metagenome assembly JAEEGL01 (sample SAMN16246548, study PRJNA631951) | gut metagenome | biome: gut microbiome; feature: rumen; material: fiber-attached | host: Bos | place: Iran: Karaj | collected 2018-10 | reverse complement strand
TACTGCACGTGATGTCGTAAGAACGGCTCCACCCCTCGAATCCGTGGCATGTTATTAGCCGGCACGCTTCGCCGACGGCAAGCTTCAGATCGGATACCCTTTCGACATCCATCCCGTGAAGGCTCGCCGCCTGGCATGCAGCCGTTTCAGCGATGTTGATATATTCCGGATCTCCCGGTATGGTCATTTTCAGTACTTCTGACATTGATCGTTCCTTCCCGTGAGGTCTTTTATCAAACGTCCAGTTCGAGCTGTTCGGGGCCTTCCTTCTTGTCGGCCTTTTCCTCTTCTTCATCTTCCTGTATGACCTTTGTCATGGAGATGATGTTCGCTTCGTCCTTGACCTTCATTATCTTGACGCCCTGCGTCGCGCGTCCGAGTCTTGAGACTTCGCCCGCGTTGATCCTGATGATGATGCCGTCGGAGTTGATCAGCATGACGTCGTCGTCATCCTCTACAGTCGTCGCTCCTATAAGAGCGCCTGTCTTCTTGAACTTCGACTTGTCATATGTGAGCATGCCCTTGCCGCCTCTGGTCTGGGTCTTGTACTCTTCGATCGGGGTTCTCTTTCCGAAGCCCTTTTCCGTAACGACGAGGAGTTCCTGTCCTTCGTGTACCAGGTTCATAGCTACGACTTCATCGTCGTCCTCGAGCTTGATGGCTCTGACGCCGCCGGCGTTCCTGCCCATCGGCCTTACGTCCTCTTCGTTGAAGCAGATGCACTTGCCGTTCTTAGTAACGATGATGACCTTGTCGTCTCCCGACGATTCCTTGATCTCAACGAGCTCGTCGCCGTCCTTGAGGTTGATGGCTATCAGGCCGCCCTTTCTGTTCGTATCGAACTCGGAGAGGGCAGTCTTCTTGATCGTTCCGTTCTTCGTTACGCCTATGAGGTATTTGTCTTCGGCGAAATCTTTGATCGGGATCATCGCGTTGATCCTCTCACGCTGCATCAGGTTCAGGAAGTTGACCGCAGGCGTTCCCTTTGCCGTCCTCGTTGCTTCCGGTATCTCATAAGCCTTCAGCTTGTGAGCCTTTCCGTAGCTCGTGAAGAACATCAGGTACTCGTGCGTCGACGTTATTATCAGGTTCTTGACGAAGTCGTTCTCCCTCGTCGTAAGACCCGTGATGCCCTTGCCTCCGCGGCGCTGCGTCCTGTATGTATCAGCCGGTATCCTCTTGATGTATCCGAGGTGTGTCAGCGTGATCGCGACGTTCTCTTCCTCGATGAGGTCGGCTTCGTCGAATTCATCGGCCTTAGCCGTGATCTTCGTCCTTCTCTTGTCAGACCACTTGTCGCGGATCTCCATCATCTCGTCTTTGACGACGCCCATGAGTTTCTTCTCATCGGCGAGGAGCTCTTTGTAGTAAGCGATCTTCTTCTGGAGCTCTGCATACTCGTTCTCGATCTTTTCTCTTTCGAGTCCCTGCAGGCGGGCGAGCCTCATGTCGAGGATGGCCTGAGCCTGTATCTCCGAAAGCGAGAACGTCTTCATCAATCTCTCTTTTGCATTGTCGTAACTCGTTCTGATGATCTTGATGATCTCGTCGATGTTGTCGAGAGCTATCCTCAGACCTTCGAGTATGTGAGCCCTTGCTTCGGCCTTCGCCAGGTCGAACTTCGTCCTTCTCGTCAGGACATCCTTCTGGTGCTTGAGGTATTCGAAAAGGATGTCGTAAAGTGAGAGTATGCGGGGCACTCCGTCAACGAGGGCGAGCATGATCATCGAGAAGCTGTCCTGCATCTGTGTGTGCTTGAACAGTTTGTTGAGTGTGATCTGCGGATTAGCGTCCCTCTTCAGGACTATTACTATCCTCATACCCTCGCGGTTCGACTCGTCTCTGATGTCGGATATACCGTCTATCCTCTTCTCCTTGACGAGCTGGGCTATCTTCTCGATCAGGCGGGCCTTGTTGACCTGGAAGGGGATCTCCGTAACGACGATCTGCATTCTTCCGCCTTTGATCTCTTCGATCTCCGTCTTCGCTCTGACCGTGACCTTGCCTTGCCCCGTACGGTAAGCTTCTTCTATATCCTTCTTGCCCATGATTATGGCGCCGGTCGGGAAGTCCGGTCCCTTTACGATCTTGATGAGATCGTCGACCGTGCAGTCCTCATGGTCTATCATGTAGCAGGCGGCGTCTATCGTCTCGCCCAGGTTGTGCGGCGGGATCGACGTTGCCATACCTACGGCAATACCGTTGGATCCGTTGACGAGAAGATTCGGATATCTCGAAGGAAGAACTACCGGCTCCTGCTCTTCTTCGTCGAAGTTCGGCATGAAGTCGACAGTGTCCTTTTCGATGTCCCTTATCATCTGCAGCGAGAAAGCGCTCATCCTCGCCTCGGTATAACGCATGGCCGCCGCTCCGTCTCCGTCGACGGAACCAAAGTTTCCGTGTCCGTCCACGAGCATGTATCTCGTGGAGAAGTCCTGCGCCATCCTTACCATCGCGTCATAGATGGAGCTGTCGCCGTGCGGGTGGTATTTACCCATTACTTCACCGACGATACGCGCGGATTTCTTATATGGTTTGTCCGGTGTGACGCCCAGCTGCGACATTCCGTAAAGTATCCTCCTGTGGACCGGCTTCATCCCGTCTCTTACGTCGGGAAGGGCACGTCCTACGATGACGCTCATGGCGTAATCGATATAGGAGTTTTTCATTTCATCATGTATCTCATGCTGGATGAGTTTCTGGTCTTCTATCAAATTCGGCATTTTTGAAATTTATCCTTCTTTCTTCTTTAGATATCGAGATTCTTTACATACTGCGCGTTTTCTTCGATGAACTTTTTGCGCGGCGGTACTTTGTCGCCCATGAGCGTCGTGAATATCGCATCCGCCTCGGCTGTGTCTTCGAGAGTTATCTGTATAAGCGTCCTCGAGTCGTAATCCATCGTCGTCTCCCAGAGCTGCTGGAAGCTCATTTCTCCAAGACCCTTGTATCTCTGGATCTCTGCCTTGCCCGGTTTTTCAGCGAGCTCAGCCATGAGTTTTTCCTGCTCGCGGTCTGAGTATGTATAATACGTCTCCTTGCCCTTCTTTACTCTGAAGAGAGGCGGCTGCGCCGCGTATACATGGCCTTCTTCTATCAGAGGTCTCATGAATCTGAAGAAGAACGTGAGGAGAAGCGTCCTGATATGAGCTCCGTCGACGTCGGCATCGGTCATGATTATTATCTTGTGATATCTGAGTTTCGATATGTCGAACTCGTCGCCGATACCGCAGCCGAAGGCTGTGATCATATTTTTGATCTCGTCGGAATTGAGGATCCTCTCGAGTCTTGCCTTTTCAACGTTGAGGATCTTGCCCCTGAGCGGAAGCACCGCCTGGCGGAGCCTGTCTCTTCCCTGTTTTGCGGAGCCGCCCGCGGAGTCACCCTCTACGAGGAAGATCTCCGAAAGTGCCGGATCCTTCTCAGAACAGTCGGCAAGTTTTCCCGGAAGCGAAAGACCTTCTGTGAGGCTCGTCTTTCTGCTGACGTCTCTTGCCTTTCTTGCTGCTTCCCTGGCTCTTGCTGCCTGGACGATTTTCTGGAGTATTATCTTCGCCTGATTCGGATTTTCCTGGAGGAAGGCCGTCAGGTTCTCGTTCGTTGTAGATTCAACGAAGCCCCTCATCTCGCTGTTTCCGAGTTTGGACTTCGTCTGTCCCTCGAATTCAGGGTTCGTGAGTTTTACGGAAACGACTGCTGTGAGACCTTCTCTTACGTCTTCACCGGTGAAAGCCGGATCGTTGTCCTTGAGGAAATTGTTCTTTCTCGCATAGTCGTTGATGGTTTTTGTAAGCGCCGTCTTCAGACCGACGAGATGATATCCTCCGTCTACCGTATTGATATTATTTGCATACGAAAGAACAGTCTCGGCATATTTGTCCGTATACTGCATAGCGACTTCGACTGACATGTCGCCGTTGTCTTCTTTGTTTCTTCCTTCCGCCTCGAAGTAAATGATATCGGGGTGGATGGCTTCTTTGTTCTGGTTCTGGAAAGCGACGAATTCCTTGATACCGCCTTCATAGTGGAATTCGCTCTTCCTCTTCATATCTTTTCTCTTGTCTTCGAGGCTGATCCTTATTCCTTTATTAAGGAAGGCCATTTCTCTGAGACGTGTCTCGAGAGTGTTGTAGCTGAAAACTGTTTCTTCGAATATTTCAGGATCCGGCCAGAATCTTGTCTTTGAACCTGTCTGACGTGTATTACCTGTTTCATGGAGTTCTTTCGTGGTCTTGCCGCGTGAGAATTCCATTTCATATTTTTTACCGTTTCTCTTTACTTCGACTTCCATCTTTGTCGAAAGAGCGTTTACTACGGAAGCGCCTACTCCGTGGAGTCCGCCGGATACCTTGTATCCGCCGCCGCCGAATTTTCCGCCCGCGTGAAGCTTCGTGTGTATTACCTCTACTGCAGGGATGCCTTCCTTCGGATGGATATCGACAGGCATTCCTCTTCCGTTGTCTTCTACTGTGATAGAGTTGTCTTTTTCTATTGCCACTTTTATCTCATCACAGAAACCTGCCAGAGCTTCGTCGACCGAGTTGTCAACTATCTCATATACGAGATGATGAAGACCTTTCTCGCCGGTCGATCCGATGTACATTCCCGGTCTGAGACGGACCGGTTCAAGACCCTCAAGGATCTGTATCTGCTCGGCATTATAAGCGTTATTTGTCTTTTCCTGAGCCATATTTTTTTATTTCACCTCTCTAGTCATCTTTTAAACCGACTCATTGTATCATAAAACAGGGGTTATTACAAATTTTTACCCCTGTTTTGACATTATTCTTTTATTAAACTGTTTTAAGGGCTGTTTTGTACGTTTTTGAGCCTTTCAAAGCCTTATATTTTGGTTGATATAACCTGTATTATTGGAAAATATTTCTATTACTGTTTTACTGTACCTTTTTCTATTACTATTTTCTTGTTCTTAGGAAAGTATCTTATTATCTCTGAAGGCAGCTCGGCAGCAGTTATGAAAAGCTGAGTATTCTCCAGATGATCCACCAGATATCTCTGTCTTTTCTCATCGAGTTCAGAGAGTACGTCGTCCAGAAGAAGAATAGGATATTCTCCTTTTTCTTCTTTTATCAATTCTACCTCAGCAAGCTTCAGAGGAAGAGCAGCCGTCCTCTGCTGTCCCTGGGATCCGAATTTTCTTGTGCTTACTCCATCTATCATAATATCGAGATCGTCTTTATGAGGACCGCGGGAGGTATTGCCCTGCATCATATCTTTCTGTCTGCTTCCCATAAGAAGTTCTCTGAAATACTCTTCCTGCTCTTCTCTGCTTTCTTTCCATTCTACGTTCGGGCAATACTTTATCTCCGGCACTTCACTGCCGTTCGTTATTCCCCTGTGGATATTTTCGCTTATCAAAGAAAGCTTATCTATGAAGATCTTTCTTTTTTCTATTATCTTCGCTCCTTCTTTCGCCAGGCTTTCATCCCAGATATCGAGCAGGGTTTCGTCTATCTTCTCATCTTTCAGATAAGAATTTCTCTGAAGGAGGAGTTTTTTGTAAACGGCAAGGCTCTCAAAATATGAGAGGCTCATCTGACATATCTCCCTGTCGAGGAAATTTCTCCTTCTTTCAGGTTCCTCTTTTACTATCTTCATATCCTCGGGAGAAAAAACGACGACATAATAGTCGGACACGACATCCCTGAGTCTTTCCTGCCTGGCGCCGTTGATCTTTGCTATCTTCCTGCCGCTCCTGTCCATCGCAACTTCAACAAGGTCTGTCTCTCCGTTTTTTGAATAGGAAGAGCAGACCCTGAGGTGATCTTTTCCGAAGCTTATCATCTCTTTATCTGACGAAGTCCTGAAAGACCTGATGAAAGATGAAAAATAAATACTTTCAAGAAGATTGGTCTTTCCCTGAGCGTTTTCGCCGGTGATGATGTTTATTTTTTCATGGAAATCTATCTCACAAGAAGAGTAGTTCCTGAAATTTTCAAGTTCTATTTTCTTTAGGAACATCTATCAGTTCATCGGTATCCTTACCGGCAGGACGAGATATTCATAGCTGTCGCCGGTGACCGGCTTTATAAGACACGGCTTCACTGCCGAATCGAATTCCATCATTATCTCTTCATCATCTATTACCTTGAGAGCATCGAGGAGATATCTGTAGTTGAAACCTATCTCGAGGTCTCCGCCGGTCTTTTCCATAATTATATCTTCTTTTACATTTCCTTCTTCAGAAGCAGAAGTGATGTTCATGAGATTTTCCTGGATCTTTATCCTGATCGTTCTGTTCTTTATATCGCGTGTCAGAAGAGATGCTCTCTCTATAGCCTCTGTGAGGACTGCCCTGTTTATCTTCACGAATGTGGAGTTCTGCTTCGGGAGGATATCTTTGTAAGCGATGAATTCCCCGCTGAGCAGGCGCAGCACTACCTTCGTCTTGTCGAGAAGGACGATGGCTCTCTTTTCACAGATCACGAGTTCTATATCCTCGTCATCATCTGCTTCCTGAAGGATCTTGCCGATCTCATTCATTATCTTTCCGTTGATGATGATTTTCCTGGGAGCTTCATTCTTCATGCGCTCTCTCGCAACGGCCATCCTGAAGCCGTCAAGAGCTACCATGTTGGTTATATCTTCATCCATCTCAACGAGAACGCCGGAGATGACTCCCTTTGTTTCATCTATGCTGGCGCAGAACTGTGTCTTTCTTATCATATCCTTGAATATTTCTTTGTCGAAAGAAAGCTTTGCAATGATGTTCTCTGCCTCGGCTGTCTTCGGGAAGTCGTCAGCGCTCTGAGTGACGATGTCGTATTTTGTAGTAAGCGTTTTAATTATCAGCTTCTCTCTTTCATCCATTTCAAAAGAAAGGATGCCTGAAGGAAGTTTTTTGATGATGTCGGAGAAAAGCCTTGCCGGTACGACTACTGCTCCTGCTTCTTCAACATCAGCATTGATGGTCTTTTCAATACTGAGATCGAGGTCTGATGCAGAAAGTATCATCTTTCCTTCATCTGTTACCTTTATAAGTATACCTTTAAGGATAGGTATAGTAGTTCTTGTCGTTATTGCTTTCGAAACAGTATTGAGCGCTTTTGAAAGCTGCTGCTGTTCACATGTGAATTTCATGGCTTCTCCTTTTCCAATATTATTATTATATTACCAGTAGTATTAGTAGTAGTTCCTGTGGATAATGTGGATAACTCTCAAATAACTATCTTTTCAACCCTTTCACAGTTTTCAGCTTGTGGAAAAAGCTGTTGAATACCTGTAATTTTTATCAACAGCAGTTGTGGAAAACTTTACTGCTTGGTTATTTCCATAATAAGATAGTCGATCGTCTCTTTCAAGTCATCGTCGTCTTCACATGCTGCGGATATTTTTTTGACAGCGTGAAGGACGGTCGTATGATCTTTTCCACCAAATGATTTTCCGATCTGGGGAAGGGATCTGTCTGTGAGTTCTTTTGAAAGATACATCGCTACCTGTCTTGGAAATGCGAGGTTTCTCGTTCTTTTCGCGGAATCCATATCCTTTATAGATATAGAATAGTATTTTGCGACAGTTCTTTTGATCTTTTCAACGGTAACTGTTTTGTCGCTGTACATTATTATATCTTTGAGGATATTCCTGGCCATCGCATAGTTGATAGGCTTGTTCATCAGCTGGGAGAATGCGTCTACCCTTGTCAGCGCGCCGACCATTTCCCTGATATTGTCTGTTATCTTTTCAGCAATAAGGTTGATGACCTGCATTACCTCCGGAGTAAGCTCTATATTTGCAAGCTCCGCTTTGCTCTTTAGAATAGCTATCCTTGTTTCATAGTCTGCAGGCTGTATATCAGCTGTTACGTTCCAGAGAAATCTTGAGATCAGTCTTTCATCTATATCTGTGAAAGACTTCGGAGGTCTGTCACTCGATATGACTATCTGTTTTCCTCTGTCGTGCAGATATGTGAATGTGTGGAAAAACTCTTCTTCGGTAGCTTTCTTTCCTTCGATGAACTGGATGTCGTCGATGAGAAGAACGTCTACATTCCTGTATTTTTTCCTGAATTCTTCAGTCTTTTCCTTTCCGAATGAATTGATTAGTTCATTCGTGAACATCTCAGCGGACACATAAAGGACTTTTTTCTTTTTGTGATTCTCCATTATATAATGGCCTATCGCATTCATAAGATGTGTCTTGCCTAGACCGGATCCTCCGTAAATGAAAAGAGGATTGAAATTTTTGGCCGGTTTCTCGGCAACTGCGAGAGCCGCCTGGTAAGCGAATTCGTTGTTCTTTCCTACGACGAAATTATTGAAATCAAAACCGGGATGAAGATAGTGCTCTTCATCCAGAACCAGCTGCTCTTTAGAAGCAGGGATCACTTTAGTCTGAGGTTTGGTTTCGCTGAGTACGCCGATGACTCTTATATTCTTTCCGAAGGCTTCGCTTACGGAATTCTGTATAAGATGAAGATAGCGATCGTTCACAAGATCGATCACCCTTTTTTTATCGGCTTCTATATACAAGATATTCTGATATTCATCCAGACGCTGCGGTCTTAGGGGAGCTATCCAGGTCTCGTAAGGAACCGGTTTTAGCTCCTCACTAAGTAATTCCAAGGCTTTGCTCCACTTGGTTTCGATATTTTTCATGTTGATTATGGACCTTTTTTTGTGTTGTAAATAGATTATAAAAGAAAAGTTATCCACAAGCAACAGTTGATTTCTTTTGATCGAGAGGGTGGAAAAGTGGTCGAAAACGTAAACTTATCAACAACGTGTGGATAAGTTTATGAACATATTCCACAACACCACTATATGTTGGAAGCGAAGAAAGAAGGCCCGGAAAAATGAAGATTTTTTCATTTGACACTGAAAAAGCGAGGCATTATACTATTTAAGCGTATGTGCCTGAGTGGAATTGAGAAAAGGCACAGATCTCTTATTTCAGAAAAGAGGAGGAAAAGAAATGAAAAGAACATATCAGCCGAAAAAGAGACAGAGAAAAAAAGAGCACGGATTCAGAAAGAGAATGAGAACTCCGGCCGGAAGAAAAGTACTTAAGAGAAGAAGAAGCAGAGGAAGAAAGAAGCTTTCCGCTTAGGTCATCCAAGCCGGGTAAAGAAGTATGCTGGATCCTAAAGTACTGCGAGGAAAAAGAGAATTCAGCGCGGTCTATAATAAAGGAAAATCGGCAGCAGGAAAGTATGTAGTCGTCTTTTATAAAAAGAACGGACTCGAATATAACAGACTTGGTTTCCTTGCCAGCAAGAAGGTCGGGAATGCTGTTGCCAGAAACAGGGCCCGCAGGCTGATGAAAGAAAGTGTCAGGACCGAGATCGACATAAAGGCGCAAGGTTATGACATTATTTTCATAGCAAGAAATACCATCGGAGGAAAGAAACTCCGCGACGTGGCGGGATCTATAAGATCCACTTTGAAAAGAACAGAATTAAAGGGAAGTAATAATAAATGAAACAGATAATGATCCTTATGATCAGAGGATATCAAAAGTTCATTTCCCCGCTTCTGCCCAGAACGTGCAGATTCTATCCAACATGTTCTACATACTTCATACAGGCACTCGAAAAGTACGGATTTTTCAAAGGTTCATACCTTGGGATAAGACGTATTTTGAGATGTCATCCATTCAACCCCGGCGGATACGATCCGTTAAAATGATTTTGGAGGAAAAACATGAACACCATTATAGGATTCATAGCCAAGCCGCTTGGAATGTTCCTCGGCTGGCTGTACGGTATCCTCGGAAGCTACGGTCTTGCGATCGTGGTATTCACGGTCATCGTCAAGCTCATACTTTATCCTCTGTATGCAAAACAGATCTCTTCGACTGCAGCCATGAGTACTGTCCAGCCGAAGATGCAGGAAATACAGAAAAAGTATGCCAACGATAAGGAAATGATGAACCAGAAGATGGCAGACCTGTATAGGGAGGAAGGCATCAATCCGATGGGAGGCTGCCTGCCGATGCTTATACAGATGCCGATCATCTTCGGTCTCTTCGCCCTTCTCAGAAACCCCCTTTTCTATATGGGTTCGAGCGAAAGCATGATGTTCGCCGTCCACGAATCTTTCCTGTGGATGACGGACCTCAGCCAGCCTGACAAGTGGATACTTCCGATACTTGCCGGTATAGCAACATTCATATCTTTCTCGATGAACCAGCCGGCTGCTGCAGGTCAGTCCGCCGACATGATGAAATCGATGAAATACGTTTTCCCGATCATGATCGTACTGATGGGAAGAACATTCCCGTCAGGCCTTACAATCTATTGGTTCCTCAGCCAGTTCATCCAGATATTCTATAACCTCAGGATGAAGAAGGTTCGCGAAAAAGCGCAGGAGGGCAACAAAAAGGGAGGAAAGAAGAAGAAATGAATTTTTCTGAGAAATACGGAAATGACATAGAAGAAGCTGTCGCTCTGGCTCTCAGAGATCTCAAAGTCTCAAGGGACGAAGTCGAAGTCGAGGTCCTCGAAGAGCCTTCAAAAGGCTTCCTCGGTCTCGGCTCCAAGCTCGCTAAAGTCCGCGTCACTATTAAAGAAGAAGAAAAAGCGGAAGAGCCTGAACCGGTCGCAGTAGTTGAAGAGAAAGAAGAAAAGGAAGAAAAGCCGGCAGCAGTAAGCGAAAAGAAAGAAAAAAGCGCAGAAAAGAAAACGCCTAAAAAATCTATCATCGCCCAGAGACCGGACGATCTCGTAGAAGTAGAAGATCACAAAGCGCTCGACTTCCTCAAGAAGACTACTGAGGACATGGGTCTTGAACTCAGCTTCAAAGCATCGGTAAACGATGAGAATATATATGTAGATATCGAAGGTAAAGATGCGGGAAGCATCATCGGAAAGCGCGGGCAGACTCTCGATGCTATCCAGTACCTCACATCACTCGTGGTCAACAAGAACAGCGAGAACTACATCCGAGTCATCCTCGATGCTGAAAACTACAGATCCAGAAGAGAGAAGACTCTGCAGCAGCTCGCTGACAGACTTGCGGGAAAAGTCATCCGCACGAAGAAGAGCGTAAGGCTCGAACCGATGAACCCGTATGAGAGGATGGTAATACACGCCGCCCTTCATAACAACAAGAGGGTCAAGACGAGAAGCGAAGGCGAAGAGCCCTACCGCAGAGTGATAATCGAACTTAAGTAATCAAAAGGAGGCCCGATCTTGATCGGGCCTCATGTTTTAGCATTTAACTGAATTTCAAGAACAGACAAATGGCGATCAAAGAAGATACTATAGCTGCGATATCGACCGCTTTCGGTGAAGGCGGGATCGGCATAGTGAGGATGTCAGGCGAAGATGCCGAGAGGATCTTTTCTGAGATCTTCGTTCCCGCTTCCGGAAAAGAGATCGTGAGCAGGATGCTTACATACGGAAGCATAAAGGATCCCGAAACAGAAGAGGTCATCGACGAGGTCCTCGCTGTTTTCATGCCCGCGCCTCATACATACACGACGGAAGACGTCGTTGAGATCGACTGCCACGGCAGCGTAGTCAGCCTGAGGCGTATACTCGAGCTTTGCTACAAGATGGGCGCCCGCCCTGCCGAGCGCGGAGAGTTCACGAAAAGAGCTTTTCTCGGAGGGAGGATCGACCTTTCGCAGGCCGAAGCCGTCATCGATGTCATAAGAGCGAAGACGGATCTCGGTTTCGATGTTGCCATGAAGCAGCTCGACGGATCTTTCTCGGAAAAGATAAGAGAGATCATGAACGACATCCTCGATATTCTTGTGGATATAGCTGTCAACATCGACTATCCGGATGAGGACATCGAGGTGCTGGTATACGAAAAGATGGAGAAGGCTCTCGCTGACGCGAAGGAAAAAGTCGACGCTCTTGCCGCTTCACAGGATACAGGCCGTCTCATCAAAGAGGGACTGAAAGTGAGCATCATCGGAAAGCCGAATGTCGGAAAGTCGTCTCTGATGAACGCCCTCCTCGGAGAGTCGAGGGCGATAGTGACGTCCGTTCCGGGTACCACGAGGGACACGATCGAAGAGAGCTATGATCTTCGCGGCATACCTCTTCGCATAACGGACACCGCCGGTATAAGAGATGCGTCTGATGAGATCGAAAGGATCGGTATTGAGAAGAGCAAGGATAGTTTCAACCGCGCCGACCTCGTCATTTTTATGATCGACGCCTCGCGTGATATCGACGATGAGGACGAAGAGATCATGTCAGTCATTGCCGGAAAGAAGCTTTTGATCCTTCTCAACAAACAGGATCTCGGCACGGTCGTAGACAGAGAAAAGATAGAGAAAAGATTCCCGGGCTGCGTCATCTGTGAGACGTCTCTCGGTAAGGGAGCGGATGCGGGCGCAGTCGAGGATGCGGTATATGAAATGGTGATGCAGGGCGACGTAAAACAGTCGGAAAGCCTCGTCGTTACGAATGCCAGACATGCGGATCTGCTCCGCAGGGCTTCATCGCAATTAGGCGATGCGATAGCAACGACAAGGCTTTCAGAGCCTCTTGAAGTGATAGAGATAGATATCGATCAATCCCGTCAGTATCTGGGCGAGATAATCGGTGAAGAAGCTACAGGCGATATAATAGATGAAGTTTTTGCGAGATTCTGTCTCGGAAAGTAGGTCCCTGATGAGTTATGAAATGGGAAAATACGATATAGTCGTCGTCGGCGCAGGCCACGCAGGATGTGAGGCTGCGCTCGCTTCCGCGCGCATGGGTATGAGCACTCTTATCCTTGCGACCGATCTTTCTTCGGTCGCGATGATGCCGTGCAACCCGGCTATCGGAGGTACGGGAAAAGGTCACCTGGTCCACGAGATAGATGCGCTCGGCGGACAGATGGGCATCAATATCGATAAGACTTTTATCCAGTCGAGGATGCTCAACACAGCGAAGGGCCCGGCGGTCCATTCGCTCAGGGCGCAGGCCGACAAGACCGAGTATCATCTCGAGATGAAAAGAACTCTCGAGCAGCAGGACGGTCTCGACCTGAAGCAGGGC
>JAEEGL016419385.1_pt1 | contig 12958 bp, 5 predicted proteins | sample 9134231 | NCBI WGS metagenome assembly JAEEGL01 (sample SAMN16246548, study PRJNA631951) | gut metagenome | biome: gut microbiome; feature: rumen; material: fiber-attached | host: Bos | place: Iran: Karaj | collected 2018-10 | reverse complement strand
GGAAAGCAGGAATGCGAGGTTGCAGAACTGGCCGCAGAAGCTGTTCAGGTTCTTCGGAGCTGCAGCGCGCAGGCCGTCGAGCCCGGCGGTTCCTTCGACCACGAGGGGATACAGGGAAACGGCCTCGCAGTAGTTCTTCACAGCGGGAGAGGACGCCTCGTCGTGGATATAGATGGTGTGGTGCTTGATATCGGCCTCATACTGCTCCGCGACCTCGGGGAACATCTCCTTCAGTTTCTTCTTCATGCGGTAGCGCTGGATCTGGCGGTTGATGGTCTTGTAGACCTCGCCGTCCAGGTTGGCCACGTTCTTGATCGCCACGTTGGCGTTCGCATCGGTCTCGGAAGAAGACGCGGCGTTCGCGGAGGAGCGGGCATAGGAGTCCATGTAATCCACGCGCTCCTTGATGAAACGGAGATCCTTGTGCTTCTCACGATAGAGGATATAGGCCTTGGCAACGTCGAAGTACTTCTCGTACATCAACTGCTTCTCGACCATATCCTGGATCTGCTCCACCTTGAAAACAGCCTCCTCATCGAACATGTCGAAAAGATGGTTCAGGCTGGTTACCAATTCTTCGGGGGCTCCTTCTTCTCCGCAAGCAACGAAAGCGGAAGCGACCGCCTTCTCTATCTTACTGAAATCGTAAGTCTGGATTTCTCCGTTTCTCTTTACAACCTTCATAATTCTAGTACACTCTTAAAGGCTATTAGTCTAATTTTCGAAATTCTTGATTCGGATTCCGAAGTTAGGCAATCTTCCCCGAATTTGCCTAAAAGAGTTTTCAACACACGCGAATAGTTATTCACAATCGCGTCCAGAGCGCCGCCGGACGTGGTTTCAGGAACGGACGCCCGAAAAAGAAAAACACCTGCGCGTCGCGCAGGTGCTTCCAGGGACTCAGATCGATCCCAGTTCGGCCCAGACGTTGACATGGTCCGGGAGGGCTTTCTGTGCCCTGTACAGCGACTTGGGCTCTACGGGAGAGTTGTGCGAAATCCACTCGCCGTACGGACGGTCCTTGTACTTGGTGCCCGCATTCTTCTTGCCCTTGCACCCTATGCACCAGTTGGTTCCGCTGACCCAGGGTTTCTGGCAGACTATCGAAGACGCCTCGCAGTTCCAAAGCACGAAGGTGACCCCGGTCCATCCATGGCCGGAACCGTAGTTCCCGCGGTCCTGGACGTCAAGCGCGCCGTCGGTCACGATGTTGTCATAGAGCACGCCCGAGGCCCAGCGGTGGTGCGGACCCGCATCGGAATAGGTATGGGTGGCATTGCTGTCCATGAACACGTTCGGGCCACACACCCTCGCCCCGGTCACATACTGGTGCCTGTCCTTATCGCAAAGGCAGTTCTTGACAAGGCACAACTGTCCCCCGGAGATATGGAAGGCGTAGCGGCGGCTGCCCGTAATCTGGGATATGGGTTCAAGGGAAGAGCAGCCGTCGACTGTGATGTTCTTGGAGCCCCCGCCCATGTCCACGCAGCAATAACCGAAGTGCCTGGATGTGATCTGCCGCACCCAGCCATGTTCGACGTTCTTCATCTCGACAGCGGTCCAGCCGTGTTTCTCATCTTCGTCATTCCCGTTCTTGTAGGTCGAATAGCAGGACAGTTTCTCGACTCCGCACTCGCTGATGCGGCCGGGGAAACTGTACTTCATTACCTTCCCGCCGCCATACCTGGTCTCCAGCGCCATGACGACAGGGTTTTCGAACCATATTCTGTTCCCTTCCACCTTCATCACCTTGCGCTCGTACGAGAAGTTATACCCGGACGCTTCCCACTGGACGGTACTCCCGTCGGCGGCCTCGGGAATCTGGTCCATCTTGAGGTCATGGATCCACTCTTCAGTGCCGGGCCGGTATATGACCACGTCGTCCCCCTTCGAGAATCCGGACGCATCTGTCACGTCGACATAATACCGTCCTGCAGGGACATAACTCTCAGTGATGTCCACCGCCGAACTCCAGTCCAGCTGACGGGAGCCGGATCCGCTCACGACTATAAGCGAGCGCTGTGACTCCCCGATCGCGGATACGATGGTCTTTCCCTCCCCTTCGCCGCGGAGGACGACGCCGCTCTTGCGGATGCGGAGGGTGCCGGAGATGTTGTAGTTCCCGGCCTTCAGCAGGACGGCACCGCCCGTGCACTCGTCAAGGGCCTTCTGGATATCTTCTTCAGAGGCCCCCGGAAGGATGATCCTCACCACGGGAACTGCGGGAGGTTCTTCCTCTCCCCAGTGATAACCCACGTGGCTGAAATCGGGAATCTGGTCCCCTTTCTTGTCGGGATAGACATAAGGAATGGGGCCGTCGCCCCTGGGATACTCCTGCTCGGTCTTGCCGCACGCTGAAAGAAGCGTAAGCGCGGCAAATAAAAAAATCACGCGTTTCATAGCCTCAAATATACGAAAATCCCCGGACTTGCACCCGGGGACCTTCGTTTTCAAGAGAAACTTCCTACTGCCAGAAGAAGTCGTTCTGGTCGTTCAGGACATCGAGCGAAGTATTGACACGGAGCTCACGCTCGGGATATGCGCTGAGAAGACCCTTACGGATATCCTGGACATTCTCCGGATGGGGACGGAGCTTGTGGTAGATGTAATTGTACACCGCCTTCTGCGAAGACAGCTCAGAGAAGTCGTTCTTCGGGATGGCGATGTTGTCCCTCAGCCAGGTCGCTCCGAAGCGGTGCGTGTCGAACCACTCGTGGCCTTCGAAGTTGAGCTCGATGAAGCGCTCCCAGATGATGGCGTTGACAAGTTCAGCCTTGTTGGAGAAGGTCGTGAACTTCCAGGTAGGATAAGTCGCGCCGGTCGGTCCCGTCTCAGTCCTCGGGTCGAATGATTTACGTGCCCTGTCATGGAGGGTCTCGATATCGGCGAGGGCCTCGTTCCACTTGTCGTCACCCGGGCCGGTGCTCAGGTTTGCGGCGGCCTCGGCACGGATCAGGTACATCTCGGCGAACCTGATGATGTACATGTCTGCCTTGCCCTTCGTGACATCGAAGGTAGGATCAGCAGGCTTCCTCGTGTAAGGCATATACGTCGCATTGGAGGTCAATGTTTTCTCATCAGTGGACTCGGGATCGTAATTCTGGTTGGGGTAGCAGGTCCTCTTCGTTCCGGTCGGCGTGTCCGTAGGCTTCTGGCCCGCAGCAAGGATATTGAAGTTATGGAAGAAGCTGGCGTTGAAGCGGGGGTCTTCCGTATTCACGTAGAACTCGGTGTTGAAGGTCTTGTCGCCAAGGGTTCCGCCGGTCCTCTTTATGAACTCATTGATGAAGAAGCGGTCGGGACGCACCCTTCCCCAGTTGCTGTTCGTGGTGGACGCGTTCGAAGTCCAGGGGCAACCCTGGGGAAGTCCGTAGATTGAGTAGTAGTTGGTTCCTGCCATATCGGTCGACTGGAGGCAGAATATCCTCTCGGGAAGGAGCCAGTCCTCACCTTCGGTATCCGCCTGTCCTTCAGGCCTCCAACCCCAGGTGAACAGCTTGTAATAATTGCCCACAAGGCTGTAGTCGCCGCAGGTGATGACATCACTGGCGGTATCATAAGCCAGCTTGTAGGCATCGGCGGCGCTGTTTATCCCGATGGAGCTGAAATCAGGAGTCCTGGGATCCTTGCCGGCGGCTTCGAGTGCGGCATCCTTCGAAGAATCCCAGAAGTTGTCGTCCGGGGAGTTCAGAAGGGAGGCGATGGTGATGTACACGGACGCCTTCAGGGCAGTGGCCGCGGTGTTGCAGGGACGCCCCTTGAGATAACGGCTGTCCCTGTAGACGCCGACAAGTTCCGCATGCGTGCACATGTTCTGCTCGGCGAACTCGAGATCCTTTATGATCTGAGCGTAAACCTTGTACCAGGCCGTGCGGGGATTGTTGACCTCCTTGACGGACTTGGGAGAGGATATCATCAGGGGGAAGTCTCCCCAGATACGGACAGCCATGAAGAACAGGTATGCGCGGAGGAACTTCGCCTCACCCTCGATCCCGGCCTTGAACGCGGCATCGACAGGACTACCAGGGAGGTTGTCGATAAGGCGGTTGCAACGGTTGATGGCCGTGCAAATCTCACCGAACCAGTTCACATTGGAGTTGCCCTGGTCCGAATACCTGGAGAATTTGATATTGGAAAGCCAGTCGTCGGTCGTACGGGAACCTTTCCAGGAGATAAGGCCGGAGCCTGTCTGGAAGAACTCGTACATACGTGCGAGAGGCATATTCGAGGTATGCAGTGCCGCGTAGATACCGAAGACCTGGGCCTCGAGGACCGAGGGGTTGGAATACACCGTAGACTCACTGAGCTGGGTCGTCGGCTTTTCCTCAAGGAAGTCGGAGCAGGACAGCAAACTTGCGCCTATAAGGCACGCTGAAAGTATTCTGAAAATGTTTTTCATTGTCACCGTCATTTAGAAAGTGAATTTCACGTCAAAGCTGTAAGCGCGGTTGCTGGGGTAGGAACCCATGTCGCAACCCATCTTCTTGATGTTGGAACCGAAACTGTTGACGTCGGGATCCCAACCGGAGTACTTCGTCCAGACAAACAGGTTGTTCGCCGTCGCTGCAAAACCTATGTTCTTGATGATCTTGCCGTTCTTGAGGGGAAGGTCATAGCCGAGGCTGACGGAGGCAAGACGCAGGTAGGAGCCGTCCTCTATGTACATGGAGGAAAGCTTCTTCGTGTAGTCCGTACCCATCTTGTGGAGGGCTGGATACTTTGCATTGGGATTCTCAGGAGTCCATGCATCGTAGTAAGCTTCCTTCTGGACATTGCGGGTCCATCCGGAAGTATCGGTGCCGGTGGCCTTGTTCATGTTGATGATGTCGTTGCCGTAGGATCCGATGAAGTTCATCGAGAGGGAGAGCCTCTTGTAGGCGAAGGTGGTGCCGAAGCCGTAGGTGAACTTCGGGTTCGGGTCGCCGAGGATCATGCGGTCGTCGTCATCGATGTAACCGTTGCCGTTGAGGTCCCTGTAGTGGAGCATGCCCTCCCCGATGGGAGCCGCGCCGTTCGACATGGGAACACCCTGCTCGCCGACACCGACGACACCGAGAAGATCCCATCCGTAGAACAGGCCCATGGGATAGCCTTCCATGAAGATGTTGCCGACGCAGGTCAGATAGTTGGAAGAAGCCAGGCTGCTTCCGTAGAAGAGCACGACATCTTCCTTCTTGTCAGGAGTGATGAAGATGGACTTCGTATCGGCATCCTCGCTGATCGTTATGATCTTGTTGCGGTTGAAGGAGAGGTTGCCGGTAACGCCCCACTCGAAGTCGCGGGTCTTGACCGGAGTCGCGTCCAGAGTGAACTCAAGACCCCTGTTCTGGATGGAACCTTCGTTGATGGAGATCGTGCTGAATCCGGAGGAAGAAGGGATATCCTTGCTCTGCAGGAGGTCGTAAGTGACCTTGTTGTACAGGTCGACCGTGAGGGCGAGACGGCCCTTCCAGAGGCTCAGGTCGAGACCGGCGTTGGTCTGTTCGGTGGTCTCCCACTTCAGCGAAGGGTTCGCGAGGTTGCTGGGATACAGGCCCCTCGAGAATCCGGTGTTGTCCTTCACGCTGTGGTTCGGGACTGCGCCGCTGGAGTAGTTGGACATCGTCAGGTAGTTACCGATGTTGCTGTTACCGACCTGTCCCCAACCGAGACGGAGTTTCGCGGAGGAGACCACGGGGATGTTGAACCAGGGCTCCTGGTTGAGACGCCACGCAAATGCGAAGGACGGGAAGTATGCCCACTTGTTCTTGCCGGCGAACTTCGAGGTACCGTCAGCACGGTAGGTGGCCGTGAGAACGTAGCGGTCCTTGTAGTTGTAAATAGCGCGGGCGAAGAAAGAGAGGGTCTGGTTCGCACTCTCGGAATAGGCACTGCGCGTGTTCGGAGCGCTGATAAGGGAAGCGATACCGGACTTGTACTCGACGATATTCCATCCTTCGATGGCGTTCGAGGCGCTGCTGCGGTAAACGGTGGTGCTACCGAGGGAGCCGCTCAGGGTATGTCCGCCCTTGAACTTTTTGTTGATCTGGAAGGTGTTATCCCAGTTCCAGTTGAACGATTCCCAGGTCGTGGCGCCGCCGTTGGAGCCTTCAGCAGTGTAGTTGATACGGCTGGAACGGAACTTCGAACGCTCGGAGTTCCTGTACTCGCCGCCGACCGTGCTGCGGAACGACAGCCAGGGAAGAATGGTGTATTCTCCGTAGATGTTGGCCATGAGCCTGTACTCCTGACGGGAATTCGTGAAGTGCTTGGGATTGATCCAGAGCAGCGGATTCGCGCGGAGTTCATCTTCGTCCTCGTCTTCGGAATTGTCCAGATCCTGATAGGTATAAGGGGCGTAGATAGCCATGGACCTCGTCAGGGAGGAGTACTGGAGCATGTTGCCGCCGCCGGTGGACTGGGTCATCTGCGAATCGATATACGAGAGGTTGGTCTTCGTACCGAATTTGAAGCGCTTGCTGACGGTCTTGTCGAGGTTCAGGCGCATGGTGTAGGTCTTGACGCCCGTGTTCTTCACGATACCCTCGTTATCGTTGTAACCGACGGAGAAGGTGTACGCGAGACTCTTCGGACGACCGGAGATGTTCAGGTAGTAGCGCTGGCTGACGGAGTTGCGGAGAATCGCGTTCTGCCAGTCGATGGGATGCACGATAAGCCCGGTGTGGTTCTCGGGATCGTCGAAGATACGTGCCATGTAGGTCGAAGCGGTGGTGTAGCCCGCGTCGATCTTATCCTGCAGCATGTTCACGAATTCGTCGAAGTCCAGGACATCCTGATGCTTGTAAGGGCTGCGGATATCCACGCCGGCATTGAAGCGGACTGTGGGTTTCTCGCGGTTCGCGGACTTCGTTGTGATCAGGACGACACCGTTGGCACCGAGGGCACCGTAGATGGCCGTTGCAGAAGCATCCTTGAGGATTTCCATGGACGCGATATCCTGGGGGTTGAGACCCATCAGGCCGTTGACGTCTTCGTCACCCGCGGAGTTGGTGGAACCGTTCTGCAGGGAGACGCTGCCGGAGGAGCTGGTGTTGATGATGACACCGTCCACGACATACAGGGGCTCGGTGCTTCCGTTGAAGGAGGAAAGACCGCGGACGCGGATCGAAACACCGGCATCCGGGGATGCACCGTTGTTGAGAACCTGCACACCTGCCGCACGGCCCTGGAGGAGCTGGTCGATCGATGTGCTTCGGGAAGCGTCGCCCTCGTCGATCTTGACCGAGGACACGGAACCGGTAAGGTCGCTCTTACGCATCGAACCGTAACCGACGACCACGACCTCGTCAAGCTCGGTCGCATCCTCCTGGAGGATGAAGTCGACTACGGCACGTCCGCCGACCGCGACGGTCTGCTCGACGTAACCCATGATATTGGCGCGAAGCTGGGGATTCCTTGCCGAAGCGGGAATCGTGATGGTATATTTACCGTCCAGATCGGTCATCGCGGCAACTGATGTGCTGCCCTGAAGGATGACGGCCGCTCCGATGATGGGCTCACCCTTGGAGTCTTTGATGGTACCCGAGACCCTGGTCTGGGCAAAAGCTGAGAACCCGGTGAGGGCCAGAGCCACAAAGACGAGACTACGCAGTATGATATTTTTCATATTCTTCATTGTCGTGCGCGATTAAAATTTAAGACATACACCGCCTACGATGCTGCGTACACCGGGGTAGGAACCATAGTCGACGCCGCTGGAGAGGTAGGTCGTGCCGAAGCAGTTGACCTCGGGGTTCCAGCCGCTGTAGGAAGTGAGTGTAAGCAGGTTGAGCGCGGACAGGTTGACATTGATGCCACGGATCCACTTCACCTTCTTGACGGGGATGTCATAACCGAGGGTGACACGGCTGAGGCGCAGGTAATCGCCCTTCTCGATGTAGCTCTCGGAAATCTGGTAAGGAGCGGCCTCGTTCAGCAGGAGGTCATTCAGGTTCAGGATATCGAATCCGGCGGCTCCGTTGGCAAGGATGTCAAGGGTGAAGCCGTACGCATTCAGGGTCGTCCCTATCCCGCCGAAGATCTTCGGGTTGGGGTTTCCGATGATGTCCTTGTCGAACTCGTTGATGACGCCGTCGCCGGTCCTGTCGATATAGGCGCCGTTATCGTCAACCTTCAGGCCGTAGATGGTGCCGACGGGCTGGCCGACGACGTTGGCGTTGACGAAGACGTTCTCACCCACGGCGCGTCCGTTCACGTCGGAAGAGTGGACCATAAGCATCTGGTTGGCATTGTAAGCGGCGTTGGCCCGGACGGTCCAGCTGAGATTGTCGGACTTCAGGATATTGACCTCCAGGTCGCCCTCGATACCGCGGTTGCCGATCAGGGAAGCCTGGTCGAAGACGTCGCTGCGCTTGCCGTAAACCCAGTAATCATTGGAGTCTTTTTCGCCGAAGAAGAAGGCCGAGAACTTGTCGCTCGTCAGCTTGTCATAGTAGCCGACGTGGGCCTTGACGCGGTCACCGAAGAGACCGAGGTCGATCCCGGCGTTGATTTCCATGCTGCGGACCCTGTTCAAGGCCTCATTGAAAGGCTGCAGGCTGAGATCCACCGCAGGATAAGCGCCGGAGATGTAACTGCCGTACAGTCCGTAAGGAACGTAACGCTCCTGGCCGGCTTCGCCGTATCCGCCCTTGATCTTGAGGGTGGAGATGGCATCTACGTCCGCAAGGAACGCATCCTTGAGGTTGAACCATCCCTGGGCGCCCTTGTAGAGGGTGAAGGCATCGTCGTAACGGGGCGTATTGTCACCACGGAGGATGATGTCGGCCCCGGCGATGTTCTTGTATGCATAGTTCAGGGAACCGTAGACTCCGAAGCTTTGATACTGATGGTCAAACTTGTGGAGAACGGCCGAGCTCGCCTTGATGCTGAGTCCCTTCGCACGGAGCACGTGCGTGAAGAAGTCGGTACCGTTGATGGTATTGAACTTGGTCCACTCTCCGACAGCCTCTACCGCAGCCTTCGCCACGATGTGGTGCTCGTTGGAGAACCAGCGGTTCCAGGTCAGCTCGGACTTGCCGTTGTACTTGAAGTACGAAGTGGCAAGCAGGGAGGCAGCACCGTTGTTGTCAAGTCCGAAGGTCGTCCCTTCGCCGTACCATATATAACGGTTGTTGTTCTGGAAATCGATCCCGAAGGAAGTGCGGAGGCTCAGTGCGGGAGTGAAATTCAGGGTGAGGTACATGAGGCTATTGACCCTGCGCTCGACCGCTTCGTCATCATAGTCGGCGGCCCATCCTTCCACGGTGTCACCGGGGAAGAAGGCAGGATCACGCAGGGACATGGTCAGCGAAGGCTGTCCGAAATAGGACGTACCGGCGATAGAGTTCGTGTTTCCGAGGGTGACGGCCGTGTTCATGCCGAACCATACCACGGAGTTGGCCTTCGTGTCGAAGTTGGCCCTGAATCCGCCGAAGGTACCGTTGTTCGCCTTGAAGACACCCTGCAGTTTCCTGTAGTATGCGGAAAGGGCGTAACGGGTCTGGCCGGTGGCGCCGGCGAGATTCAGATAGTGGTTGTGGCTGAGACCGGGAGCCGTCTCGGAAAGGTCCTGCTCGGAAGTGGAGAAGCCCACGTTGGAGCGCCACTCGATGTTGAACCGTTCACTCGACGGAATGCGGGTGTTCACGATGATCACGCCGTGCGCTCCCTGGGAGCCGTACAGGGCGGTCGCGGAAAGGTCTTTCAGGACTTCGATGCTCTCGATATCGTAGGCATTGAGGTAGGAAAGGGCATTCAACGGGGATGTGTAGCTCTTTTCCCCATGCTGGAAGAACGCGTCGTTGTTACGGGTCAGTGAGGCGTTCACGTAAACACCGTCGACGATCCAGAGCGGCTGGGAGTCGCTGCGAAGGGCGTTGACGCCACGGATGAGAGTGTTCACCGCACCGTTTACATTGCCGTCAATGGGCGAAATGCGGACCCCGGACACCTGACCCTGCAGGATGGTCGCGGGAGTAGTCGCCATCGCCTTGTCAAAACCAAGAGAGTCCTTGACGACATCCTGAGCCTCGGCAAGGAAGAGGGATCCTCCAAGCAGAGCCAAAGTTGCGAGTATTGATTTTATATTCATAGCCGTACTTACTCTTTTATTCATAATAGAGGATCAAATCTCCGAATCCGAAGTTGTAAGCAGAATTGTTCTGGAGCTTATACTGCTTGCCGGCTTCAGTCCCGATGAAGGAGAAATCGCCGTGGGAATATCCCGCAGCCTGCGGGGCAAGTTCGATGGCGGGATTGCTCTCGACGGTAATGCCGTCAGGATCCACAAGGATCAGCTTCAAGGGGTTGGCCGTATTGGCAGTACGTGTAAGGCCCCACCAATACTCCATACGGACAGGCTTGCGACCTTCGATGACGGGAATCTTCAGATAGTTGCCGTTGGCCTCGCCGAACATGAGTCCGGTTCCGGAATTCTGCCAGAAGCCTGCGGTCGAGTAGGCGATGAACTTAAGTCCGTTCCTGAGGGTAAGGGTAACTTCAGTCGCTTTCATATCATTCAGCGCGTCACCCTTAGAATTAGGGAAATAGGGTTTAGCGAACGGAGGATCCACGATGCTGGCGTTGGCCGTAGAATTGAAACGGGTCTTGGCCTCATAGTCATAATACCGTATACGGGCGCCGGGCTTCTGGGTGATGGTGAATTCGACGGGGGCGGCGACGCCTTCAGCCTTGAATCGGACGACGATCTTGCCGTCCACGGGGCCGGAAATCGTATAAGGGAACGTTACCTTCACGGTTTCGGCGGACTTGGTGCCGGAGCCGACGACGGAGACCGTAGTGGGTTCATAGCCTTCCACGCTCGTCACTTCGGCTGTCCATTCCGTGTTGGTCTTTATGGGGATCAGATAGTCATCCGTGGCCGTAGGAGCCTGGATGGAGTTGACCCCCTCTTCCGTCGTGAAACGGAAATACGGAATGCCCTTGAGCTGGGTGATGGGGATTTCAATGTCCTTGCAGTTCTTGGCCGATATGACTATCGTGGCGTCCTTCGTTATCATTTCGTCGTTCTCGGCGACTATCGCGTTGACGGAGCCGGTATATTTTCCACCCGGAGCGGAGAAGGTCACACTGGCGGTTGCGCCGTCCATCACCTTCACGGTCCAGTCCGTGTTGCAATTGACTTCCAGGGGAATTTCGGTCTTATCGGAAGAAACGCTGCCGAGACCTTCCCTGCTGGAAAGAAGGACAAGCCTGTAGGAGATGGCCTCCTGGCGGAGGGTGATGAGTTTGCTCCCATCTTCACAGGTGACACGTACCTGGGCGGTCCTTTCAGCCTCGGTCTCATTGTCCTTGAAGGAGAACACCAGGGGTGTGACATCGGAGATTCGGGCGAGATTGAGATGTCCCGTAGTATCGATGGTGACCCAGTCGACATCATCCTCGAACTTGACGCTCCAGTTGCGGTTCGACGTGACGTAGAGCGTGTCCTTGACAAGATTCCGGCCATCATACATGTCGGACGGGACGACAATCTCCCTAGTGTCGACCGAGATCCGGCCGACATCCTCCACGAAATTGCGCTCGAGACACCCCGCAGACGCAAGCGCTGTACCTGCGAGGAGAGCCAAATTCAAAAACTTAGAGATTTTCATATATCTGGCTGTTTAAAATTATTCGTAATAAAGGAACATATTATAATAGTCGTAGGTATTGGTCGCCCCGACAGGGTCCGTAGCCATGAACAGATAATATGCGGTATTGGGCTGGGGGCTGGACAGCGTGAAGGTGTTGTCTCCAGTGACCATGGAATAAGAAGTGGCGGTAAGGGCGGCCGCTGCGGCGGCAGCATTGCTTACAAGGGCGGCATCGGTGGTGATGTAGGCCTTCAGGGCGGCGGCACCGGCCCTCATGTTGCAGGTTACCTTCTTGAGGGTGAGGCCCTCGATCGCAGGGAACTTCACATAAGCGAAATCCTCGTCCCTTATGGCATTGCTCTTCGAAGGATCGACCGCCGTATTCTTCCAGATCAGGGAGATGCGGAGCCCGTTCGTGGTCTGTCCGACTATGTATCCGAGGTTGTCGAAGAATTCCAGCGTAATCTCGGGATCCGCCTTGAGGGTCCTGGGAAGGACACCGAGGTTGTATCCTTCATTTCCGCTGCTCTTGAATTTCTCGGTGAAGATAAGGGCGTAGTTGTTCCAGGAGCCGTTGGCGTTCTGGGTACGATACTCGAGAGGAACCGTGTATGCGCCTGCAGGCTGGGAGACGGTAATCTGATGGGTCTTGTCTCCGGACTTGACGGTGATGACGACGGAACGGGGAGAGCCCTTGCGCTGCTGGGCGGACAGGGTGACCTTGGTCGTGCCGGCGGCACCTTGCGCCTTGTCGAGAGTGATCCATGCAGGGACATCCACTATCTCCCAGAAGTTGTTGGTGGTCACGTCGAACGAGTCCGAAGAAGCGGCGGCAGTCGTGAAGGCGAAGGTATCCTTCGAAATGGAGAGTTCGGTAGCTCCGCCCGTCTGGCTTACGGTAACGGGATACACCTTATCTTCAGACTTGAAATATACGGTACCGGTCCTTGCCACGCCTCCGGCGGGAGCTGCGATTGTAACGGGGATGCTGCTGCCCCTTTCCAGCAGTCCGTCTTCACGGGCGGCGGGAGGGGTGACGGTGATCCACAGGGAGTCCATCTTGCTGGTATAGACTTCCCAGGCCCATGTGGAGGTCACCTTGATCTCTTTCGAGAAAGCGGCAGAGCCTTCGGAAATGCTTTCGACATTGAGAGTGATCCCGGGGACAATGCCATCCTGGGTGACCATGATACGGCCGAGAAGTTCATCCTCATTATAGAAGTAGGCGTATCCGGTACGGCTGCTGAGGCTGACGTTCTCGGTGGTGTTGATGGTAACGGACGTGTTGAATCCGCCTTCAAGCACCGACGGGAGAATCCACTCGACGTTCGGAACGATGGTCCACGTCAGGTTGGATGCGACTTCGACGGGCACCGCAAGGG
>JAEEGL016239004.1_pt1 | contig 12958 bp, 15 predicted proteins | sample 9134231 | NCBI WGS metagenome assembly JAEEGL01 (sample SAMN16246548, study PRJNA631951) | gut metagenome | biome: gut microbiome; feature: rumen; material: fiber-attached | host: Bos | place: Iran: Karaj | collected 2018-10 | reverse complement strand
TTTATTGTATGGCTTGGAACCATTATTTTAAAATGTTCTCCACCTACAAATGTGCTTTTAGCATTTCCATTTTCATCAACGATATAGCTTCCTTTTGGTGCATTATACATTCCAGTTATCTCGATTTGTATATCTTTATTATTGTTTTCAATAACATATTCTTGGTAACTGCAATTTTTGTTATTAGAATCTCTTCTCATTTCTCCAACTTTTTTTATACTTATTCCATTCATTTTTTCTGAACCATTATTTCCTATATCTACAAGTTTATAAATTGCATCTAAAACTTTTTGGCCTCTTTCTTCAATTTCATCCAAATCTTCGCCATTAATAGAAAATGTTCCAACCCTATAATAATCATAAATTTCATCAGCATCTATTCCTCTTATAATACAATATGCTGCTTGTTTCGTTGCTAAATATCCATCATCCTCATAGTCTACTCCAAGCTCATTTAATGTTACATATGGATATCCATTTTTGAAAACTCTCCAAAGTTTTGCATCAGATAATTTCTCTTTAATTATTGTGTCATATCCATCATACTCTCCACTAATCCATCCAATTCCAAGTTTGTCTGGACTCATACAATATGCTAATCTTCTTGTTCCATTGTCATCAGTATAATATGTTCTAGAATAAGTAACATATTGCCACATTTGCTTACTTTCACTCCAGTGTTCTATACTATAAAACCCTCTTTCTGCCCTTTCAATATATGTAGTCTCTCCTAATGAAATAACATCTGCCACAACCATTGTGTTTTGAAGTAATATAGCTAATATGACAATAATACTAATTATTTTTATAATACCTTTCATTCTTTTTATTCCTTTCTATCATTTTCTTCAATTGCTTGTACACAAAGCCTTTGATTCTCTTTATTTTTTATACAAGTAATCATCGTAATTCTATTATCATTTGTATCTTTCAGCATACTCCAATCAGTTTCCATTATTACTTTTTTATCGATTACAACATACTGTTTATCTCCATATTTTGTATGATAAATAATTTGGTCTCCTTGTTCTAACTCATTTAACCTTGCAAAAAATGCATAATCTCCTCCTCTATTATGAGCAGCTAGTCCAACATTTCCATCATATAGTGAAGTATCTTCAATATGACCTATATATGATTTAAGTATCTTGCTATTGCTACCTTCTTTTATACATGCATTTAATCCTATTTTATCAATCTTCAGCATTCCAATAATATCGTCATTTAATACTTCATCTTCTTTTTCAAAAGTTACATCTTGCATTTCAGCATCTGTTTTAATTGCTTCAATGCCAACCTTATTTTTGTCATAAGTGCAAAAATATATCATTGCTATTATAAGAAATAAAACAGCAACTAATATTATTATTTTTTTATACAATATGTCTCCTTTCTATTATGTTTTTAAATTTTTATGGGAATTTAAGTTAAGAAAATAAAATAAAATAAATTAAATTAAAATAAAAAAATTAAAAAAATAAATTGAATTTTAAAAATTAAGAAAAAAATAATAAAATATAAATAATGTGAAACAAAAAAAGTTTAAACCTTGTCTAATTATATAAGCTTTATACAAAGAGTCAATATAATTTTGTGATATTATTTTATAATCGTAATACAGTATTCAACATAAAAAAACAAGATACCTTTTTAAGTTTCAAAGTATCTTGTTTTATATTATTATTCGTTATTATTTTGCTTATGCTTCTGGTTCAATTAGTCCAAAATTTTTCTCGTCACTTAATCTATAAATAACATTAACTTTGTGTGTATCTATGTTAATAAATACTAAAAATCTATCTGCAGGATTTCCTGCTAATAATAGTTTTGCGTCTTCAACTCCCATTGGTTTAATTGAATAATGTTTATGTTTTATAATTTCATTTTCAACTTCACTTGTAGCTGATCTTAATTCTTCTTTTGCTTTGATAGAATCTGTTAAATTTAATTTTGCTTTTTTAGTTTTAAGTTTTCTAATTTGTCCTTCTAGTATATCTATATCTTTATCAATTGAAGCATATAAATCTCTGTCACCTGTTACAGCTCTTATTACATCTGCACCTACAGTAACTTGCATTTCTGCGACTTGTTGTTCTCCTTCCTTCTTAATAGTTACATATAATTCTACAGCATTTTCTTCAAAATATTTTTGTACTCTGTCTGATTTTTCTTCAATATAGCTCTTAATAGCTTCTGTTACCTGAATATCCCTTCCTGTAATTGTTATTTTCATAAAAATCGCTCCTTCCACTTATGTTTTCTCCTCTTCAATTGTAAAAAGAGAAGTTTCTTTATGTACTTTCATTATATATGTTCTACCCATTTTTTTCAAGTGATTTTTATAATTAAATATATCTATCTGTATTCGACAACAAATCTTTCATTTCGTTCTTGACTTTGCTTTATACAAGATATACAATTAGTTCATAAATTTATATTAATAAAAGGACTTGAAAGCTATGGTTATTTTATTAGATGCAATGGGTGGAGATAATGCTCCTGACGCAAACATTAAAGGAGCTGTAAAGGCTATTAATCAAGTTGATGCAGAGGTTTGGTTAATAGGACAAGAAGAAGTTATAAAGCAAAAGTTTAAAGAATTATATAATAAAACTATTGAAGAAGTTTCACCAAAATTAAAAATTTATAATGCAACAGAGACAATTGAGATGGAAGATATTCCAACTGTTGCAATAAAGCATAAAAAAGATTCTTCTATGGTTGTTGGATTCAATCTTCTAAGAGAAGGTCAAGGTGATGTATTTATTTCTGCCGGTAACTCTGGAGCATTGCTTGCAGGTGCAACTTTATTGGTTGGAAGAATCAAAGGTGTTGACAGACCTGCTTTAGCTGGTATTTTACCTTCTTATAAAAAAAGATTGGTTCTAATGGATTGTGGTTCAAACACAAATTGTAAGCCAATTAACTTATTACAATTTGCACAAATGGCAAGTATTTATATTCATGACTCATTAGGAGTTGAAAAGCCAGCTGTTGGTTTATTGAATATCGGTACAGAAGAAACCAAAGGAAATGATTTAATTAAAGAAAGCTATTTTCTATTAAAAGAAAAATCACCAGAAATGGGAATTAATTTCGTTGGAAATGTTGAAGGTAGAGATGCTTTCTCAGGAAAAATAGATGCTATTATTGCAGATGGCTTTACAGGTAATGTATTCTTAAAAACAGTTGAAGGTATGGGAAAATTAGTAAAGAAATCTTTGTCAGATAGCTTTAGAAAAAACATTGGAACAAAAATTGGGTACTTATTTGCAAAACCTGCAATCAATGGATTTAAAAAAATGATGGATTACAAAGAATATGGTGGAGCCCTATTTTTAGGAGTAAAAAAACCTGTTGTTAAAGCTCATGGAAGCAGTGATGAAAAACTATTTGAATTTACCATCAAGCAGGCAGAACAGTTTGTTAATCATAAGACGGTTGATAAACTTACAGAAGAATTTACGAAAGAAAACAATCAAGAAGTTTAACTTAAAATATAAAAATTAAATATAAAAAAAGAGGATGCCTTGAAGTATCCTCTTTTTATTTTTACTCTTATTTTTGATTTAGCATAACATATCCGCCAGCTGAAACCACTTTTTGACCTTCATCTGTCAATAACCAGTTGACTAGTTTTCTTGCACTACTATTTTCTGGTTCATCTTTTCTCATGATAGCATATACAACTTTAGTTAATGGATATGATTTATTTGCAATATTAGCATCTGTTGCCTCTACTCCGTTTATTTTTAAGAATTTAACACTGTCTTTTACATATTGTTCCTTTGCATATAGATATATAGAATATCCAATTGCATATTTACTGTTTTCATATGAAGCTACGCCATCAATTAATCCAGCCATAGAAGCTATCATTAAATTTGTATTAGCTGCATCTTGCATTTTTACGCCCTTCATTACCATTTTTTCCATTAAGTTTTGGCTTCCTGAATTTGCTTCTCTTTGATAAGCTATTATATCTGCATCCTCTCCACCAACTTCGCTCCATTTTTTTATTTTGCCTGTATAGATATCTCTGATTTGGTCTAATGTTAGTGATTCAACTTTATTTTGTTGATTTACTAAGAATACAAAACCATCATATCCTATTCCAACCATTTCAAATTCTACCCCAGCTTCTTCAGCTTGTTTTAGAATATCATCAGATGGTTCTGAAGCAAATATTACATCTGTTTTCTTGTTGATTAATCCTGCATATACTTTTGCTGTTTTTCCTTGAGTGTTTGCATCAAGATAGTTTTGTGCCTCTTCCTCAGTATAATCCATAATAGCTTTTGTCATTTCTCCTATCATTGGAAGCATTGCTGTTGCTCCATCAACCTTTGGAAATTCTTCCTCTGTCATTTTTAGCTCTTCCTTTACCTTTATCTCTGGAATTTCCTTTGCGACTGTATTTTCTTGACTAGATTGGTTTTTTATAAATATAAAATAGTATAGCATTCCAACTAAAACTAATGTAAATATAAGTACAACAATTACAATTATACTTCCTGTTTTGCTTTTCTTCTCCTCCATTTTATTTTTTCCTCCTTTTTATTAGTTTTATTATCATTATGATAATTAAAATTAAAATCAATAGAATAATTGTTCCCAATACAATAATATCTCGTTTGGAAAGATTGTTAAACATTTTATTTCTTTTTATAATTTCATTTTTGTTTTCATTTTGGATTTCGTAAAACTCTTCTTGGTCCTCAACTATTGATAAACCTTGGATTTCTTTTTCAGCATTAGCTTTAATATATTCATTTTTATCTCTATTTTTTGAAATAAGGTCCTGTGCCCTTTCATTCTTTAAAAAGTCACTTACATTTCCTAGACAGTTGTCATATCCCCAATAAAAATAGTTTATTACATACTTCCCATCCTTACTGTCTCTATATCCAACGCTTTGAGCAAGTGTAGGTATCTCAGCATTTTCAGCTATAGTTAAATTTTTAAAATCAACTATTTTAGCAGATTGCCACATATCATAATCCTTAATCATTTGTATATCTCTTTCGTTGTAATATCCTAAAACCATACTTTCAATATCTTCATATTGTTCTCCATAACTTGTTGTTACTGTTTTCTTAACATTACCATCATAGATTGCAACTCTAATATAAGCATCTGCGTTGATCATGTTTATATATTGTATTTTTTCTTCATCTGTAGCCTCAATTTTAGAGCCATCAATAGCCTGATTAATATATATTTTTCTAACTTCTGGTGCAATATTTGAAGCATTTCCTTGTCCTGTCACTGTTTTAAGTATTGTCATTTCATCGTATTTTACATATTTAAAATAGTCTTCAAAATTTTCATCATCTGGTATTTCTGTTTCGTCTATACCACTGATATTCTTTAATACATAAAGTTCTTTGTCTCCCTCTGATTCAATAAAATCAACACATACTTTTGTACCATAAAGTTTATAAACATTTGCTAGACTCGAATAAATAAAATCTCTTGTTAATGGAAAAGAATTTTTATTTTCTAAATCATATAAATTAAAAATATTAAAAGCATAATCATCGTTATATTTTGAATATGCTAATTCTAGTTTATTATCTTTTAAAATTTGTTTACACACAGCATACTGAAAAATAGATTTATATGCAATGCTATTATAGAAATTTCCATAATATTGCGAATCGGCAAGCTCTAATCCTGTGACATTTTTATATATTTTAGATAATGAAATTCTTTCATTACTCCAATCTTCCATTGCCTTGTTATAATTAATATCAAGTCCTTCTTTTATCCATTTTCTAGCATTCTTTATTATTACTTCTTCATACTCGGTAGTTTCTTTTTCTCCATATAGTAGGTTTTTGTATGTTTCCTTTTCAATAATAAAATCAGATGTTAAAGAATTAACTTTAAAGTCATAATAATCTACACTTACTGTATTGTCTGAAAAATTGAAGCATTCTGGATATATTCCCGTTACTAAAGGTATGTCTTCTTCTGGTATAATAACACTATATCTAAAATGTTTTATATTTTCTCCCTTCAGCTTTTCTAATGTATATTTAATCACCTTTGCATTTTTTAGATCATTTTCAGTATTGTAGCTTATTTCAATTTTCTTTCCACCATTTGCAGGAATTTTAACGTAAAAAGAATATTCTCCATTTTCTTGTGTAATATGTGAAATTTTTAGATTATTAACAATAATTGAAAGATTTTCTATTGATGTGTTTAGCTTTTCATCTTCTAATTTAATTGTCAATTTTGTTTTTGTTTCATTCGAAGCTTTATTCTTCAAAAAGAACACATTATCTACTTTTGATTCCACAATATTAACTGTTACTTCGTTTAAAATCATTTCCACGTTTTCTTTGTTTTCAATTATAATTGGTTCTCCATAAAAATAAGTTGTTGCAGTCGAAGCCTCTATTTTTTGTGGCAAAATAAAAACAACCATTGCAGCAAATATGCATGTTATTAAAATCTTGATATTAAATTTTAATTTTTTTATCTTCATATAATTATAATTCTCCCTCTTTTGTTTCCCTTAAAATTATAATATAAGCAATTGTTTTTTTCAATATTAAAATCTTTTTATCTCTCAATTTAATAAACGCTTATTATAAATATTTATTAATCTCTTAAAAATACTTTAAAAATAGCGAATTTTGTGGTAAAATAGATGTGTAAAAATAAAAGAAAGGATTGAATATTATGGCAAAGAAAAATGATGAAGGATCAAAAGAAAACATAAAAAAAGGATTAAAAAATGCAAAAGGAGAATTAGGAGCATTTAAAGAATTTATTTCTAAAGGTAATGTTGTTGATATGGCTGTCGGTGTTATTATCGGTGGTGCTTTTGGAAAAATAGTAACAAGTTTAGTAAATGATATTATAATGCCATTAATTGGATTATTAATTGGAGGACTTAATTTTTCTGGACTATCTTGGAAAATTGGAGAAGCAGAAGTTACATATGGAGCTTTTATTCAAGCAGTTGTAGACTTTTTAATTGTTGCTTTCTGTATATTTGCTGTTATTAGAATGTTTGAAAGATTCAAAACAAGATTAGAGAAAAAGAACGAAGTTGAAGAAGAAAAGAAAGAAGAAGCAAAGAAATCTGATGAAGTTGTTCTATTAGAAGAAATCAGAGATCTATTAAAAAAATCTAAATAATTGAATGTCTTTAGCTTTATAATCTTAAATATTTAAAATAAAAACAAAACAATCCACAAAATATTAATATTCTGTGGATTGTTATTTTTATATTTATCATTTCTTTGTTTGAACTATTGTAATTCAACTGTTGCTCCAGCTTCATCAAATTTAGCTTTCATAGCTTCAGCATCTTCTTTAGCAACTCCTTCTTTAATTGTTTTTGGAGCTCCATCAACTAAATCTTTAGCTTCTTTTAATCCTAATCCTGTAATATCTCTTACTACTTTGATTACTTGGATTTTGTTAGCTCCTGCTGCTGTTAATACAACATTAAATGCTGATTTTTCTTCAGCTGCTGCTCCTGCTGCAGCTGCTCCTCCAGCTGGTGCTGCAACTGCTGCTGCAGATACTCCATATTTTTCTTCAATTCCTTTTACTAATTCAGCTAGCTCTGCTACTGATAATTTGTCAATTTTCTCTAATAATTCTTCTACCATTATTAATTCCTTCCTTTCTTTCGCGGCTTATTCATTTTTTATTTTATTTTTATATTTTTATTTTTTATGCCGCATAATTAATTTTTAAATTATAGATTATTAAGCTTCTTTTTGTACTTTTACTTGATTTAATGCAACTGCAAGCTTTGTGATATTTCCAAGTAAGCTTCCAGCAAGTTTTGATAGTAATTCTTGTCTTGATGGTAATTTTGCAAGTGTAATAATTTCACTTGTTGTCATTACTTTTCCTTCAACGATTCCACCTTTAATTTTGTAGAAATCATGATCTTTTGTAAATTTGTAGATTAATTTAGCAGTTGCTAAGTAATCGTCTTCACACATTATTACAGCTGTTGGTCCTTCTAAAACTTCATCTAGACTTCCCTCTCCATTAAGATCTAATGCTCTTTTTATAATGTTATTTTTAATAACTTTACAATCAGCATTAATTTTTCTTAATTCTGATCTTAATGTTGTGTCATCTTCTACAGATATTCCTCTGTAATCTGTTAATAGAACGATGTTTGCTTTCTTAATTTTTTCAGCTAAACTCTTAACAGCTTCTTCCTTAACAGCAATAACTTTTTCATTTGCCATTTTCTTTTCACCTCCCAAAATTTATATAAGTTTTAAATATTTTTCAAATAAAAAACCAATCTTCAAGCCACGCAAGGCATAAAGATTGGTTTAAATCCGTTCTTTTTGCCTCGATAGGACTTACCTTTTCGCCTATTGTCTATGGCTATATTTTTATAAATTATTTTTGGTCAATATACATACTTGGACCCATTGTTGTTGTAATAGCAACGCTCTTTATATACTGTCCTTTTGATGCTGCTGGTTTTGCTTTTATAATTGCTCCTATAACAGCTTCATAGTTTTCTTCTAGTTTTTTAGCTCCAAATGAAACTTTTCCAAATCCTAAGTGAATAATATTATTTTTATCTAATCTATATTCAACTTTACCAGATTTAATTTCACTGATTGCTTTTGCAACATCCATTGTTACAGTTCCAGATTTTGGGTTTGGCATTAATCCTTTTGGTCCTAATACTTTACCAAGTCTTCCAACTACACCCATCATATCTGGAGTAGCAACGATAACATCATATTCGAACCATCCTTCATTTTGAATCTTTGGAATAAGTTCTTCAGCTCCTACATAATCTGCACCAGCTTTTGATGCCTCTTCTGCTTTTGGTCCTTTAGCGAACACTAAAACTCTTTGAGTTTTACCTGTTCCGTGTGGAAGTACTGTTGTACCTCTAACTTGTTGATCAGCATGTTTAGAATCAACTCCTAATTTAACATGTAATTCAACTGTTTCATCAAATTTTGATTTTGGCATTTTTTCTATTAATTCTAATGCCTCTTGAGAAGTGTATAATTTAGTTCTATCAACTAATTTGGCACTCTCTTCATATCTCTTTCCTCTTTTCATTTTTCCTCCTCTTGGTATTAACGGAATTTAAATCACAACTCCTCCCATAATTTTTATGACTCTTGATTAATTACAAATTATTTATCAATTGTAACACCCATAGAACGAGCAGTTCCCATAACCATGCTCATTGCAGTTTCTAATGATCCTGCGTTTAAGTCTGGCATTTTTTGTTTTGCTATTTCTTCTACTTGAGCCATTGTAAGTTTTGCAACTTTTTCTTTATTTGGCTTTCCAGAAGCCTTTTGAATTCCTGCAGCTTTTTTAATTAATACTGCCATTGGTGGTTCTTTTGTAATAAAAGTAAAAGATTTGTCTTTATTTACTGTAATTACTACTGGAATAATTAATCCTGCTTGTTTTGCAGTTCTATCATTGAATTCTTTAACGAATTGCATAATGTTTATTCCACTACCACCTAATGCTGGTCCTACTGGTGGAGCTGGTGTAGCTTTACCTGCAGGTATTTGTAGCTTTATAATTGTTGTCTCTTGATCTTTCTCTGCCATTTCTTTGCACCTCCTTTAAGTTTGTATATTAACAAAATAATTTATTAAATAGATTAAATAAATAATCTTTTTAAACTGTTTTATTTAACTTTTTGAACATCAGAAACTTCAAGTTCTACTGGAGTTTCTCTTCCAAACATTGAGATAAGTACTTTAACTTTATTCTTTTCTTTGTTAATGCTTTGTACAACTCCAATATAATCTTTGAAAGGTCCTGCAATAATTTGAATGGAATCATTAACATCATAGTCAATTTTAATTTCTTGAATTTCTAATCCCCTTTTTCTTATTTCTTCTTCTGTCAATGGTATTGGATCAGTTCCTGAACCTACAAATCCAGTAACTCCTCTTGTATTTCTAACAACATACCATGTATGTTCTGTTACAATCATTTTAACTAATACATAACCTGGGAAAACTTTTTTTAAGTTTGCTTTTCTTTTTCCATCTTTGATTTCAATTTGCTCTTCCATTGGAACAACAATCTCAAAGAAGAACTCTTCTAATTCTTGATTTTTAACCTTTTTTTCAAGATCTGTTTTAACTTTGTTTTCATATCCAGAATATGTGTGTACGACATACCATCTTGGCTCTAATTTCTTTTCAGACATTATTAATAAGCCTCCTTATTTTCACTACTATTTCAGTAAGTATTTTGCGTAGTCTTATTTCTACTCTTCTTCAGGGACTTCTTCCCCTTCAGCCTCTAGCTCTTCATCATGTAAGTCTGCACCATCATCTACAAGGCTATAATCTTCTAATGAATCATCTAAAGAGCTGCTGTCTTCGCTATCAGTTTGGTTTGATTGAACAGCAGATTTTAATTTATCTATTCCATATGAATTTACTTTATCTAAACAAACGTCTAAAACAAAAACAATTAAACCAATTATAACAACAATTGTAATAACTGCTGCTGTGTTATTTATTAATTGTTTTGAATTTGGCCAAATTACTTTTTTTAATTCGGCTTTAGTATCTTTTGCAAAGCTACTTTTTCCCTTAGTTTGTTTTACTTTCTTTTCTTTATTTTTTGAATCCTTAGACATACCTATCCCCCTGAAAGAACTATTTTGTTTCTTTATGTGTAGTACGTTTCTTACAGAATTTGCAATACTTAACGATTTCTAATCTATCAGTATTGTTCTTCTTATTTTTCTCTGACGTATAAGTTCTTCTTTTGCATTCTGTACATTCTAATGTGATTGGTTCTCTTGCTCCCTTTGTAGCCATTTTAATACACCTCCAGCAATGTTTTTTACCTTAAATTTGTTTGTAATTTATATAAGCGCATGTTTTAATCACATACGCTTGTATATTGTATCACTTTTTTGAAGATCTGTCAACGGTTTGACATCATTTATATAAACTTTTTTTATATATTTTTTTCTATGTTTTTTTAGATAAATTTATTAAATCATTTTTTACTATTTTTGCTTTTCTTTTTAACCGAATAACCAAATTTTCCCTTCTTTTTTCCTAATGAATAATATCCTCCATTAGCATATGCAACCAAATTACATTTGCTAATATCAAAAGCACCTTTACCATCAATATATTGCGAATTAACATCAATAGAAAGAACTTCTGCAACAAACATATCATGACTTCCTAATGGAACGATTTTTTTTACTTTGCACTCTATAGATACAGGACTTTCTTTGATTAATGGACATTTCACAAATGATGCTTTTTCTTTTGTCAAATGCATCTCTTTAAATTTGTCATATTTAGCTCCACTTCTTACACCACACCAATCTGTTGCATATGCTAACTCTTCAGTTGTTAAATTAATTACAAATTCTTTATTTTTCTTTATAATATCATGCGAATAGCGCTCTGGTCTTACAGAAATATAGCACATTGCCGGATTAGAATTCAAAATACCAGTCCATGCAACTGTTATAATATTTGATTTATTCATATCTCCACAAGAAACCATAACTGCTGGTAGTGGATAAATGAAGGTTCCAGCCTTCCAAATAACTCTATCTTTCATCAGGATCGACATCTTCCCTTTCTTTTTTTATTGAAATAAAATATAACTCTCTCCATAACTTTGCCTGTGTTATTTCAGAATCTGATAAGCCTAAATACTCTTTTGCAAATTCTGTATCTTCTCCATATGCAATAATAAAATTTGCATAATGTTTTATTCTAATAAAACTCTCGTCTGTAGATGACACATTATCAGACAATAACAAGTCAATATAATCAACTTGAGGACTAGAAAAACGTTTCAAACCTTTCTCAATTTTTCTGTCTTCAATTATTTCGGTAATTCTCTTTTTAGTTTTTTCTAAGGCTCCAAAATAATCTGTATTTTCCTCACTTTCATGTACAGAGGATCCGCCAAACTCAGCTTCTATAGCTTTTCTTTTGTCTTCTCCTTTTTCAATTCTAATATAAGTTCTTAAAGCACTCTTTACAAGTTCAAAATTACCTGTAGATTTTGCATATTCGTTTAAAAAACCCAATAAGATTGTTCTATTTTTTGGATTTGTCATAGCAATAAAGTCAATAACTGTTTGAGTTATTTCAGCTTCATCTTTTCCTATTAAAGAACGAAAAAAAGAATTCATTTTTTCACTGTCTTTACTTTTCATATTTACACCTCATTATATAAAGTATAATCTATTATACCCCATTTTTTGAAATATGTAAACAGTTACTTTTTGTTCTACTAGATATGTTTCTAAGTTTTACTTTTTTATTTAAAGACAAAAATAAAAAGCCACCTTCAAGTGACTTCTTTGATTTATATAACATCATCTTAGATGTTTTTAGACATAAAAAAACTGGCGACGACCTATCTTCCAGGCAAGGTAAACTCGCAAGTATTGTCGGCACTAAAGAGCTTGACTGCTGTGTTCGGAATGGGAACAGGTATTTCCTCTTTGTCATTGTCACCAGAAATGTTTTGTGTACTTTTTTAGCACACTCAAAAATACATAGAAGAATAATTTCTTTTAGGTTTAACTTTTATTTATTAGTGGTTAAGCCCTCGATTTATTAGTACTGATCAGCTTAATACATTACTGCACTTACACCTTCAGCCTATCAACCACATAGTCTCTGTGGAATCTTACTATCTTATGATATGGGATATCTTATCTTAGGGTGGGCTTCACACTTAGATGCTTTCAGCGTTTATCCCATCGAAACTTAGCTACTCAGCCGTGCCATTGGTATGACAACTGATACACCATCGGTTTCTCCAACCTGGTCCTCTCGTACTAAGGTCAGCTCCCTTCAAATATCCTCCGCCTGCGACAGATAAGGACCGAACTGTCTCACGACGTTCTGAACCCAGCTCGCGTACCGCTTTAATGGGCGAACAGCCCAACCCTTGGAACGTACTTCCGCTCCAGGAT
>JAEEGL014499988.1_pt1 | contig 12958 bp, 13 predicted proteins | sample 9134231 | NCBI WGS metagenome assembly JAEEGL01 (sample SAMN16246548, study PRJNA631951) | gut metagenome | biome: gut microbiome; feature: rumen; material: fiber-attached | host: Bos | place: Iran: Karaj | collected 2018-10 | reverse complement strand
TCTGCTGCTGATTGCGCTGTCCATGGTATAAGAAACGGTACATAGATGAAGCAGACCTCGGGTTTGTCTGTGAAGTATGCCGATAACAATCATCCCTTGATGTGTTTTGCTTCGTAAAAGAGGAAAAAAATAAGTCGGTACAATCGAGTGGGAATAAAGCGTATTTAGCGAGGTAAAATATAGTAATAAATACAAAATTATCCCCTTAACTTGTGAGTTAAAGACAACTTAGACGAGACTGCAGGAAGCAGATCAAAACATAAAAAGATTTGAGGATGAAAACGTTGAAAGAAACTATTCGACATAAGAAACGGATCGGAAGCACGAGCCGTTTCCGGCTGCCGGAAAAGGAGTGAGCGATGGATATCGAGATCCTTTTGCTGCTGCAGGAATTCCGCAGCGGACCGGGGAAGATCCTGGCCGATTTCCTGCTCAAGATGACTTTCCTGTCGGAGGTCTCAAGTGTCCTTGTCATCATGGCGGTGGTCTACTGGTGTGTCGACAAGACTTTTGGTACCTATCTTCTGATGGGCTGGAGCGGGAACCGTCTGGTAAACGGCTTTCTGAAAGTGACGGCCTGCGTCTACCGTCCCTGGATCAGGGATGCGCGCATCCTTCCTTACGGTGATTCGATGAAGACGGCGACCGGCTATTCTTTTCCCAGCGGGCATACGATGAATGCGGCTTCCATCTACGGCGGACCGGCTTTACGCAAAGAACTGCCGAAAGCCTTGCGTGTCACCTTGGCTTCCATGGTCATCCTGGTTGCTTTCAGCCGCAATTATCTGGGCGTTCATACTCCGCAGGATGTCCTGGTCGGAGCTGCTGCCGGTCTGAGTGTGATGTGGGCGACGGGAAAGATGATGAGATATCTGGAAAAATAACCGGAGAAAGAAACTTTACTACTGGTACTCGGACTGTGCCTGGCGGCCGCCATCGCCGTCTATGCCTAGTCAAACCTTATCCGATCGACTATAACGAAGCGGGAGAACTGATCGTCGACGGCGCCAAGATGGCCAACGACACCTTCAAGGGGATCGGCTGGTGCAGCGCTTTTCTGATCGGCTGGTTTTTGGAGAAACGCTATGTCGGATTTACGACGAAACTTTCCATGGAATAAAGGATCAGCAGGATGGTCTGCGGTCTGCTGGGCTACTATGCCGGCAGCCTGATCCTAGTGCCGCTGATCAGGACACTGATCACAGGACCTGTGGGCACGGTGATCTCCTGTTTCCTTCAGATGTTCTATGTCTCGTTCCTGTTTCCGCTGATGATGAAACGTTTGGAAAACAAGAAAGTCAAAACAAATAAAAAAATGTCTGCTGCATGATCGCACAGACATTTTTTCAATTGGTCTTACTGTTTTTTCTTCGGATCGACGTAAGTGCCGTGCTGGACTTCCCAGATGCTGATCATATCATCGATGATCTGTTCCGCACTGACAAACTGTAAGAATGCGTGGTCGCCGTCCTGGAAGTAGATATCGAAACCGTCTTCGTATTCCTCTTCGCCGATGGAGTACAGCAGGGAAGAATCGCCTTCGACATCGTAGATGATCATGTGATCGTCTTCCTCTTCGATCTCACCGAATTCGTAAAGAAGAAGTTCACCGGATTCACCGTCGACGATCATGACGGCGGCCAGAGACGATTCTTCATCGCTGTTGTATGCGAAGTAGATCTCGCTGCCCATATCGCTCGTGCCTTCGGCACCGGTATCAAAGAGTTCCGCCCAGTCTTTTCTTAAGCCGGTCGGATCATCTTCGGACGTCTCGGTCGTCGTCGATGTGCTGACGCCGTTTTCGATCTTGGTCTCGGTGGTCGTCGTTTTGCCGTCTGCCGTCACACTGGTCGAGAAGGATGCGGATGAAGATGTCGTGACCGTGCAGGCGCACAGGCACAGCATCATGAACGATGTGAATACGATAATGATCTTTTTCATAAACTTAAACTCCGTTTCTCTTCAATTAGCTCTGCGCTGATTATAACATGGGAAAAAGGTCTTTCTTCAGGAAAATCGTTTTTCCGTTACTGAAGAATAAACGCTAATATAAAATGGAGATATGAAGAAGATACTGTATAAGACAATGATCATCGTTTTGTGTCTGTTCATGATGCCGTTTATGAGCAGCGCCGTCTTCGCGGAAGAGGAGTCCGGCGTTTTTGAAACAGAACGAAGAAGCGACGAGTACCCGAGTGAAACGATCCGTTCCGCGTTCTATGTGCTGACCGTGAAAGAGGACCGTTCTCTGGAAGTTCCTTTTGACCGGGACTGGTTCAAAGAGGATGCCCGGAACTATTCCAATGATCTGGCAAAGGCCTCTCTGGGTCTGGCGACGGCTGCTTTCCGTCCGAAGATCGGAAAGGACGGCATCGATACGCCGACCGACATCAATCTGTCCGAGTTTCTGAAAGAGGCACATTTCGAAGATCTGCGCAGCGATGACTACGACAAGAACCCCAGCATCTACACCGTTTCGACCGTCATGGGCCACCAGCGGATCGGACAGGGAGAAGACAGTTTCGAACTGATCGCCGTCGGCGTCTGCGGACAGGGTTATCTTGATGAGTGGGAGTCCAACTTCTCCATCGGTACCGGCGAGGTCCACGAAGGCTTCGACCGTTCGGCCGGACTGGTCTATGACCGTATCTTCGGCTACATCGCCAGCCATGACTTGAAAGGTCCTCTGAAGATCTGGATGTCCGGATTCTCAAGGGCTGCCGCGGTCTCCAACATCACGGCCGCAAGGCTGAGTGAATCACCTGTCTTTTCGCAGGAGAGCGTCTTTGCCTATACGTTTGCGACGCCGCGTACCGTGAGGGATGAAGACGCGGGCAGGTATCAGAACATCTTCAACATCGTCGGCAAGACCGATCCGGTCCCGAACGTTCCGTTCGCCGACTGGGGCTTCCGCCGCTACGGCAGATCGCTGTATCTGCCGGCACCGGAGACCGACTCCGATTATTATGAGAAACGGAAGAAAGCCAACGAAGTCTATAAGAAACTGACCGGCATCGATTACTGGTACAACCTCGAATCCGATTATGCGCTCAAGACCATCCTGGCCTACTGTCTGGAATTAAGTCCGACCGTCGAAGTTTATGCCGCAACGCTGCAGGACAAGCTCATCGGCATGTGGGCGGACCGTTCACCGGTCAACATCACCAAAAACATGCTGGAACTGGCCAATGATCCGATATTGATCAATGACGAGAACCGTTTTCAGGCCAACCATCTTCTGGATTACATCTCGGGTTTTGCGATGGCCTATATCAACGACAGCAGTATCTTCCGCAGCTGGAACCCGACGGCGTCTTTAGGTGCCAACATGTTACAGGCACACACGCCGGAACTCTATGTTTCCTGGGTCTTCTCGATACAGAAGGATGAAGAGTTTTTCGACGCAGACAACGATTATTCGGAGCTCTACATCAACAGCACGGATACCGTCTCTTTGATCAGAGACGGCAAGGTCATCGAGACCTTTGAAGCGCCGTTCGGACCGGATGCCACACAGCAGGAAATAGCGAGAGCCGAACGGCAGGCGAAGACACCGGAAGGAAACGTCTATCTGCGCTATGTGGAACATTCGCTCATGTGTGTCCTGCCCCGCGACAGCGAGTATAGTATCCGCGTGCCGGCGTCCAACGGCGACAACTATTTCAGTGTCCTGCAGCTGGATTACAACGTGGAGAGCCAGGTGCCGACAAAGACGGTCTGGTACGATTATACGATCGATAAGGGCGACGCGATGACGGTCGTCCTGGATCCGGACGGAGAGACGAAATTCATCACCGACAAGCCTTTGGTCAAGGAAAAGCTCAACTATAGAGATGATCTGCAATTCGATGTCTCGCTCATCGTTTCCATGACCAGGACAGAGAATCTTTTCTCTCTGCCGTGGCGTACTGCCGCGATCGGTATGATCTCGGTCACGATGTTCGTCTTCACGCTGCTTCTGTTCCTGCTGACGTACCTCGTCAGTAAGACCCGCTACTCCCGACAGCGGAAGAAAGGACACCTGTCGAAAGACAGCACCTACAGTGTCCTGCCGATCGCAAGTGCGTACACCGTCTTCTTTGTCTTCATCATCAAGGAGTTCTTCAATGCCTTGCATCCGGAAGACAAGGGACCGACGCTCCTGTTCAAGCTTGCCGTTGCGGCGGTCGCCTTGTTTAGCGCTTATGTCGGTTATCACAGAAGGAAGCAGAAACTGTTCCGCCGCCTGTTCAATGCGTTGATCATCCTGACCTTTGCCGATGTCATCATGACGCTCGACATGCTGCTGGGCGGGATCTTGCATATCGCGGCTTACATCTATCTGACGTACAGCTATTGGTCGGAAGAAAAACCGGACCGGAAGCAGATCATCGCCTGGGCGATCCTGTCTTTGTTCGGGATCGTCGCCGTGCTGCTGGTCGAAGGACGCTTCGGTGTCATGCGCTTTCTGGCAGCCGCCTATCTTGTGGTGGCTTCCGCCATGGTGTGCAGCTGTTTCTCGCTGCCGCGGCGCGTTTTCACCGGTTCTCTGCTGTTGTTCGCCGGAGGCATCCTGCTGATGAACAACGAAGTTAAAGGCACGACCTTCTTGTCCCACATCCTGTCGCTGGGCACTTACTATGCGGCCGTCCTTGTCCTGGCTTGTTCGGGTATCCGGATATCGCGGCACAGGAAAGAAGAGGAGACCGTATCATAAACAAACACAAAGCCTTCGTTGAAGGCTTTTCGTTTATGTTTTGTGATCGATGTAGAGTTTTCCTTCGCGGAGGAAGACTTTGACCTTGTTTTGATAAAGAGCTTCGATATCTTCGATCAGAAGACCGGTCTCTTCCTTTTTCACGATGTCGCGGAGCGTTCCGTCCTGAAAGAAGAGGAAACTGTCGGCATATTCGTAGGCCAGGCAGGGATCGTGGACGGAGAGGATCAGCCTGCGGCCTTCCGTTTGGATCTGCCTGCTGAGGAAGGTCAGAAAGTCATGCTGGCGGAGAAGGTCGAGGGAGGACACCGGTTCGTCCATGACGAGGATCCTGCTGTCCTGGAAGATCGCCCGGGCAAGGTAGATGAGCCTGCGCTGGCCGGAAGACAGGGAAGAAAGATCCTTATGGAAGAGCTCTTCGCTTTCCATCTGTTTCAGCAAGAGAAGAGCTTCTTTTTTATCGGTCTCACGCGGTCCGGCAAAGAACGGCCGTTGATTGATCCTGGCCATGCACAGGAAATCGGCGACCGACATCTTCAGAGAATCATCGGTCTGCTGCGGCACGTAGGAGAACAAGAAAGAACGTTTCCGTTCATCAAGTTCACGGACATCGATCCCGTCAGCCAGGATCTTTCCTTTATCCGGTCTCAGAAGTCCCAGCAGCAGTTTTATCAGTGTCGTCTTTCCTTCGCCGTTGAGTCCCAAAACGGCAGCGATTGAAAAGTCCTTTAAGACAAAGGAAAGATCTTCAAAGACTGTTTGGTCCGGATAGGAAAATGTAACATGTTGAAATTGGATCATGGTCTTCCTTTCTTCGTCTTCAGAAAGAAGAAGAGGATCGCAGCTCCGATGAAGGAGGTGATGATGCTGACGGGGATCTCGGACATCGTTGCCGATCTTGCCAGCGTATCGGAGACCAACAGCAGGACGGCACCGACCGGCATGCATAACAAGAGGGTATCTTCAAAAGAAGAGGCAAAAAAGACATTGACGATGTGCGGAGCCAGCAGTCCGATCCAGGAGACGATGCCGGAGACCGACACACAAGCGGCCGTCAGCAAGGTCGACAGACCGATGCACAAAAATTGTAAGAGCTTCGTATCGACACCGAGCGTTTTCGCCTCGTCTTCCTGAAGAAGCAGTGCCTTGAGACGGTGACGGAACAAGACCGTCAGGATCAGACAGGGCACAGCGATCAGCGCCGTGGACAGGAGCCTGGAGCGGTCGGTCAGGGAGAAGGAGCCCATCAGCCAGTAATCGATGGCGGCGAGCTGGGTCGTCGGATCGGCGAGATATTTGAAGGCCATGATCATTGAATTGGTCAAAGCCGAACAGATGACGCCGGACAGCAGCAGGGAGACCCGCCTGTCGGAGTTGATGAAGCGGGACAGCAGCAGGGAAAACAAGACAGCCAGAATGCCTCCGGCAAAAGAAAAGACCTGTCTGAAAAAGACGGAGTCCCGAAGATACAGGATGGTGACGATCGCCCCGACCGATGCGCCGCCGCTGACACCCAAGGTGTCCGGAGAGACCAGGGCGTTATGAAAGCCGCTCTGGTAGAGATGCCCGGCAACGGCCAGGGCCATACCGCAAAGGGCGGCTTCCAGACAGCGGACCAGGCGGATATTGTAAAAGATGTTGGCAGCCATGCCGCCGTCTTTATGAAACAGGACATCGATGATCCCGCTTAAGGGCAGGGAATAGCGTCCGACACTCAGGGAGACCAGAAGACAAAGGAATGCCGCTCCCCAGGCAAGGCAGAGTTTTTCAGAGGTCTTCATCGCTGATGCTGATGCCGTAATACTTCTGATAGAAGGAGACGGCTTCTTTGACATAGCGGTCCGCTTCGATCAGATCCGGATGCAGGATTCCTGCCATCCAGTAAAGTCCCAGGACGGAAGAAGGCTGCGGATAATCCCAGGCTTCGATCCGGGAAGGGATCATGAAGACATTGCCGGACGATACGGCTTTGAGACCTTTCAATGCTTCATCGTTCATGATTTCATCGACCGTATATTCGGCGTAACTGACGACGAAGATATAGTCGGGATCCCATTCCAGCAACTGTTCCTTGGAGATGTCAGTCCAGCTGCTGCCTTCCAGAGAGGAAGAGACGCAGTTTCCTCCGGCAGCTTCGATCATTTCTTTCTGGTACATTCCGCCGGAACAGCTGCGCAGATAAGAGGATTCACCGGCGATATAGACGTCCGGCCGTTGTACATCCGCAGTCGCCGAAGCGACTTCGCTGACGATCTTGTCGTAATAGGCAATCAGTTCCCCGGCTTGTGCGGAGACACCGCAGACTTTGCCGATGATCGCGATGAGTTCGTTGAATCTGTCGTAGGTTTCCGGATCGACGACGATCGACGGGATCCCGAGATCGCTCAAAACATCAGCTGCGTCTTTTTGTTTCTTCGGCAGGAAGACGACGTCCGGCTGCAGAGCAGCAATGGCTTCGATATTGATCTCTTTGCCTGATCCCACGCCCGGCAGATCGATCAGTTCCGGTGCCGCCAGCTTGTACAGGCCGCGGCTCTTGGCTTTCATCTCCACACCGACGATCCTGTTTTTGAGTCCCAGCGTCAGCATCGAAGCTGTTACCAGATAATAAGTCGAGACGACCTTTTCGGCTTCTTTTTCCAAAGTGACCGTGCGGCCGATCTGGTCGATGATCTCGATGGCGGCGGAAGTTTCTTCCGCCTGTTCCCCGGCAGGCGTTTCTTCCTTTCCCGGTGCACAGCCAAACAGGCTGAAACACAGGAATATGTTCAATAATACGATGATCGTTTTCTTCATTTCCAAGTCTCCCTAAGCGTTATGTTTTTGAAAATATAACCGTCGTTTTCACAATAGCACAGTTTAATCCGATATACTATAGGTGCATGTTCACACTCAAGTTGAATTCCATACTTGTCGATGAAGATAATGAGAGATTTTTCGGAAACGGACCGATGCGCTTACTGGAAGGCGTGAAGCTTTTCGGCTCTCTGTCGGCCTCGGCGCAGGCCATGGGGATGTCGTACTCCAAAGCCCTCAAGCTGATCCGCCGCAGCGAACAGGCACTCGGTTTCAGACTGCTGGAATCTCATTCTGGAGGATACGGCGGCGGCTCGTCGGTCTTGAGTGAAAAAGGAGAGTTCTTCCTTTCTTTGTATAAGGAGTTCTCTTTGAACAACCAAGACTTTGGTGACCGGCATCTGAAAGATCTGTTCATAAACGAAGACAGTGACGTGAAGATCGTCATCCTGGCTTCCGGCACGGGACAGCGTTTTGAAGGGAACAAGCTTTTATATGAGGTCAAAGGGAAGCCGCTGATCGCCTATATATTGGATGTTTTGCATCCTCTGCGGCCGCGATGTATCGTTTCGACCGTTCATCAGGAGATCGCAAAGATCTGTGAAACGGCGGGCTATGAAACGGTCCTGCATGCAGGAGAAAACAAGAGTGCGTCCATCCGTCACGGGATATCGGGGATCGAAGAGCCTTGTGCGACGCTCTTCGTGCAGGGCGACCAGCCGCTCTTGACTCTGACGTCGGTCTGTGCCCTGCTGAAGGAACATAAAAACGATCCGTCTTGTTTCTGCAGACTGTCCTTTGAGGGAAGATCTGCCGCGCCGGTCCTGTTTCCGGCAGATCTGTTTGAGGAACTGAAAAAGCTGGAAGGGGAAGACGGCGGATCGGTGCTGATCAAAAAACATCCGGAGAAAGAGATCCGTGCGGTCGAGGCGCTCTTTCCCTGGGAGCTCTGGGATGTGGATGAAAGAAAAGACCTGGGACCGATCGAAGATCTGATCGCGTATCTGCATAAGGAGGGACGATGATCCATTTTGAAAACTATGTGAGACCGAAGTCGTTTCAAGAAGCGTATGCGCTCGTTCAGGATTACAAGAACGTCGTCTGCGGCGGCATGATGTGGCTGCATCTTTCCGATGCCCGTTATGATACCTGCATCGATCTTTGTGATCTGCAGCTCGATAAGATCGAAGAAGAAGACGGATACTTCAAGATCGGGGCGATGGTGTCTCTGTCGGAGTTAGAAAACCATGCGCCGATCAAAGACTGTTTCGGTACGGCTTTTGAAGATTGCCTGAAGCATATCGTCGGCGTGCAGTTCCGTAACGGCGCCACGCTCGGCGGCAGCATCTGCGCGAAGCTGGGCTTTTCCGATGTCCTCACGCTGCTGCTTCCTTTGAAGACCAGGGTCGTCTTTCATCGTCAGGGGGAAATGACGCTGGAGGAATTCCTCGGGAAAAAGAACGAACGGGACATCCTGAAATACGTCCTGATCCCGAAAAAGAAAGTGAAGGTCCGTTTCCAGTCCGTCCGCAGGACCTATACCGATCTTCCGGTGATCAACGTCTGCGGTGTGAAGGATGACGGCGGGATGATCTTCGCGGTCGGCGCAAGGCCTAACGTCGCCGTTTTGGTCAAAGAAGGGCAGCGGCCGGAATTCGGATCCAACCGGCGGGGATCGAAGGAATACAGGGAACATCTGTATGACGTCCTTGTGAAACGCATCAAGGATGCATTGGAGGAGGACTGATGGAAGCGACATTCATCATCAACAACGAAACGGTCGTGAAGACGATCGATCCGGATATGACATTGCAGAAGTTTCTGCGCAGGGAACACTGCTATTCCGTGAAGTGCGGCTGTGAGACATCCAACTGCGGTGCCTGTACGGTGCTTCTCGACGGCAAGCCGGTCTTGTCCTGCAGCATCCTGGCAGCCAGAGCGGCCGGTCATAAGATCGAGACTCTGGAAGGTCTTCAGAAAGAGGCGGAAGAGATCGGTGCTTTTATCGCCGACGAGGGTGCGGATCAGTGCGGTTTCTGCAATCCCGGCTACATCATCACGATGATCGCCCTGTTCCGGCAGGACAGCGATCCGTCCGATGAAAAGATCAAGACGTGGCTGGCGGGCAATTGCTGCCGCTGCACGGGATACGAAGGACAGATGCGCGGTTTCCTCAGGTACCGCGATCAAAGGTGGGCTGGATGAAAGATCTCAAGATCGTCAACAAGCCCGTCCGCAAGAAGGACGCGATGCAGCTGCTGACGGGGCAGCCGGTCTATACCGATGACCTCATCAAGGAGCCCTGTCTCATCGTCAAACTTTACCGTTCCGTCCATGCCAACGCGATCGTCAAGGACATCGATATTTCCGAAGCGATGAAGGTCGAGGGCATGGAAGCCGTCTTCACTTACAAAGACATCGACCAGGATCAGGACCGCTATACGATCGCCGGTGCTTCGTATCCGGAATTTGCCCCGTATGACCGCCTGATCATCGACCGCCATGTCCGCTATGTCGGCGATGTCGTGGCGATCTGTGTCGGCAGGGATGAAAAAGCCGTCGATCAGGCGATGACGAAGATCAGGGTCGACTACGAGGTCCTGGACGCCGTTCTGGATTTTAAGACGGCTTTGGACAACGCCACGATCGTCCATCCGGAAGCCAACTGGAAGATCCTTGTGGACACCGGAAGTGACGTAAAACGCAATCTCGTCGCCCGGGAATGCAGTTCCATGGGCGATATCGACAAGGTCCTGGCTTCCTGTAAGTATGTGGTCGACCGCACCTATCACACCAAGGCGACCCAGCAGTGCTATATGGAGCCTTTCGCGGTCTATTGCGAGCTCGACCCTTACGGAAGGCTGCATCTGACGTCTTCGACGCAGATCGTCTTCCATATCCGGCGTATCGTCTCCAATGCCTTGCATATACCCAAATCAATGATCCGGGTCACCAAGCCGCGGGTCGGCGGCGGTTTCGGTGCCAAGCAGACGGCAGTCGCGGAAGTCTACGCGGCGTTTGTCACTTACAGACTGCGCAAAGCCTGCAAGATCGTCTTCAGCCGCAAGGAGTGCTTCATTGCCTCCTCACCGAGACACGAGATGCAGATGCATGTGCGCATCGGCGCGGACGGCAACGGCATCATCAAAGGCATCGACTTGCGGACTTTATCCAATACCGGTGCCTATGGCGAACACGGTCCGACGACGGTCGGGCTTTCCGGTCACAAGTCGATCCCGCTCTACGGAAAGCAGGAGGCCTACCGTTTCGAAGGCACCGTCGTCTACACCAACCATATGTCATCCGGCGCTTACCGCGGTTTCGGTGCGACACAGGGACTGTTTGCGGTGGAATCGGCCGTCAATGAACTGGCTGCGCTGATGAAGGAAGACCCGATAAAACTGCGTCTGAAAAACATCGTGAAGCAAGGCGACATCATGCCGGCTTACTTCAACGAACCGCTGACTTCCTGTACCCTGGATAAGTGTCTGCTGCGGGCAAAGGAACTGATCGGGTGGGAAGAGAAGGGACAAAGAAGAGTCCTTGAAAGCGGCAAAGTCCGCACGCTCGGTGTCGCACTGGCAATGCAGGGATCGGGCATCTCGTCGGTCGATGTCGGATCGGCGTCACTGAGCCTGAATGACGGCGGTTTCTACACGCTGAACATCGGCGCTGCCGATATCGGTACGGGCTGTGATACGACATTGAGTCAGGTGGCTGCCGAAGTTCTCGACTGCAGCATAGATCAGATTCAGGTCTTCGGTGCGGATACCGATATCTCACCTTATGACTCGGGATCTTATGCGTCTTCGACGGCGTATGTGACCGGCAAAGCGGTCGAACGCTGTGCGCTGAAGCTCCGTGAGAAGATCCTGGAATTCGGCGCCGGGATGCTTGGGGAAAATGCCGGGCATTGTGAATTCGACGGAGAGAAAGTCTTTTTCGAAGACAAGTCGGTCTCGCTGGCACAGATCGCCGATGCGTCGATGGTCTATAACAACGAAGCTCTCAAGGAGAGCGTCTCACATTCTTCCAGGACGTCACCGCCGCCGTTCATGGCCGGGACGGTCGAACTGGAGACCGATCTTGAGACCGGGGAGGTCAAGGTCGTCGAATATGTCGGCGTCGTCGACTGCGGTACGCCGCTCAATCCGAATCTGACCAGGATACAGACGGAAGGAGGTATCCTGCAGGGCATCGGCATGGCTTTGTATGAAGATGTCAATTATTCTTCCAAGGGAAGCGTGCTGGAGAACTCCTTCATGGAATACAAGGCGCCGTGCCGGATGGATGTGGAAAAGATCACGGTCGACTTCGAGCCGTCTTACGAAGATCTGGGACCGTTCGGTGCCAAATCGATCGGTGAGGTCGTCATCAATACGCCTTCTCCCGCCATACAGGAAGCTGTCTATCAGGCTTGCGGAAAACGTTTCTACGAATTGCCGATCAAGGCGGAAGACATCATCATGAAATAAGAAAAAAGCTTTACCGCGAACGGTAAAGCTTTTCTTACGTCGTATCTTATTCTTCCTCTTCTTTCCGACGCAGGATCGCAAACAGCAGAAGCAGGAGGAGCCCGATGATGAGCAATGCCGGCAGAACGATCAGCCGCGGTCAGAGAAACAGTGTCTTCAGCCAGGATAGTATTGGCGGACAGAAGCAGAAGGCAAAGGACAGAAAGAAGAGTTTTTGTGAAGGTTCTTTTCATACCGGTCATCTCCGTTGATGTTTATTGTTTATAAATATAACTGATTTTATTTTAAACCTCTGTTGTAAAAAAGCATGTAAGAGAATATGAAAAAAGATAATTTATAATGAAAGTAAAGAGGTGTTCCTATGTCCAAGATCCTGATCATTCATACGGGCGGTACCATCGGTATGACGAAGACCCCCGAAGGTTATAAACCCGACGGCACGTATTTCAAGGATGCAGTCTTTCACATGGATTCTTTGAAAGCGGAGAAGATGCCGGACTGGGACTTCATGGAGCTCGATCCTCTGCTGGACTCTTCTCGGATGGGCCTGAAGGAGTGGAACCGGATCGGCAGACTGATCGCCGATCATTATGCATCTTATGACGGTTTCGTCATCCTGCACGGAACGGACACGATGGCTTACAGCGCTTCCGCTTTGTCGTTCATGTTGAAGGGGCTGAAAAAGCCGGTCATCCTGACCGGTTCGCAGATCCCTTTATGCGAAGTGCGCAGTGACGGCCGGGACAATTTGATCACATCGATGTTGATCGCGGGGGAAGGAAGAGTGAAGGAGGTCTGCATCTACTTCGGGGGACTGCTGCTGCGGGGCAACCGCGCCAGCAAGTATTCGGCCACGGGCATGCAGGCTTTCGAGAGCCCGAACTATCCCATTCTGGCCAAGGCCGGGATCTTCGTGCAGTATAATGAATCCGCATTTCTGAAAGAAAGCGGCGGAGAGTTCGAATTCGTTCCGTTCAAAGACGTGCCGATC
>JAEEGL012097027.1_pt1 | contig 12958 bp, 10 predicted proteins | sample 9134231 | NCBI WGS metagenome assembly JAEEGL01 (sample SAMN16246548, study PRJNA631951) | gut metagenome | biome: gut microbiome; feature: rumen; material: fiber-attached | host: Bos | place: Iran: Karaj | collected 2018-10 | reverse complement strand
GTCAGGGGCAGATGACCGCTGAAATTCTTTTCACCGAACAGCAGCTCGGCAAGCGCTGTCCCGCCTGCCTGTCCGGGATACCATGCAAAAACCGTGGCATTGCCGCCCTGTACATTCAGACTGGATCCTGCCGCGATGACAGTCACAAGTTTTTTTGCACTTCGGGCAAGAATGTCAAGCAGACGCCGCTGCGATTCCGGAATCTGTAGATCTTTTTTATCACCGCTGAAATACTCGTTGCCTGTGTCTCCTTCTTCGCCTTCCAGTCCGGCGTCCAGTCCGACACACGCAATCGTGACATCTGCCATTTCTGCATACATTGCTGCTTCAGCAAGTCTGTCGTCCGCCTGCGCAAGTCCCGATGTTCTGTCTTTAAATAAATGGCATCCCAGGCTGTATAATACGCGTATTCCGTGTTTTTGACAGTATGCGCGCAGTCCCTCAAGGAATGTGACATATCGGCTGCTGGTGCCGTTATAGTTTCCTTCCAGTGCAGGGATACTGTCCGCGTTGGGGCCAATGACGGCAATCGTCCGGATCCGGTCCGGGTTCAGCGGAAGCAGACCGTCATTCTCAAGCAGTACCATGCTCTTTTCAGCTGCTTCAAGCGCCAGTGCAGCATGTTCGTCCGTATCCGTATCCGTCACCGGGATCGCATTGTATTCGCAGTCCTTATCAAACAGTCCGAGCAGGAAACGCGTTGTAAACAGTCTCTCACACGCTGTTGTGATTTCCTGTTCCGTTACAAGTCCTTCCTGAAGCGCTTCCAGAAGATGCAGATAGGTATTTCCGCAGTTCAGGTCGCATCCGTTCTTCAGCGCAAGAGCCGCACTCTCCGGAGCGGTGGCCGTCACTTTGTGATGCTCGTGAAAATCCCGAACAGCCCAGCAGTCACTGACTACGTGGCCCTGAAATCCCCATTTCCCCCGAAGTGTTTCTTTCAGCAGCATTTTGCTTCCGCAGGCCGGCTCCCCGTTAACACGGTTATACGCGCCCATAACGGACTCTACATCACCCTCTTTGACCGTGGCTTTGAACGCAGCGAGATACGTCTCGGCCAAATCTTTCGGATTTACGCTGGCGTCAAATTCATGGCGGAGCGCTTCAGGTCCGGAGTGGACCGCAAAATGCTTGCTGCAGGCGGCCACTTTCAGGTATTTGCCTTTTCCCTGTAGTCCGCGGATAAACCGTATACCCAGACGGGATGTCAGATAAGGATCCTCACCGTAGGTCTCATGCCCCCTGCCCCATCTCGGATCTCTGAAAATATTGATATTGGGACTCCATACGGTAAGACCTTTATAAATATCCCTGTCTCCATGTCCGCTCTGGCCGTTGTACTTTGCCCGGGCTTCATCGGAAATGACATCAGCGATCTTTTCCTGAAGATCTTCATCAAACATAGCCGCAAGCGCGATTGCCTGCGGGAATACAGTGGCTGTACCGGCGCGTGCAACTCCGTGCAGAACCTCATTCCACCAGTTGTAGGCCGGAATACCAAGTCGATCGATCGCAGGCGCATCATACCGCAGCTGAGATGCTTTTTCTTCCAGTGTCATACGGCTGACCAGTTCCGCTGCTCTGGCTTTCGCTTCGGTCCTGTCTCTCATGCTGTTCTCTCCTTCAGGATTATTATCTATATCATTTCAACAATTCTGTATTTGATTCCTTCTGCTGGTGCACCGAACGGAAGGATTGAAAAAGACTGCTGCATGGAGCAGCAGTCTTTTGTGCACAAATCACACACGCTTGACTTCCTTGATCTTGGCCGCTTTTCCCTGACGTTCACGCAGGTAATAAAGCTTTGCGCGGCGGACCTTACCACGGCGGATGATATCCACATGATCCACACGGGGGGAATTGATCGGGAAAGTACGTTCGACGCCGATACCGTAGGACACGCGGCGGACAGTGAATGTTTCACGGATGCCTCCGTTGCGCTTGGCGATAACAGTGCCTTCGAAAGCCTGCAGACGTTCGCGGTTACCTTCGACAACCTTGACCCATACACGTACGGTATCGCCAACGTTGAACTGCGGAAGATCGCTGCGGATCTGTTTTGCTTCGATGGAACGGATGATTTCGTTCATGGTTTGTGCCTCCTTCCCTCATAGACGTTCGTGCTCCGGTGGTTCATCCGAACGGATGAATCTTTTTGCCCGGACAGAGGACCGTCCGCATAACATTAAACTTATAACACAAATATAGCACATTTGCAAGCAAAAAGTTGAATTACAGGTCGATAAATTTTTCAAATTCAGGCAGAATACCGATCCCGTCAGGATAATGTGCTGCAAACTGCGGAATCGCATGGGATGGAAAACTGTTCCCTTCGATAAAAGTGGGGCCGTTTGCCGTAATCGCCACATCCCAGGCGATAAAACGCATCTGAGGGATTTTCATAGCCGCTTCCATGCACATTTTCTTTGCTTCTTCCCAATACGGGATCTGGAATCCGATGATGCTTGTATCGGTCATGGGATGCTTGATAAAAGTGTTTCCCTGTTTATCCGCACCTACGGTTTGCAGCCTGCCTGTTTCCAGGTTGATCCTCGACGCCATGCCCCCGCAGTCAACATTGTCCATCACTTTACCGTTTCCGATCCGAAGGAATGCATATACGATGCCCTGCTGCTTGTCACCGAGAAGCGTGGCGATACGGCATGTATTGACAGATGTCGGACAGAGGGAAGCCATCTTGGGATGCTGCACGACGATCTCTTCCAGAATACCGATCCCGTCTTTACGAAGCTTCTTCAGGAATTCATCAGGACCGTCTTTCCAGTCGTTTTCGGTATATTTCTGAATGCCGACACCGCTGGAACCCTCGAGAGGTTTGCCGATCAGCTGATTGAAATTGCGGCAGAGTGTGTAAACATCCTCGGGCTTTGTCTCATCATTGATCCGCAGCCATTTGCGGGGGATCCACTCCTTAAAGAACTCGTTGAACTCGGCTTTGTCGTCAAATGTATGCCAGTACTCCTTCGGATTCATCCGTCTGACGATATCGTTTGAAATTCCCCGGGTAATAACGGTCTTCCGCTGCTCATCGTTCAGCCTGTACATCTGGGCGATCTTGTAATCGATATAACCGGCATTGTATCTGATGCCGCACTTCAGCATATCGGTCATCAGCCAGAGCCTTCCCTTTCCGCTGCGTTTTTTCAGAAGGCCCGTCGTTTTCCACATGGCTTTCCAGTCCATTTTCATCAGGCGTTTCCGGAAATACTGCATTCTGGTCATATCAAGTTCTTCCCTTTCTTTATACGTTGAAACGGAACAGGGTAATGTCTCCGTCTTTCATGACATAATCTTTGCCTTCACTTCTGATCAGCCCTTTTTCCTTACAGGCGGTCATGCTTCCGAGCTCTGCAAGCGTGTCAAAAGGAACGATCTCAGCGCGGATGAATCCTTTTTCAAAATCCGTGTGGATCTTGCCGGCAGCCTGAGGAGCTTTGGTGCCGTTTCTGATCGTCCATGCGCGGCATTCATCTTCACCTGCCGTCAGGAATGAAATCAGTCCAAGCAACTGATAACTGGCTGTGATCAGCCTGTCGAGTCCGCTCTGTCCGATGCCGAGTTCTTCCAGGAATTCTTTTTTCTCATCCGGTCCCATGGAAGCGATATCCTGTTCGATAGCGGCAGAGATAACGATCACGCCTGCATTTTCTGCGTCTGCAACACGCCGCACCTGTTCAACATAAGGAATCTGGTTCTCTTCCTTTCCCAGATCGTTTTCGGAAATATTGGCCGCATAAATGACAGGTTTGGTGGTCAGAAGGAACCAGTTCTGCATGATCTGCTTTTCATCGTCTGAGCATTCAAGCGTGCGGGCAGGTTTCCCGCTTTCAAGATGCGCATAAAGCCTCAGGGCCAGTTCTGCTTCAGCCGCTGCGGTTTTATCACCGCCGCGGCAGCTTTTTTCAGCCTTTTCCCTTCTTTTCTGGACTGTTTCCATGTCCGCAAAGATCAGTTCCAGATTGATCGTATCGATATCCCTAACCGGATCAACACTGCCGTCCACATGGATAATATTATCGTCATCAAAGCAGCGTACGACGTGAACGATCGCATCAACTTCCCGTATATGGGACAGGAATTTGTTTCCCAGGCCTTCGCCGCGGCTTGCACCCTTTACGAGTCCGGCAATATCAACAAACTCGATTGTCGCAGGCGTAACCTTCTTGGGATGATACATCGCGGCAAGGACATCAAGCCTGTGATCCGGTACGAGGACAATGCCTGTATTCGGCTCAATGGTACAGAAAGGATAATTCTCAGCCTGGGCACCGGCATTTGTGATCGCATTGAACAAAGTGCTCTTCCCGACATTCGGAAGGCCGACGACACCGAGTTTCATAACAGCGCAGATCTCCTTATAAACGGGGAAAACCCGTCTTATTTCCAAGTGAAAATTATATCCGCAGCCACGTATACAGTCAAGCTTTCCAAACATGGAACGATATGATAGAATACAGTAACCAATTTTCGGGAGGAAGCTTTATGTCAATCCTGCAAAGCGCTTTGCTTGGCCTGATCCAGGGACTCGGTGAGTTCCTTCCTGTATCTTCCAGCGGTCACCTGCTTCTGACCCGTCTGTTTCTGGGGTTCCAGACCGATTCTCCCGCGATGAAGATGCTTGATATCCTTCTTCATGTCGGCACGCTGATCCCGGTACTGATCGTTTTCCGGAAAGACTGGATTGATATGATCCTCCATCCATTCCGCAACAAAACGCTCCTGCTTCTGATCATCGCTTCAGTTCCTACCCTGGCTGTATATATGCTGGCCAAGAAACTGTTCCCCACCGTCAATGGTTTCTCTGTTTTTGACAGCGGCTGGTTTCTGGGTACTTCTTTTCTGATCACCGCGCTTTTCCTTTTGCTCTGTGACCGGATCTCCTTCCGCAGGACAGCCCGCGGCAGCGGGAAGGTCGGTATACTTCAGGCTGTTGTTATGGGACTTTTTCAGGGGATCGGTATGATCCCCGGTGTATCCCGCAGCGGTTCCACCATTCTTGGAGGAATATCCACAGGCCTGAACAGGTCAACGGCTGCCAAATTTTCATTTATGATGAGTGCGCCTGCCATTGTCGGTTCACTTCTGATGGAAGGCAAGGATGCTCTGGAACTCGGCTACGCCAGCGAGATCGAACTGATTCCGTGTATCATCGGTATCATCATCGCTGCATCTGTCGGATACCTTGCTATTCGTTTTATGCTGAAAATCATTGCAAAAGTTCCGCTTTCCTGGTTCGCCCTGTACCTGGCTGTCATCGGGATTGTGTATCTTGCGCTCCAGATGACCGGCAGCCCGTACGTACCGCCTTTTTCCATACCCGCAGGCATGTGATCCTGTTCGATTCCTGATTCTTGACAGAAACGGAGGTGTTCGGATTGAAAAAAATGACAGCGCTGCTGCTTGTTTTTGTTTTCATCTTCACCTCTCTTTCCGCTGCTTCAGCAGCAAAGAAGAACTCGGATCCGTCTCCGACCAGCGAACCCATCCCTGAACCGACGCTTTCACCCGATGCGGCTGACTATGATCCTGAACATCCTGAGAATCTTGATCCCGATCAGTTATATGCACTCTCTGCTGTGCTGATGACACAGGATAAAGGCGAAATCATTTTTGAAAAAGATCCGGATACAATCCGTTATCCGGCATCCATGACCAAGATCCTGACCGTTCTGCTCGGTATCATGTATGTGGATGATCTCTACCAGACCGTTGTGGTTTCAGACACAGCCGTAGCGGTTCCTGAAGACTCATCCACGATGTATCTGAAAGCCGGCGAGGAAATCCGCTTTATTGATGTCCTTTACGGAACAATGCTTCTGTCCGCAAACGACGGCGCCAATGTGATCGCCGAAACGGTATCAGGCGACATCCCGCGTTTTGTCAGTCTGATGAACGATACCGCCCGGGCTTTTGGCTGTTACAGTACGCATTTTGTCAACGCACACGGCTATCACGATGATGATCATTATTCCACTGCGCGTGATATTGCGGTCATTTCACGGGAAGCCATGAAAAACGATACTTTCAGGGAAATCGCCGGTACCGTTACGTATCAGATTCCGCGTTCCAATATGCAGCGCGCCCGCACCATCACGACCAAATCGGAATATATGCTGACCGGGTCTGAGGATAAACCCAACAAATACTACTATGAATATGCAACAGGCCTGAAAACCGGTTCACATTCACATTCGGGTTACTGTTTTGCCGGATCCGCTTCCAAAAACGGCGTCGATCTCATTTCCGTTGTTATGTACACCGGCAAACGTGCGCGCTGGGCGGATACGATCAAGCTGATGAATTACGGATTCAGTCAGTATATGAGCGTGACTCCCGTGGAGCTCTACAACATGAATCCGATTACCATAGAAACAAGCAATTACTCCACATCCGATTCAAACCGGGGCAGGATTCAGCTGATCTGTACACCTTCCGAGGGGACCGGAAACGTTTATATCGTCTCAACCAAATCCGATATCCGCAGAATGGCCGATAATCTGAAGGATTATGTCCTGATCCAGTATACGCGCGATGATTTCCAGGCACCTTTCACCGCCGGAGAAAAGATCGGCACCATGACGTATTTCCCGGACAAAGGTGATCCTGCCGTATATATCCTTTCCGCCTCAAGAAGCGTTGATCAGCGGGAAAATGTTCCGAAAACCCTTGAACAGATCATTGCCGAGACGAATGCCGATCCCAATCCTTTTCCGCCTTTCAGTTTTGAACTGGCATTGATTTTGTTCGGTCCTTTGCTGCTCATCGCCGGTCTGACCGCTTTTCTTTTGATCCGCCGCAAAAAAAGAGGAGCGCATCATCTTCGCGCTCCAAAGCCTGTCAACCGATATGTAAAATAATGATATCATGAATGTTCCGCCGGAAGCATGACGGAGAAAACCGTTCCGCAGCCCGGTTTGGATCTGACGCGTATTTTGCCGTTGTGTGCGATCACGATAATCCTGGCGATGCTCAGTCCCAGACCGTGCCCGCCCGTTTCAGATTTTCTTGCCTTGTCACTTCTGTAGAACCTGTCAAATATTCTGGGCAGATCTTCCTGGGATATTCCTTGCCCTTCGTCTCTGACGGACAGGCAGCACGTTCCGTCCGCTTCTTTCCGGCATGAAAGGCTGATGTTTGTCCCTGACTGTGAATATTTGACCGCATTGTCACACAGAATTCTCAGCACCTGCTTCATCATGTTACGGTCAGCTTTGATCTGCATTGATTCAAGGGATACTATGTTAAAACTGTATTCCTGATGCACCATGGCCTCTTCCTTCTGAACCTCGGCGATCAGTTCAGCCGGATCAAAAGGAGAGATCTCCATCATCAGTGTTTTCTTGTCATGCCGCGCAAGGAAAAGAAGACTTTCCACAAGATCCTTCATTCCTTCTGTTTCCTGGGAAATGGCCGCTATCCCTTCCTCCAGTACCTCGGGATCGTCTTTCCCCCATCTGCGGAGCATATCCGTATAACCGCGAATAACGGATATCGGTGTGCGCAGTTCGTGGCTGGCATCTGAAACGAACTGTTTCTGGCTGTTGTAACTCCTTTCGATCCTGTCAAGCATCCGGTTGATGACTGCTGCAAGGTCTTTCAGCTCATTCTTGGTACCGGCAATATTGATCCTGTTTGAAAGGTTGCTTTCAGACAGCGTCTCTGCCATTGATGCAATATCCCGGATCGGCGCAAGGACCCGTTTGTTCAGCCGTTGATCATGCCGGAAAAAATACGCCATCCGAAACAGATCGCAAAGGATCACTCCGCACATCAGCATGAGCCAGAACAACAGGATATCATGGATATTCAGGCTGACAATCCATTGCTTTTCCGGGGCAGACGAGTAATAGAATCTGATTTCCCCGTCACTGAACAATCGCCTGAACAGAACCGAAAACTGTTGCCCGAGCCTCGGAAAAAAGTCGGTTTCAGGTACGATCTCTGATATTTCCGCTTTCAGATAGCCGTTTTCGATCATTGACGGTGTTTCCTGCGTATCATCCGGGATCATGTTCCCCAGTTCTCGCGAAACAGGATAACTGATGAAAGCACACAGCAATACCGTCAGGATCACTGCAACCGGAATAAAACTGCGGAACAGTTGTATGCAGTAATGCAGGGCGATCCGGAACGTCAGCGAAAGCCTGATCCGGCTGAGTCCTCCGTGTACCTTCCCGCTGACTCTGTTGGCGATCACAAAGTCACGCGTTCCGGCTTCCCCTGCTGTTTTCTGCTTTTTGTTTTTATCCCTGTTCTTCTTCATATTCAAACAAATATCCAACCGACCGGATGGTATGAATCGTTTTGATGCCAAACTGATCGTCGATCTTGTGACGCAGATACCTTATATAAACGTCAACAATGTTGGAATCTCCTATATAATCATAGCCCCAGACTTCATTCATGATCTGGTCGCGTGTGACGGCCTTTCCGCGGTGTTCCATCAGGTATTTCAGCGTATCAAATTCTTTTCTGGTCAGAGATACAGGTGCATCCCCGATATGGACCTGCCATGATGCTGTGTCAATACAGACCGGTCCGGCTGTCAGGATATGGCTTTGCTCCTCCGTTTCCCGGATATCCTTTGCACGTCTTTTCTTCAGTGCGACCCGGATCCTTGCGAGCAGTTCCTCGATAGCAAACGGTTTCGTGACATAATCATCCGCTCCCATATCAAGGCCCATCACCTTATCTGAAACATCGTCTTTCGCAGTCAGCATAATGATGGGGAGATCGCTCGTGTGCCTGATTCTTCGGCAGACTTCGATCCCGCTGAGCTCCGGAAGCATCAGATCCAGTATCATCAGGTCCGGGTCAGCTTCCGTCGCCGTATCCAGACCGCTTCTTCCGTCAAATGCGGTCAGGACTTCATACCCTTCATGTTTCAGTTCCAGTTCAAGGAATCTTGCGATTTTCTTTTCATCTTCCACAATCAGAATGGTCGGCATCTGGATCAGTCCTTCTTTTCATTTTAAAGCAAGACACAAACGGTACGCTTTTAGGATACCGTTTGTGTATAGATCAGCCGATCGTGACCGAGGAATACCCGTCCTGATCGTTTTCTTCGGTTATTTCCCCGTCCCGGGTTTCAGCCTGCACGGGGACCTGAAGCGTCGGCACACTGGAAGCCGCCGCAGAATAAGCATTGTGGAAACTGGTCGCTGCCGGATTGCTTTCGAAGAAAGAATCCATCGTCTCTTCGATCTCTTTAGCCTGATCTTTCAGGTTGTCTGTCTGATCCCTGAACAGATCGGCTTTGTTCTTCATCTCTTCCTGATCGGACTTCTCATTCTTGTCAGTATTGATATTCAGATCGAATTTCACTGTCCCGTTTTTCTTCAGATCCTTCGTTTCGTTGGTAATGGTCTGCACCACGCTGGTAACGGATGATTTTGCGTTCTGGGCAGCATTTCTGACCATCTTTTCGAGATTTTCAGTTTCAAACTCCGGATCCATTTTCGTAAAGGAAAACTGGTATCCCAGAATCATCGATACAATGATTCCGGCAATCGTCATGTGGGGAGCAAGCAGCAGGCAAAGACCGCCGAACAGAACAGACACGTTGAAAATGTTTGTATCACCCTTGCGGATTTTGACTCTGCAGCGATACAGTTTCTGCAGGAAGTTCAGGGCTTTTTCCTTGGTTTCACCTTTTTTTGAGTTGCCGTTCATTTCTTTTGTTCCTTCTTTCTGTGTATGATCTTCATTCTTCAGTCTGCCGTGCTTTTCCAGATCGATCAGGGCGCGGGCAACGCTGCCATTATGATAATCGAGCAGCGCGACCGCTTCCTGATAACTGATCCCACTCTTTTGTCTGAGCAGTTCGATATCTTCGATCGTATATGGCTCCATCGGACAATCTCCTTTCCTGCCGTTTTGATCCGGCGGAATGATCATATCATACCACTGAACATGTTGTTCTGAAAAGCAGACAAAAATGACATGAAAATCAGATTAAAAAGTGGATTTTGCTTTTGTTTTTCTTCTGATTGACGGAAGAATCTTCATCTTTACAGAAAAAACCCGATGTGATAGGATTCAATTAAGGAAAAGCAATAATTTACAGGGGGACAGAATCATTATGAGCATGGAACAGATCAAGAACGGCACAGCGATACTGGGGATCGAATTCGGCTCCACCCGGATCAAAAGTATCCTGATCGGCCGTAACCATGAAGTGCTTGCCAGCGGAAGCCATGAGTGGGAAAACGATTATGTCGACGGTATCTGGACATACAGTGAAGAAGCGATCATCAAAGGACTGCAGGCCAGCTACGCAGATCTGAAAGCCGATGTCTTATCCCGTTACGGCGCACATCTGAACAGGCTGGGAGGGCTTGGCATCAGCGCCATGATGCATGGTTACCTTCCCTTTGACAATGATATGAAGCTGCTTGTACCTTTCAGGACATGGCGGAACACGATTACAGGACCTGCTTCTGAAAAGCTGACAGAGGTCTTTTCATTCAACATGCCTCAGCGCTGGAGCCTGAGCCATCTTTATCAGGCCGTCCTGAATGATGAACCTCATGTAAAGGATATCGCCTTCCTGACAACGCTCGCCGGCTGGATTCATTATCTCCTGACAGGCAGGAAAGTGCTAGGCGTGGGTGACGCAAGCGGAATGATGCCCATTGATTCTGACACATGCTCTTACAACGCTTCAATGATTAAATCTTTTAACAGCCTGGTAGCTGATAAAAACTATACATGGAAACTGCCCGATATCCTTCCCGCTGTTCTTTGTGCCGGTGAAAATGCCGGTACGTTGACGGAAAGCGGAGCGCTTCTGCTCGATCCGACAGGCGAACTTCAGCCGGGATGTCCGCTTTGCCCTCCTGAAGGTGACGCGGGAACGGGTATGACTGCAACGAACAGTGTCAGGGCCAGAACAGGCAACGTCAGCGCAGGCACATCCATTTTCAGCATGATCGTACTGGAAAAACCCATGAGCAGAGTTTATCCGGAAATTGATATCGTCACGACTCCGACCGGCAAACAGGTCGGTATGGTCCACTGCAACAGCTGCACCAGCGATATCAATGCGTGGGTCTCCGTTTTCCGTGAATTCGCTGCCCTGATGGGGATACAGACCGAAGCAGGCGACGTGTTCACCAGGCTGTTCCGGAAATCCCTGGAGGGCGACCGTGACTGCGGCGGTCTTGTAAACTTCAATTATCTTGCCGGCGAACCTGTTACCGGGCTTTCCGAAGGGCGGCCCATGTTCCTCCGGCTTCCTGACGCTTCTCTGAATCTGGCCAACTTTATGCGCGCGCAGATCTACGCCAGTATGGAAACATTGAAATACGGCATGGAAATCATGAACCGCGAAAACGTTGCTATCGAGTGCGTATACGGTCACGGCGGACTTTTCAAAACGGAAGGTGTCGGACAGAATTATCTGGCCGCGGCTATTCATGCCCCTGTCACCGTTATGGAGACCGCAGGAGAAGGCGGCGCCTGGGGTATCGCACTGCTGGCGGATTATATGGTATACCGTAAAAACGGCGAAACACTGGAGGATTACCTGCAGAACCGGGTCTTTACGGGGATGAAACAGATGACCGTAGCGCCGGATCCTCTGGATGAAGAAGGATTCAATCGCTATATGGATCGTTTTGTCAGTTGCATTGCTGCTCAGAAGGCCGCCGCTGAACATTTCAGGAACTGATGGAGGCCTCGATTCTTGAAAGCCGTCGTATTCGATCTTGATGATACGCTGCTCCGGGATGATCTGACGATTTCCGATTTTACCGTCCGCGTTTTTCAGGCTCTTCATGCCCGAGGATTCCGTATCATTGCAGCAAGCGGTCGCTCACAGTTCAGTATGAAACCATATCTGGACCAGCTTGGCTGCGTATCCGGATATATTTCCTGCAACGGTGCCGAAATCTGGGACGGAATCAGCCATCGTCTTCTTTTCCGTGAACTGCTTTCTGCTGATCTTTCCCTTGAAATTGCCCGTTTTGCCGAACATTATGCCTGTTATGCACAGGTATATGACGGAAGCTGTTTTTATTTCAGTCAGTACGGGCCATGGGCAGACCGTTATGCTTCCGCGACGCGGCTGACCGGCATTTATGTCGGCCGGCTGAGCGAATTCATCCGAGAACCCCGTAACAAAATCCTGCTGATTGACCGGGAGGACAGGATTTCATTCCTTTATGCCGAAGCATTGAAACAGTTTCAGGGACGCGCTTCCGTGACCTGTTCGCAACCGATTTATCTGGAATTCAATCCCCTGAAAGCCTCTAAGGGAATTGCCCTTGAATCAATCTGCGCGTATCTTGGCATCCGCCCTGAAGATACGGTTGCCTTCGGCGACAGTCTCAATGACCTTTCCATGCTGCGCCGTGCCGGAATCGGTGTCGCGGTATCGAACGGCTGGAAAGAAATACTTCCCTGCTGCGATGACATCTGTATGAGCAATAATGATGACGGGCCTGCTCGTTGGCTGAACGAGCACTATCTGAACAGCGAGGTGAGCCCATGATCTCGGCAAAGGATTTCGCATCCGCGCTGCGTCTTGAATGTCTGGTCCCTTCATCCAGGACCGAATGGGATATCCGGACGCCTGATCTGAACAGACCCGGAATTCAGTTCTGTGGTTTTTATGAATTCTTTGCCTTTGAACGGCCCCAGCTGATCGGTATGGCTGAAATGGCATATCTCGAACAGCAGGAACCGGAAAAACGGAAAGAGATCCTTGAACGGTATTTCAGTTATCCGGTACCGTGCGTGATCATATGCAGAAGCCTGACACCTCCTCCGGAGTTGCTTCAGGCAGCGGCTTCGCACGACGTTCCTGTTTATTCCAGCCAAATGGTGACCAGCAAATTTACAGCCCTTGCGATCAATTATCTGAACCGTTGCCTTGCGCCCCATATCACCAAACACGGCGTCCTTGTGGATGTCTACGGGGTTGGTGTGTTTCTTT
>JAEEGL016100280.1_pt1 | contig 12959 bp, 14 predicted proteins | sample 9134231 | NCBI WGS metagenome assembly JAEEGL01 (sample SAMN16246548, study PRJNA631951) | gut metagenome | biome: gut microbiome; feature: rumen; material: fiber-attached | host: Bos | place: Iran: Karaj | collected 2018-10 | reverse complement strand
GCTGGCCATGGTCGATGACCTCAGAGAGAAGGGCATCAGCCTGATAGCCCTTCAGGACAATATCGACGCGACAACACCCGCAGGGAAGATGATGATGCAGATGATGGCCATCCTCGCAGAGTATGAGCGGAACCTTATCATCGAGCGGTGCCAGACAGGCCGGAAGGTGGCCATGGCTGCAGGAAAGAAGATGGGACGGCCACAAGAGCCGCATAACAGCAAGGCCGATGCCGCTGCAGCCATGTATAAAGACCACATGCCGATAGCCCAGATTATGGAGTCCCTGGGAGTGAAGTCGAACAGGACGATATACAAGTACCTTCAGCAGAAGGGAATCAAAGCAAACAGAAAATGAATTTGTAACGAAATCAAAGATAGAGTTATGACAAAGAAGAAACAGACAACAGACCCGTTTGAGGTTGAAATGCTCGACCTCTGGAACGAGGTGGGCGGTCAGATGGTCATCAAGTACCATACGGCAACCATCAAACCGGATAAAGGTGACCTTCAGCAACTCCGGGACAAAGGCTTCAAGACCGACATCATGACGTGTATCATCGCCAATGTCGGCGCACACCTTGGAGAAGAGAAGGCTATGGCATTCCTACAGGAAGCCGCTGCCGCCGGTGCAGCACCCAGCGTTACGTTCGAGGCTGCAGAGGGCGAGGTCCTGAACATCAGCAGCCCGGAAGAGAACCCGATGGTTGACCAGTTGGTACAGGCCATCGAGAATCAAGGAAAGGAGGATTCAATTGAAAAAGAAGAATTTGAAGAATTTGAGTAGCTGAGAAACGACTTGATATTCCAATCTGGAACTTCAAGTTGGGGTGGCACTCATAATGTAACGAAATCAAAAAAAGAATGACGGCTAATAAAAACACATACGAGTTTACCGATGCCAAGGGCATTGTGGTTGCCGGGGACATACACGGTGACTTCAAGGCACTGGTATATAAGTGCTGCATCCAGTATCAGATGACGGACACGCTTATCATCGTGGCCGGTGACTGCGGCTTTGGCTTCCAACGGCCAGGCTACTATGAGGACTTGTATATGCAGCTTAGTGGCCGACTGTCCAAGGCCAACAACTGGCTGGTGTTCGTCCGGGGAAATCACGATAACCCTGCATACTTCGACGGCCATCAGGTGAACTACAAGCGGTGGAAGGCCGTGCCGGACTATTCCGTTCTGAAGGTCTGCGGTCACACCATCCTCTGTGTCGGTGGGGCAATATCTGTGGACAGGACGTATAGGTTATCTGAGATGTACGGCATGACTGTCGTCATTGAGGAAGACAGGCGACTTGAAGTAGCCTATTACTGGCCGGACGAAAAGCCTGTCTATGATGAAGCCAAGCTGGAGGCCATCGATAAGGTAAGCGCTATCGATACGGTCATCACGCATACGGCTCCGTCGTTCTGCGAGAAACAGTCACGGGCAGAAATTCAGAACTGGCTTATAAAGGATGAAGATCTGCTGCAGAACATCAAGGAAGAGAGGAAAGTTATGGACAACATACAAGCCTACCTATATGCACACAGTCATCCCGTCGATCAGTGGTACTACGGACACTTCCATCAGTCCTGGCACGGCGAGATTGACGGCGTGAGATACAATATGCTCGATTGTTTGGAATTAAGGGAATTGAGGTAACAAAATCAAAGCGACATGAATAAGTATTCCAATCAAAGGTATAAAGTCTATACCAGATGCGCCGGTCATTGTGGCTACTGTGGAAAGGAACTGAACGCAGACACACTGATTACGGCTAAGATAGATCCGAGAGGCGTTAAGATCTTCCGCAATCTGATGCCCTGCTGTGAGGAATGTCACAGGGATAAAGGATTGTTGAACCTTGACATGTTCCGTCTGAAGAAAGTCTGGCCGTCACTTACTGACGAAGACAAACAAGGCTTCAGGAATATATGCCGGAAGGTTAGAGAATATAAGTTTTATTTTGAAACCGTTCATCAGTATATGCCGAAAGGCAGAGACATTGAGCCATGGGAGTCATAAAGAAAATAATATTCCTCGACTTCGACGGTGTTCTGGCGACAGACAGGTATCAGACACAACTGTTTGATGATGGTGTACAGCTTCATGTGGATGAGTACGGAGCCAAGTTCGACCCGGTATGTGTGGAGTGCCTGCGTCAGATTATCGACAGTACCGATGCCGACATAGTGGTGACATCGACATGGAAGATGGAGAGGGGGCTGGACGGCATGCAGCATATGTGGGAAGCCAGACAACTTCCCGGCAAGGTGATAGGGGTGACACCAGACATCGACCCTATCCATAGAGGGAACGAAATAGATGCGTGGCTTGACGCACGGACGGGCACAGTCCGCTATGCCATCATCGATGACTGTCCTTTCCAAGATTTCTTCAGGGAAGAGCAGCTGCCGTTCCTTTTCAAGGTGGACGAACGGACGGGACTCGATGAAGAGACCACGAAAAAAGTAATTGAGCATCTGAAATAGTTATGAGTGCAGGTAGACCACATAACAGTACGACCCCAGCATGGCGTAGCAAGCCCGCCGCGAAAGTTCGTGCCTACCGCTTCTTGATGGGCGAAAAAGGAACGAAGGCAGACTGTGCGAGAGATACAGGACTGTCACGGTCAACTGTTATCAAGTGGTGGGACCAAGTGGAGTGGACTCCAGAGAACAGCCAGACGTTCAATGACATTCAGAACTGGATGGGAATGACCACCCACTATAAGAACTTCAATTCCATACGCTGCGCCTCCGAAATGGGAATCCCCGTTGATATCGTTGAATTTGAACTGATGACCTTGGATGAAATCTTTCGGCTTGGTGAAGAATGGAACAGGCGCAATGGGAAGGAAGGAATATGGTGAATTTGTGTATTGCTCCGTTAATATAATATAAATTAGCCTGTATTATTTAATTCGTTATTTTCCTTGCGCATATGCGTGCGCGAAGCGAAATCCCCTAAATTTTGGTATTTAGGTCTTATTCCCTATATTTGCAGCGGCGATTAACAATAAGCTGTAAATATGAAACAGACTATCTCACAAAATCAAGCGCATGTTGAGACGGGAATCCATTCCGTCACCGATGCTCATGTATGCCATAACAGCATGGGAGGCCCCAGCCTGAAAGTTAGTCGCCAAACTATGTTTCATATCCAGGGCCTCCCTGCTGCTTTTATGCAGGGCCTGAGTGAAGCAGAGGTTGTAACTAATTGACAGGTTGTAACATGAAGAAAGAAGTATTAGACGAGCTTAAAAGCATCACGCAGGAATTCTTATATGCCAAAGAAACTGAGTACGTTTGTTTTGAGAAGATGAAGAATTTCATTATTCCCAAGGCAAAAGCCATCTTTGATCACACAGACAAGATTGTTTTAGACTACTATGCTGGCATCCTTTGGATGGAACCCGGTGGTGTCAGATGGAGCCTGAAGATCCCTATTTGTGCATATGAATATATTTTTGATACACTTGTCTCTCAGGTTAAATCCTTTGCCAGTCAGATAGGTGTAAAGTATGATCATATCGAGGTCGGCGTTGATGCCAACTATCTTACGCTGACATGGACCTATTAATCACAGATTATGAACTACAACGTCAAGAAGCTCCTGGACATTATTGATGAGAGGAAGAACGGATTGTATCTTATGCCTCTGCCGACAGGATTCGGTAAGACCCACAATATCTGTGAGGCCATCGCCATCCTTGCCGAGAGGCTACGGAACGGTGAAAATCTTGGATTCAAAAGAATCCTGTTCATCACTCCGCAGTTAAAGAACCTGCCGACGAAACGCCTTCAGGAAGCCTACGGGGACGACGAGGCGTATTCCAGGGAAGTCAGGGCGTTCAAGAGTAATGTAGATGCCGTCATTGATAACATTGACATTCTTGAAAATCTTGACGATGATTTCAAGAAGGGTGTCTATAACGAGTTTAAGACAAGTATCAAGGAATATCGTTATTTGCGTGATGAGAAGCAGGACAAGACGGAATACGACAAACGTCAGGAAGCAAAGCTTAGGGACCAGATTCTTGCCAATCAGGAAAAAGTATTCAGACAGCAGGTCTCAAGGACGCTTGCAGAGAGCGGATATACATCTGCCAAGGTAGATAACGCCGTCCGTAACATAAAGATGTATAGTTGGATTCCGACTGTCTATCCGGAAGTACTTATAGATGACTTCAAGGTGATTTTCATGTCGGCGCACAAACTGCTACAGGGACAAGTTCCCTTTGGGGTGAAGCGACGTTTTTTCACAAAGGACTTTATCGAGGAGAGCCTTATATTTGTTGACGAGTTTGATTCTGTTAAGAATGCCTTTTCAGAAGTCATCCGCGACCAGTGTATGAAACGGAACATGACAGACACAATGGATATGTTCAAGAGAATATACGACGGTCTGCACTCGTCCAAGTCATTCGGTAACAACATGTGGGAATGTGCTCCGCGGAATGACGACGGGGATGACGACGGCACTATAGATGAGACAACCTTGGACACCGATATTCAGCCCGTCGGGGAAAAGAAGAGGAAACTATGTACCTTGGAGAATATAACGAAGCTGTCGGATAGGATCGAGAGCGTTTTTCACGTCAAGACGAACTATAGACTGCGTGACGAGTTTATAACCAATGACCCCATCATGGTTTTCTATGATGAGGATACACAGACTATAGCGAAGGAGAACTATGTGATTCTGGAGCTGAACGAGAAAGAGAACCATGTGGATATATCCCTTGGTGACAAACAGGCATTCTACAATCGCAAGGAGAAGATCAGTGTTGACATGCTGATGGCACGACTTGACCAGTTTATACGCCTATTCGCGTATTTTATTATTATCTGGGCAGAAAGTTACCAGAAAATGATAGCAAGGGAAAGAAGCACGCTTGCGGATGCAAGCCTGCGGTCATCCTTCGAGATGGACAATGCCGTCAGCAGTATCCTGAAGAACTTCGGTTTCCGTGATGACCAGCAGGAATATCTGATAACGGAAATCCGATCACGGCGCAGGAAACTGTCCGCAAAGAATGTCGGTAGTGAGAACGGCTACCTTAGAAACGGATTCACATTCCACAGGTTTAACCATAACGACGACCATAATGACTATACAGAGATATCACGTACCCGCATGGCGGACACGGCAGAGAGCTTTCTGCTGTTTATCTGCCAAAACGCTACAGTCATAGGATCGTCGGCGACGGCATTGATTCCGACTGTTACCCTGAACTTTAATCTTGAATACATCAGGCAGCAGCTTGGCGAGGCTTTTCATGTTATCCTGGATGAAGACCTTGAATATAGGGAAAAGGTCAAGGCAGAATATGCAGCGCGAAACAAGCTCATAGAATACCTGCCTACAGGTTCGTTCCCGTCAGATCCGGGAAAAAGCTATGTTTCGGTTGTCGTAAAGGAGTCTTTCGACGGTGATATGGAAAGGATCCTGGACGGCATATACAGCAGGGATGCTGCTGAAGAGTGCAGGCGTGTCATCACAGGCATCGTCCAGCAAATCCCAACCGACAGGACAAGGAATGACCAGACATTCTTTGTGACCCGCTATTGTAATATTGCTGCCGTTATGAGACAGTTCGCAGGTGACGAGACCCAGCAGGGGCTATTGTGTCTCTCAATGCCGCTGCCACGGAGGAATAACCCTGAATTTGACATAGACGTTCTTACGAGCCTTTGCAATATAGCCTGTGATGACGCAGGGCTTCCATCTCAGCAGAGGGTACACCTTGAATGTCTCAACAAGGACAATCTTGAAAGGAGGAAGAAAATACTCGATAATGAGTTCCGTAAGGGACGGCGGTTCTTCGTCATGTCATCTTATCAGACTGTGGGAGCTGGCCAGAACCTGCAGTTCCCCCGTCAGGACTCTGCGTCTCACTACGTTTTTCTGAACGGCACCGACAATTCCAAGCATACAGACTACAGTTCCATTTATCTGATGGGAGTGACACATCTTGTCACCAATCTCAACAGTCCGGCGTATGGAGAACCAGAAATGATAACCCTTTTCCAACAGGCAGAGGAACTGTACTCTGCAGACGAGATCAGCCAAAGGACACTTGACAGCATGATTTACAGGGGGTTCAAGTCACTTCCCCGTCGTCATCCCAGCTATCAGAATATCCTGTTCAACACGAGAAGTATTCAACTGAAGACGACATACTATGTCCTTCAGGGCGTAGGACGGGCAGACCGCACCATGGTAAAGAACAAACGCCAGTATATCTATGTAGACAAGAGCATCGTGGATGACCTGGACATGCCTTATCTTGAAAGCACCATCCTGTCACCGGCCATGGAAACTATTGTCGCGCAAAAAAGGAGTCTGGCACCGGCACGACGGTTTGCTGACAGGATGGCCTTGGTCGCTGAGAAACGGAACGGTAGGGCATATCGCAGAATATCCAGTCTCAGGTTTCTCGAGGATGGGAAGTTCATAGAACAGAATATGGAGCCATGGCGTGAACTCAGGGAAGTGGCACTCAGGCATCCCTGCGCGTCTGATAAGGACAGGGAGGAGAACGTGTCCATAAAGGAATTCTGGATTGAGTGCGGGAAACCGTTCAATGAGTATCTGTATCAGGTTAAGGAAGACAGATACAGGGATGCCATTATCGGGTTTGAGGGTGAGACCTGTTTCAGGGAGCGAATGGCAGCGGAAATGGTCAAGGACAGTCAGAATGCCTCCATCATCCGTGCCAATGCCGACAGGGCCTCCCTTCCAGTAATGCTCCGCTTCGAGGGTATGAGGAAATTCTTCGAGGAAGAAGGATATGCGACTGAGTTCAAGGAATCACGATGGATGATGCCGCCAGTCGTATATAACAACATATATAAGGGCGCACTTGGAGAAGTTTGCGGCAAGTTCATCCTGGAGTCGTGTATCTATGGTCTCCAGTTGGACGAAATAGATGACCGAGCTAAATTTGAGAAATTCGATTTCGTGCTTCACAACAACAGTAGGATCTTTTTTGATTTCAAGCATTGGTCTGAGCAGACTTCCGTCATGCTGAAGGAGAAAGAACCGGAGATCAGGATGAAAATGGCTGCCGTAGATGCCGTCCGCGTTATTATTGTTAACATCATCCAAGGTTCAGTTGATTACGGCAAGTTTGAATCCGCAGACGGCATGATAGTCATGGTGCCCTGTATTATCAACAGCGACGGCAACCCGGTTGATGAGATGATAGACAAAATCAGAAAGAGTATCCAGTATGACTAAGATTATAACAAACAAGTTGCGTCCGGAAATTCTGGACATAAGCAGTATTGCCACCGACTTTGACATTTTCGAGATTGCCCGTGACGGGGAGAAGTGGGTCAGTGCGTCCGTTCTGTCCGTTGAGAATGATGTGATTAAGGCAGAATCTGTTGTCTATGGCGGCACGGGGAATGTATTCTATATGATGTTCAGGAAAAATGCCACGTCACGGGATACCATTATCAAGGAGTTCGCAAAATGCGGTCATTCCGACTATAACCCGAAACTAATCAAGTCCCTGTCGTCATCACCATTGGCCAATGCAGACAGGCACCTCCTCATACAGCTGCTTCTCAATTCCCTGGGCAACAGCAACATGCCGTCCAGGAAATTCAATAATGTTACAGGGAGGCTCTATTATGCCACCAGGGCATTTAAGAGGGGCAACAAAATCTGGTTCCTCGATATCAATGTCGACAGGGAAATAAACCTGAACGCCAGTGTAGTGACATATACCAAGGTGCCAGTCTCTGATGAGATAAGGAAATACACGAAGTATGTCTATGACAAGGACAGAAGCATCATTCGCAGGACAGACACGAAGGAGATAGAACGGAAGAGTATAAAGGAAGTGTATATCCGTCGCAGTAAGGGAAAGAAGTCTGTTGTCTCATTTCTGGAATATGACAGCCGTATGAGCCTTGAAAACTCCAAAGTCGGTGCGCTTGCCGTCATTGTCCGTCTGTCAGAGCGCCTGAAGCCTTACCTTTCATTGTCATTCGAAGAGAAGGAGGTAACGGATTCCAGTATGATGATTGGCGGTTTGGAATCGTTCGGTACAGGATTTGATAAGATTAGGCTGCTGTATGACGAACAGCATGAAGTCATCGCCGATGCGTTTAAAACCGAACTGGCTAAGTTCAACGTCGCAGCAGTATCAGACAGCCCTGATACAGATCTGCCCAGCCTGTCCTTTATTGCCCATGGGAAGGACTACTATACAGAGAGAGAGCTGCCTGATCCATATACAAACGCGGACGGCACCTACATGCAGCATGTGGACTGTAGCCGATTCTACGAGGAAGAGACAATGCCGGAAGTCCTAAACGACAAAGCCAAAGTGTTGGTGTCCGTAATGACGTCCGCGATTATTAATGAACTGAAAGTCAAGCAGGACATTCACAACGGAATTGTAGCCACCGTATGTCTTCAAGACTTTGGCTATACAGAGAGGATGACGTTCATGAAGTGCTATTCGCAGGAGGCCAAAGAAGATATCTACGTTTTCTTTGATCTTGAACCATCGGGGAATTTCACATCAAGAGTGGTGGATTTCAATATGGCTGATATAGATGCGTGTGATGACGATCTTGATGTCATAGCGGCATTTGAAAGTCTGGAGAACCGTTCGGATATCGAACTTGTATTCTACAAAAGCGCTGACGGCATCTACCTGATCCGTAAGACAGGCGAGAGGACGCTGCCGCAAAGCTTGGCCGTCTGGCAAGACATTTCAAAGATTCGTCCAGAGGAAAGATACAACAAGGCCGACGTGCTGGCCTGGTTCATGGAGTTCGCCTCCAGAAGCATGTGTGAAATGACTGACACTGGCTATAATAGACAGTTGGAAGGCATCAAGGCTAATCTGGAAGCTCTTGGAGAGCAGACAACATCCAAGGAGATACATGCGGCCATCTGCCTTCAGACAAGGGCAGGAAAGGACTTTAACAGGTTCCTGCAGGAGGAGAAGGACGTGTGGGTGTTTCATAACATCAAGAAAGAAGAGCTGGACGGCATCTACAGAATGAGCAGCTTTCTTGGTGTCAAGTACTGGCCTACTGAAGAAAAACCGGGGACATACAGTTATGTTGTCGGCTTGCTCAACCGCTGGAACAGCTTTAAGTTCTATAAGATAGACAAGGGAAGTGTTATCCGCAGGATAGAAGGTATCGGCTGTGAGCCTCCCAAAGATGTTGTTGAGATGATTATCTCAATGACGCGGGTCGATTTCGTCCGGCAGGGCGGTTACACGGTACTGGCTTTCGTCAACAAGTATATCGAAGAAATATACAGGTCAAAATTCTAACCGTTATGCCAAATAAAGAGAATATATACAAGCAGTTGAATGGCCGATGTGCCTACTGTGGCAAGGGGATGACCTTAAAGGATGCGACACGGGATCATGTGGTGCCAAAGAGCAAGGGCGGCGGTAACAATGTCAAGAACCTGTTACCGACCTGTAAGAAGTGTAATCAGATGAAGGGCGACATGAGTCTTGACAAGTTCCGTCTGGTATTCTTCAAGGACTGTCCTATTCCCAGAATGGAAAAGTTATACTTTGAGAGAGTGATGGAGGGTGATGTGAAGCACGCCTATGATGAGAGGACGAAGAAAGCCAGACGGCATTTCTCGGAGGCAATGCTCAGGAAGATGGATGAAGAGCCGAGTTATCGGGCTATGATGAAGATTTTGGGGGTATTGGCCATCGCCCATGAACAGCTTCGTATAGCGGTCGCTGATTATCAATATTGGGATTGGGATGAACCAGTACTACACATGGAAGAAGATTATCATATGATAGTGGCTCATGCTGAGAATTTCAGAAGGATCAGGAACCTGTTCCTTGACCTCGTGGAAGTGAGATACAATACAAGGAACATTATATCATTGGAAATACCCTTTCTGGAGGTCTTCCCAGATGAAGAAATCAAGTCAGAGATAAACGTATTGGAAAAAGAATGGGAAAATAACCACAAAAACAAGCGATAATATGGAATATTATTCGTACCTTTGCAAGCGAAAAGGAAGTGCCCCGTGACCTGAGAAACGTCGCCAACGTATAGATCCAGGGACACGATAATAGAGTGACCTGCCATAGCGGGCTGCTCATCGTGTGGATTAAGGGTACGTTTGGCGACGGTCCGGCTTGCCGGATTCCCTCAGGTTGCGCGGTGACAGCCCGCTTCCTTGAAACATAAGTATAATCCGCTCCCAACAGGGTTGAAAGGGGGCGACCTAAAAACGCCAAACAACAATGAAGAAACTATTCTTCTTTTCGTTGCTGATTTCAGCAACATTAAACATCAAAGCTCAGAATGTAGTTGTAGCAGAGCCGGAGTTCGTCAACTCCTACTGCATCCTGACAAGTGAATCAACGTATGACATCCTGCCCAAGGAGAACGGGGAGATCCAGAAGCACCAGAATAAGGTGTCGAAGTGGGCGAAGATCGCCGGAGCGGCATCCCGTGTGGCCGGGGCTGCAGGAGTACTCGGAGCAGCGACGGCAGGATCCATGAGCGGCGTGATGACTGGTGTCCGTGTGGTAGGCGCAGCATCGAGCGTGAACAGCGCGGCAAGTGCGGCGGATATCCTTGCGGGAGCTGAAGGGATGGATATCGTGTTTAACGGTGGCAGCTCTGCCTACGTGGTGAAGGGTGCCGGTAAGGAGGTGCAGCTTCTTATCAAAGGTGAGAACAACGAGACGGATCCGATGGAGGTGTATCGCATCGTCCGCTTCGTGAAGAACAAGAAGGACAGGCGCATACAGTGGATGCAGTTCGAACCGGCCCTGATAGGGTCTGAGAAGGCTGAGGAAGCGGGATATGTGAACTTCACCGGCCATAAGTACGGTAATCAGTCCTATCTGCTGACGATCCCTGGAGAGGAGATGAAGAAGGGTGAGTATGGCATCTTCTACCTCAGTATCATCACAGCATCGGCAGTGCCTGTCGGAACATTCAGTGTAAAGTGACAACCTAACACTTTTTCACATGAATAGGGTAGTTGCGCTGATGTTGCTTTTATTAGCGATAATCACAGCATATGGACAACAAGGTATCCAGTGGTACGATGTCAGCAACTTTGCTCCGAGTGTCAGGCAGTGTCAGATAAGTCTTACAAATGAAAGACTCTATGTCTATGTCAACACAGGAGATAAGGACGTAAACTTCTGGGTAGAAGAACCGCAGCGTACAGGTGCATTGATGGTATTGAACGGTAACGATTTGATGGAATATCGCCAGGCTCTCTTTAATGAGTTCATCACAGAGTCATTGAATAGTCTCCCGTCCAACGCCACTGTGCAACCGCATGTTCAACAAAGAACAGAAGAATATGAAGTTGATCCTCTGGAGAACCTTGAAATAGATGTGCAGCCTGTTGATAAGGAATTACTGGATCAAGGACTTTCCAACGAAGAAATAGCTGACTATTATGCAAAGCAGAATAAGGAAAGCCATTCAGGCAGTAGGGTAAGGAACGCCGACAACACCATGTCTGGAGTCATGAACCAGTCCGGCAGCGGGCAGTCTCAGCAGCAAGGTGTCCGAGAGACAAGCCGGTCTGATAGAAGCAGCAGCGGTCTGGATGACATTCTGGAGAACATACTAATGGTCGTAATAGGGTTCTGGCTTTTAAAAGCTATCCTTAAAGGTTTTTTCGGTTCTTCTAAGTCTTCTAAGAATAAAGACTATGACGATGGACCTGCATGGTTCCACGATCACAATCAAAACATATAATAACAAACAGCAATGAGTAAGATAAAATACTTAATGATGGCCATGATGGCCGTAGTAGCAATGACATTCACCGCATGCGGCAGTGATGATGATACACCGGGAGGCGATACCAACATTGGTGTACATCGTATCGACATTCAAATCAATGAAAACGGCACAGGATGCGAAATGCTGAACATCTTCTATGGTATTCGGCGTGATGGCAGCTATGCCAATCTCTACGAAAACGGCAAGAAGCTGGAACTTGATGCCGCGACTCACACTTGGTACACAGAAGAAGTCCGTGAACTATCAATCCAGACAGAGGACGGCTGTGGCGCAATCGTTGCCTCCATCAACATAACAGGGCCTAACGGTAGGAATGTGACGAAGGATGTGACCGTGAGCTTGGTGGGCTACGTAAACGGCAAACGGCTGAAATCCCAGACTTTCACCCTTCCTGCAGGACATCATATAATGAGTGCAGCGTTCTCTACTGACACCATGGAACTGCACGAAGAAGTGTCCGAGTAATGAAGGAGGGAACTATGGCACGTACTGAGTTTTCCGGTTTCGCGATGGAGCTTAAGAAGTTCCTCGTCGACAACAATGATGAGCGTCAGCACGACGTGGAGTTTATCAACGGGCGCAGTGATGCAGCAGCAACAGCTTTTGAGGATGCACGCCATCAGGGTCACACCGTTGATCAAGCGATGGAGATAGCTCACAGCGTACTGATGGAGGATTTCACAGAGTAAGAATCTTAAAACAGATAAGTAGTATGACGAATCAAATATATACCAACGCAGACCTGCAACTGGATCTGCAACTTTATGAGGGTGATATAACCCTGCAGGAGTACGCTGAGCGTTCGCCGGAGTACTGTGAGGCCTTCCGGCAGTTCTGCCAGGAGTACGGCCTGACAGCCGACGAAAAGGCCGCTGGGCGGTTCTTTGACTGGATGCTGGAGCAGGAGGAACAGGCCCACACCGATGGGCTGGACTAAGAGAAATGAGAGCTGCTACTGTCAATTGGTAGTGGCGGCTCTTTCAAAAAGATAAATAAACAAAGAATAGCAATATGGCACAAGACGGATGGGAGCGGCCTGCTCCAGAGATTACAGAAGAGCAGAGGCAGCTTTTGATGAGCACGCTGATGGAAGACGGCACAACCGCTTTGGATTACGTTCTTACGAAGAGAACGGAAAGCCAGCCCTGGATCATCGCCGGTATACTTTCTTGCATGAAG
>JAEEGL015064870.1_pt1 | contig 12959 bp, 4 predicted proteins | sample 9134231 | NCBI WGS metagenome assembly JAEEGL01 (sample SAMN16246548, study PRJNA631951) | gut metagenome | biome: gut microbiome; feature: rumen; material: fiber-attached | host: Bos | place: Iran: Karaj | collected 2018-10 | reverse complement strand
TAAAACTTTATATCAAAAAAAATATAAATAAGGAATCAAAAGTTAGAACAAAACAAACAATTTTGTGATATGGAATTTTAATCGATCAAATAAAATTAACAAAAAATTTTATTTATGAAAATAAAAATAATTTTGTAACCATTAATAAAAAAATAACTAGACTTTGAAATTATTTATAAGAAATATAGATTGAAATAAATAAATAAAATTTGAAATATAATCTTTTAAATATTTTATTAACTTTAAATTAAAAAAATAAAATAGATTGAAAAATAATTTGAAATTAAAAAAGATTAAAATAAACATAACACCAAAAAAATAAAATCATTATTCACCATAAACAATTTGATAAACTTCCCAATTTTTGGCACAAAAATTTTTAACCCCATTATTTAACTCCCATTGGCTTTTTAATGGATAAGCCATTGCATTAACATAACTATTATTATTTTGAGGAGCATAATTAGATATATGAATATCATGCCCATTTCCAAAAGTAGGACCATATGTAGAATTACAATAAATAGCATATTTAGGAGTATTAACATTATATTTTAATTTAGTATCAAAAGAAAAAAGAAAAGCTGTTGAATCTCCAACATAAGCATCTCCAAAACCCCATGATTTAGATGTGTATCCACCAAAACGACGATTTGTATCTGTTTTTATTAATACTATTGTTACTCCTTTATCATCACATTTACTATGGAAACATCCTGCATTATGAGTGTCTATTTCTGTATCATATAATTTAATTATTTTTTTAGGATGTTTGGGAAGCCAACCTATCAATAAAGGAATTTCTTCCTTTGTTATTATGTTACTTTGATATAGATGGTTTATTACTATTTCTTCTGAACTTTGGGTCATTTCTTTATTTATTTTAATTTTTTGATAACAGTCAATGTTTTTATAGTTGCAATAGATTATAATTTGAAATTATAAAAATGTTTAAAAAAATAGTCAATTTTTTTTTGAAATTAAGATAGAAATAATTTTCAGGAAATCATCCATAAAACATTTAATAGAATTAATTACACCAATAAAAGATCTAATATTTTAATTCCGTTCAATATATTTTCAACTAATCAATATTTTTTATTAAATGAAAAGAAAGAAAACAATATTTTTTTTCTCAATCAATAATTTGGAAAAAAACACATATTTTTAAAAAATTAATCTCATTTCTTTATCATACATTTAAAATAGGTTTTTTCAAATACCTTACAATAAAAATAATATATAATCTAAAAATTTATTTCATTTTATCCTTTATATCAGATAACATTCTGATGATAATACTTCAATTTAATATTGATTTTTTTTTCAATTAACATTAATTTTATGAAAATGAACCTTATTTTAGGTTTAGAATCACATAAATTTAATCATAATTGAAAATAAATTTATTAATAATAGAGGTGTTTTTTACTTTAAATTTTATAAAAGAATGAAAAGAAAAATCTTTTTTTGAATAGAGTTTTAATACTAAAAATATGAGTAAAAATAGGGAAAAATTTCAGAATAATAATTGTCTAAAATGACATATAAAGAATTTTCCCCTTTTATATTTTGTTTGATATATGTAGGATTAAGAATGTCTGGAATTAAATATACAATAAATGTTTTATTCCTTATTGATGAGATATTTAATTTTTTTTAGACATTCTTAATGTATCAATAATTGCTAATTTAATTGATAAATATTCAGTTACAGATATATAAATTATTTTTAATATAAAAATTTATTGTTTTTATTATTTAGCTCACTATGATTTTATAAAAAAGGAAAAGATTCATAATAAAATAAATAAATCATAAAAACAATAAAAATAATACAAATTTTAAGATTTGAAAAAGATTACAAATAGAATTTGATATATAGAGGAGAAAAATAATTTAATTGAAATTTTTATAATTTAATCAATTTTTGCATTTATTGAACTTTAAATTTTTGTTAATTTGTAAAAAAAATTAAATAAAAAATAAATTTTTAATGACTTCATTAGTTAATGAAAATTCTTTTCCAACAATAGAAAATCAATATATATTATCTCCAAAAAAAGAAAAATTAATTAAAGATGGTACAAAAGAAGAATTAAGAGAAAATATAATAATCTTATTAAATGAAATCAACAAATTAAAAAAAGAAAATTCAGATTTAAAAGTAAGAAATGCAGCCAGTAGTTATGCACAAATTCAATTATTAAATGCAGAAGGTAAAATAAAAGATTTACAAGAAGAAAATTTAAAAACAATGGAGAAGCATTATAAAGAACAAAAGTTATTAGAAAAAGAAATTGAAAATTTAAAATTATTAAGAGAAAAAGATGAAGCATTAAATAGAACTAATAGAGAAATCTTTAATCAAAGAATAGAAATTATGAATCAAATTGATGAAGAAAATAGAATAGATAAAGAAGAAATAAAAATATTAAAAGAAAAAAATGAAAAATTAAAGATTGACAGTGAAAATAAATTACGAACTCAACAAATAAATAATGAAATTAAATATAATGAATTAAAAAGTAAAATGTTAGAAAATTTAAAAGAAACACAAAGAAATGTTACTAAATTAAATATTCAATATATGAATGTTAGTGATAAATTAACAATATTACAAAATAATGAATTAATTACTCAAATAGAATTTCAATCACAAAAAATTGGAGAATTAGAAGAAAATATTAAAACATTAAAAGCTCAAATTTCTTCTTTGGAAAATGAATTATTAATTCATAGAAATGTAGAATTAAATTTAGCAAATAAATTAAAAAATAAAGTTATAAAAAATAAAAAATTGAATTCTGAAAATAATATTAATGATAGTAATTCAATAAAAGAAAATTCATTTTCAAAAATTTTTAAAAATCAAAAAGAGCCTTTCACTAATAGGTTAATTAAAAGTTATCTTAATAAATCAAATTCAAATTCTATTTATGGTGGATTTAATGATTCAAATACAATATTTATTTCAGGACAAGAAAAAAAAATAAATAATCTTGAAAAAATTATTGAAAATAAAAATAATGATATTATTAGTTTAAAAAATCAATTAGTTGATTCAAGATTGAAAATTGCAAATTATGAAAAAAAATATAGTGGTTTATTCAATTTTTTTGAAGATTGTTTAAATAGATTCTTTAATGATGAAGAAATTAAAAAAAATCAAAATTTCTTTATTAATATTGATTCCATTAAAAAATGTGATTTTACAATTTTTTCAAATGAAGAAAAATATAAATTATTAGTTTTAATTATGAAATATTTATTGCCTATCATTAATTTAAATTTTAATTCCAATTGTAATATTGGGGAAAATATATTTAAAACAAATTTAAATGTTATCAATACTAAATTTAATCAAACACAAAATTTCTTAAATGATTCTTTTTTAAAGAAAGCTTTTCTTGGAAAAAATAATAAATTAAAAGCAAATTTGAATTCAAAAGGGGTTTCTTCAATTTATTATAATTCTATACCAATAATGAAAAAAGAACAAATGAAATCAGAACCAAAATTATCAAATCCAAAATTTAGAATTTTAATAAAATAAATTAAAAGAAATATATATAAGTCTACAAATATTAAAAATTAATTTATAATAAATGAAATAATAAAATAATATAATTAATAGTTTTCCATGTTTGATGATTATCATAAAATTTTTTCTCTTTTTTTTTGAAATCTTGAATTTAATAGTTAATTAATTTATATTTTTTATTCAAATAAACTCTTAATTTATTTTCGTATAAAAACAATGATGTGCTTCAAAATTAATAGAGAATAATTTTATATTTATAAGTGAGCAATAATTTATAAGGGTTTTTTATTTTATATTTTGAAATAAAAAAAAAATTATAAAAATATTAATATTTTATACCAAACATTTGATTTCATCCTGAAGTTTATCATATATATAATTATCTAAACTAGTATTAATTTTATGCTTAAATATATGTCTAAAATAATTTACAACTTGTTCGATTTTTTTCTGAGTTTTATTAATTTTTGAATCAGATTCTTGGAAATTAATATTTAATTTTTTTGTGAATCCAATTGCTAAAATTTGTTCTTGAGTTAAAAACATTTCTTTTAAAAAGTTTACTTCATTTAAAATCTTAAAATAATGAAAAATATCACATTGTTCATTATAAAAATAATTAATTTTATTATAAAAATTCATTTTTTTATTATTTTTAAAACAACAACAAAAACGTCTTTTGCAATCTGCTAATACCATTTTTTTTATCATATATTTTATTAGATGATTATTCTCAATTTTATTTTTTCTTAAATTTTCTTTTGTATTTGTACTTATAAAAGTTTTTGGTGAAATTCTTTTTTCTTTGTTTAAATAATTTTTATAAACACCTATTTGGGTTTTAAATCTTGTTTTTGATGTTTCATTATGTTTTATTTTCTTTTTCTTATGAAAACTATTATTATTACTATTATTATTATTATCCATTCGAAAAGAATACAAATTTTTATTGTATAAAGAAATGAAATTATATGAATCATTAAATTTATTTTCATTTTTATTATAGGAATTATAGAAAGGATTCATAGAATTATAAATACTATGTGGCCCTAAAGTAGAATGATTATTATGTAAAATATTCATTTTATTTTTTTCAGTTTTTTCCAAATCAAAATTAATAAAACTCCTTCCACTTGTATTCATATTATTTGATTTTTTATTTTTGTGTGTAATATTATTATTATCATAATCACTAAAAAAATTTTCTAAAATATTTTGTTTTTTTATACTTAAATTAATGTTTTTATTAATAATTTTTCCAATTACATTAATACAAGTTAATAAACCTCCAATAAGTGCACACATATCTGTAACTTTTTTATAACTTCTAGTATAATAACTTTTATTGGAAGTCATATATATATTAAAAGAATAAAACATTGAATCAAATCCTTCTTGATTCAGAGTATTATCATCATAATATTTATAATCAGAAGTTAAAATTTGTCCTCCCCAAATTGAAATATTTTTATGATTATTTATTATCCAACCTTGGTCATCATTTAAAATTTGTTCTTGTAAAAATAATCTATCTATTTTTCTAAAATTATGTGAAATAATAGTAAAATAATTAATATGTTTCCTTCTTAAAGGATTTTTTAAATTATTAACCCTAAAATCAATTGTTGTATAATATACAGAAAAATATATACTGTTAGAATTAAAATATTCATCTAATTCTTCAATTTTAGGACATTTATTTTCATCAAAAGAATATTTTTCTCCATCTTCACAATAAAATAATCTTATTTCAAAATAATAAAGAAAACTATTATCCCAATAACCACCAAAAGTTAAATTTTCCCATTCAATACAATATAATTCTCCGTAAAGTTCTATAAAATTTTCTGAATTTTCAAAATCTGAATTTTGACATAATCTATAAGGAATATATTCTTCTTTATAACTTTGTCTATTCTCATGATTTTCATTATCAGGTTTTGTTGAATAATAATAAATTTTAATATGAATATTATTCTGATTGTGTTTAATAAAACCATATTCATCTTCTATACGAAATGCTAAACTAAATTTTTCTTTTTTTAAATTTATTTTTGAATAATTGTCTCCAACTGATGAATAAGTGAAGTTTGGGTTTTTTCTATAATAAAAATCATTTCCAAAAATATAAAAAAATACTAATATTATTATTGAAAATATGAAAGTGATTATTCCTCCTATAAAGGTTTTAAATCTTAATTTGTGTAACATTTGAAAATGAAATTTTGACCCATAAATATCTATTACTGTGAAAAATGATCTTATTATTTTCATTTTTTATAATTTAAAGAATTTAAAAAAAGATTTATTTTGATGATATTTTTATTTACATTTTAAAATAATTCAATTAAATCATCTTTATTTTATTATTATGTCCTGGGGTTGATAAAAATTAAAAATTTTTTAAATAAATTTTTTATTGTTAGAATTATACCGTTAATCCAAAAATAAAACATATAAAAGTGTATTTATATTTTTTAAAATAAATAAAATATTAAAATAATCATAAACTAAATATATAAACATTATTTTAATAAAATAAAAATTATTTTAAAAATATCTTTTTGAGAATTTCTTATATATTATAAGCAATTTTATTATTATATACTAAAATATATTCAAAAAAGGAAATTTAGAAAAACATTTAAATTGATTAATGTTTGAACTTTTTACTTACTTATTTAATTAAAAAATATCATATTTCAAAAAAACTCATATTAATGAATTTAATGATTTAATGATATTTATTATGGAATTCCTTTAAAAATATATAATCAAAATTATATTGAATATTGTGTTCTATATATTATCATTTTTAATTTTATGAAAAGAAAATTCCAAATTTTTATTGTTTATCACTAGAATAACCTTAATATAAAAATTATTATTTAATATATAAAGCCACTGTTGAATGATTTGAAGTTTTATTTGATAATGCCATAAACTATAATATCTTCAATTCCCCCAAAAAGAAAGATTAAATTTTCTTATATAAAAAACAAATTCCAACTCAAAATTTATTATAAATTTCTCTAATATTTTTTTTATGTAATTGAAATACTATTTTTATGTTAAATTCACTTCCAATAATAATATGTCTTTATTAATTTTACATAAGTTATTTAAAATTTTTTATTTTCAAAATTAAAAATATACAAATTTCACTTTGTTTATAAATATCAAAATCTTATTCTAAATTTAATTATTGTTTAATAATAAAATTGAAGATAATCTAGGATTAAATTTTATTGTTGAAATGTTTTGATATTTTTTTTTATTTATTTAATTCCCAATTTTTAAAGTTTTATTACCAAAACAAAAAATTAAATTTATATTATTACAATAAACACTTTTTTAATTGAATCATTATATGGAATAAGTATACTTTATTATAATAAATTCCATTTTTTTTATCTGAACATGAAACAAATTTTTCTATTTTTTATGTTTCTTCAATAAATCTAACTGTCATCCATTTTTTGATTGATTGAATTATATTATCATTTATATTATATATCTTAATTCCTTTATCTAAGGATATTGAATAATATTTTTTATAAGAGAAAAATAGATAAATTAATTAATATTTCCTTGACATCAGTAACGATTGTAAAATTTATTTTCGACAGAAAAATTCAAAATCATCTTTCATTTCTAAAGTATTGATAATATCTTATTATTTTAATTACTTTTTTTTAAGGCAAAAGTATCAATTACAATTAACAATAATTATTTTTTAAAATATATATTTTATTGTAATTAATGTTGTTTAGTTAACATTAATTTTATATATTAATTATTTTAAAATTTTTTGATTGAATAACTAAAAATCTATAAAATTAAATGAAGAAAAAGGTTTAATAAAATTAAAGATAATATAGAATTATTTTTTATATAAGTTAAAATATTTTTAGAAAACATTCTTTTTTATATTTTTTTAAATTAAAATGTTAATTTAATAATATAATTTAATATTGATATTAATGTATATGTATCTATTTTGATTAATTAAAATCAATAAAAGATTATAATTTATTGATTTATTGATAAAGAATATAATTTATAAAAAATATTATTTTTATCTTTAATTAAATTTTCAGGTGTATCAAACTGTATTTTTTTTCCTTTTGAAAAAACTATAATTTTATTGCATTTCATAAGAAAATTTATTCTATGACTTACCATAATAACTGTACAATTTTTTAATTCTTTTTCTAAAATATTTTGGATTAATAACTCATTTTTATAATCCAAATTAGAAGTAACTTCATCCATAATTATAATTTTATTTTTATTTAGAAGAACCCTACATATAGAAATCAATTGTTTTTCACCTATTGATAAATTTGATAAATTTTTTTCATTTTGTTTGATTCTCTCTTTTAAATTAATATTTAAATTTTCATTATGGATTTTATTTATAATTTCTTTTATTTCTTCATCTTTATGTAAATTATAAGGATCTATATTTTCTCTCAAATTCCCTTCTATTAAAAATGGTTCTTGTGAAATAATGGTTAAATTTTTTCTTAATTTTTCTAAATTTATATCTTTTATATCTATATCATCAATTAATATTTTTCCTTTAAAAGACTCAATTATTCTAAATAAAGAAAGGCAAAAAGTTGATTTTCCACTTCCTGTTCTCCCAACAATACCAATTTTTTCATTTGGATTAATTAATAAATTAATATTAGACAAAACAATAGGAGTATTTGGTCTATATTTTATTGATACATTATCAAATACTATTTTTCCTTTCTTAAATAATTTTTCAGGTAAATCATCGTCTGTTTTTTTTTCTGTATTAATTTCTTTATTTATATTTGTATATTCTAAACATCTCTGAAAAACCTTTTCTTCATGTGATATTCTCATTATATTTAATAAAAAATTAAAGATATTATTTATAAATTTGTCTGAATAAGTTAATAAAAGAGTAATTATATAAGAAGGGATTGAGTTTTTAAAATAATAACATATGAACATTACAAAATAACAAAAAAGATCTGAAATTAATTCAACAAATAATTTAAGCCAAAATTCAGAATAAATTTTTATTATTTTAACAATAATATAATCATCAATTTTTTCTTGAAATTTTTCAATAAAATTATTTTCTACATTATATGCTTTAATTATTGAAAAACCATTTAAAGTTTCATTAATAAAAGAAGTAATTTCTGTTTTTTGTTCTTTTTCTAAAATTATAAATTCATTTGCAGGATAAAAATATATATTAAAAATTTTCCAATTTAATGAAAATATAATAGGTATTAAAAATAAAAGATAAAAATTTGTTTTTATTGTAATAAAAATAATAATGATGAAATTTAAAATCAGTTCAAAAGCATTCCAATAACTATCAATTAAATATATTGATTGTTCTAATTCATTTGTTATTCTATTTAATAATTCTCCTCTTGGAGTTAAATCATGAAATAAATTTATTGGAGCATTTAATAAATTTTTTAAAATAGAATTATGTAATTTAATTGAAAAATTTATTTTTCCATTTTTAATATTGTTTGAATGGATAAATAGCAAAATTATTATAACAATTGATATTATAATATTAATAAATAAATATTTGTAATTATCAAAAATAGAAATTTGATTTAAATGACTCCAATAATTTATATAATATTCTTTTCCTAAATTTAATGATTTTATTAAAATTTTTAAAATTAAAATCCAAATAAATGTTCCAAAAAATGAAAAATACTTCTGTAAAAGGTCGAAATTAATTTTACCCTTTATTTTTTCAATATTATTTTTATTTTCTTCTTTATTAGTGTTATAAAGTTTATTTTCATTATTTCCTTTATTTACATTATCAAAATCTAAAACATTATTTTCATCATTTATCACATTGAATTTATAATTTTTATATTTTTCATTTTTAAAAAAATCATTTATTGTTCCATCAAATTGAATAGAACCTTGATAAAAAAAGATAACTCTATTCATTTTTTTAATAAATTCAACATGATGAGTAACAAAAATAATTGTTTTTCCTTTTAAATAATTTAAAAATACATTTTTAAAAATTTTATTAGCAACAATATTATCCAAAAAATTTAATGGGTCATCAAATAAATAAATGTCAGAATTATTATATAAAGCCCTTGCTATATTAATTCTTGATTTTTGACCTGAAGATAAATTATTTCCTTTTTCTTTAATTATTGTAAAATCTTTTTTTTCCATTGAATTTAAATCTTCTTTTAATTCACATAAACTTAAAATTTGCTCATATTTTTCATAATCCATTTCATTATAAAATAAAATATTATTTCTTATTGTATCATTTATTAAAAAAGGAATTTGACTAACATAAGAAATCTTTCCATTAATTAATAATTTATCTTTTTTATTTTTAGGAAAAATTTCTAAATTATTTATTAAACTCTTTAAAAAATTTGATTTACCTGAAGAAATATTTCCTAAAACTCCTATAAATTCTCCTTTATTTACTTTTATATTTATATTTAATAATAAATTGATTTTCTTTGAATCTTGAATGATTCCGAAATCCATATTATTAATTATAATACTTCTTTTGTCTTCTTCATTGAAAATTTGTTTATAATTGTTGGTTTTCTTTGTTTTATTTTCTTTAATAAATTGTTCTATTCTTTTAAAAGGAATAAATATATTAAAACTCCCTGATATTATTTTTGGTAAAGAAATTATAATTCCTGTTATATAATTAAAAGAATAGAAAGAATTTATCATTAATGTATTGTCAATTTTTTTATAAAGTATATTATAAGTTATTATTGTTATAAATGACATTATAATGTTTGCAAAATTTAAAAATAAATCTTTTAAAATATAATAGTCAGAAATTTCGTTTATAATATCTATTTCTTTATTTTTTTTTTCAATCACTTTTCCATAAATAAATTTTTCATATAACAATAATTTTATATTCTTAATTGAATTAAAAGTCTGTGTTATTAATTGTAAATATGAATCTTTAATTAAGTATAAATTATATTCTTTTTTTATTGTTTCTTTTTCTTTAATATTTAAATAAAAAGAAAAAAACCCTATAATTATAACAGAAGGTATAAAACATAAGCTAAATGATTTATATAAATAATAAAAATTATAAGTAAGTGAAATTGGAATAATAATTATATTATTACATAATGATAAAAAATCATAAAATGCATTTGTATTTGATTGAATTAAATTAATAATATTTCCTTCTGATATTTCCTTATTTATATTATTTAATAATAAATTTTTATAGATTAAATTCATCAATTGTATTTGAACTTTATTTGAGGTTTCTTCTATTAAATGATTATTCTTTTTATTCAAAAATATTAAAGATATTTCCATAAAGAAAAATGAAATAATTTTATTTTTAAAATGTAATTGTTCATTTGATGAAAAGAGATACATAATTGATTGAAAAAGAGATAATTTATAAGTATCAATAATTACTATGGATATAGTTAATAATAAAATAAAAATAATTGAATATTTATTCACTAATATAAGTAAAAAAAGTAAACTCTTATTGTTGTTTAATTCTGTACTTTTATCTAAAATCATTAAACATTTTTTAGATGTTAATTTGATTGGAATATTTTTTATTTCTTTTATACTAATCTTTTGCTTTAATGAATATTTATTTAATATTTGATATACCCAAACAAATAAAAAATCATAAATTAGATTTTTAATTTTCATATTTAAATAAATACTCATGAGTCTTTATTTTATCTATAAAATATTATCATTTAAATAAATATTAAACTATTTTATATAAACAAAAAAAATGATAATTTTGAAAAAATAATAAAGGCACAAATAATTTATTTACCTAATTTAAAAAAAAAATATCAAAATAACAATTTATGAATCAAAAATATATTACTCAATTGAAACTTTTTCAGTTTTTGTTAAATTATCATTCATTTTGTTATTTCATTGAAGAAAATAAGATATTTATTATTAAAATAATTTTAACAAATAGAAAAATTTATATATCATCAATTTTTTGAAGAAAAATTTTTTAAAATTTAATTTGAAACAATTATTAATTTGTCTTTAATTAGTTCAAATATATAAAAAAAATTTTTTATTTATTTTATAGTTATATTATTGAAAAGAAAAAACAATTAAAATCTAAAATTAAAAATGAAGAATTACATCTTTTGACTGTTAACAATATACTTAACTAATGTAAAATTAATTCAAAATAATTTATCTAATGAATATAATGATATATCATCATCAAACAAAATAAAATACTTTATTTATTCAATAATCTGTATTATCATATGTTACATTTTTATAAAAATTAAAGTAAATAAAAAACCCTCTTCAAATATAATAAGATTAGGAGATGAAATTCCAAGAATATATAATGAAAATGAAGAAATAAGAGGAGAATACAGTAAATTTATTTCAAAAAAAAGAAGAAAAGCAAACACCCCAATTAGTTTAATAAATGAAGAAGGAAAAATAATTTTTGGAACATTTAACAAAGAATTTGAAATAATGGATTTATTGAAAGCTAAAAATCCAACAAGATTTCCTAATTGTTTGAATAAATATAAATTAACATTATGGGAAGCATGTGAAGTTCATTTAGAAAATGGAGTTCTTTTAACAGTTTGTTGTGATATGGGAATTTTTGGTAAACAAATAACAATGTTTTATGATAAAAGAAATCACACAACTTATTGTTGGGATACTCAACAAAAAAGTCATTTAACTAAAGTAGCACAAAATTTATTAAATGGAAGCATTTCTGAAATATATACTGATGTAGGATTTATGAAATATATAAATAATTTTGAAATAGGAAAATGTGAGTTATCAGGTAAACATTTTGGTAAATGTTTAATAAATAAAAACGATGATAAAATAAATTATGATAATATGAATAATAATTATAATGAAGCAAATATTGAATATTCATTTAAAATGGAAAGAATAAGTAAACCAAGTATTGTTTCAATTCCTTTTCCTAATAGTAATAATAGAACTTTATATACTCAAAAAGATTTTTTTAAAATTAAAGGAAAATTAATTATTAATGGTGAAGAAATGTTAAGTGATGATGAATCAACTGCAATAGTTGATGATCATAAAGGTTTTTATCCAAGAAGAGCTTTTTATGATTGGGTTACTACTATGGGAAAATATAATATTAATGGAAAAAAACAATGGTTTGCTTTTAATTTAACTCATAATCAAAGTGTTGATGAAGAATCTTATAATGAGAATATTATTTTTTTAGAAGGTAAAACTTCTTTACTTCCTCCAGTTAAATTTGAAAGGACTGTTCCATGTAATAAATTTTCTAATTATTCTGAATGGATTATTAAAGATAAGTTTGATATGGTTAATTTGAAATTTAAAATATATGGTCTTAATCCTATGATTACTC
>JAEEGL013140066.1_pt1 | contig 12959 bp, 9 predicted proteins | sample 9134231 | NCBI WGS metagenome assembly JAEEGL01 (sample SAMN16246548, study PRJNA631951) | gut metagenome | biome: gut microbiome; feature: rumen; material: fiber-attached | host: Bos | place: Iran: Karaj | collected 2018-10 | reverse complement strand
TTAATTTTTTATTTAAATGATTTTTAATGTTGTTTTGACATTATTTCCATATTATTTTAATTTATATCGAAAAATAATTTATAATTTAATAATATTTTTAAAGGTCTTTATTATAATTCAATCTAAGACTATCGTTCTATCATCTAATTAAATATAAATTTCAATTAAAAATCTAATTTTATAATTTAAATTTATTTATGTTTTATTAAAATTAAAATATTTATTTAGACTTTTATTTACTAAAATACAAATTAAAATTAATATTTTTCATTAAAATGTTTAAATTTACATTATTAATATTTATTAATAAAAATATTTATTATACATAATAAAATTTCTATATAAAATAATTTTAACTATTCATTAAAAAAATATTTATAAATCAATTAAAATAAAAATTTTTTGAATTTTTTCTAAACAATTTGATTTAAATTCAAATTAATTTCATTGAAATTTTCTAATTTTTTGAGAATATTCATAAAATTTTTGATTGGTTCAATTAAATTATTATTATTATTTTTATTTTCTTCAATGAAAGAAAAATCAATTAAATTTAATAAAATTTTTTTATTTTCAATTTTTTCATCGTAAATAATCAACAAAGAAGAAAAATTAATATTAATTTTAACATTTTTAATTTCATCAATAATTTTAACAATTTTGAACAAAATCATTTGAATTAAATCTTTTTTATCAAAAAAAACATTCAAAATTTTTTTAAATTCATTCAAACTAAAATTTTTTGTATCATATTTATTCAAAAAAACATTTTCTTTTTGAATTCCCATGATTCTACAGCCAATTTCATTAATCGCGCCATTAAAAATTTTAATTTCATTAGATTTTTTATTAATTTTGGGCGAATTTCCTAATTTTATGTCAATAATCGCGGGTTGAATCATTTTGTTTGTGAGATTTTCGATAATAATAAAATGATTTTTAAGGAAATTTTTGTTCCATTTTACAAACCAAAATAAAATCCATTTGAATTTATTTGAATTATTTTCGTATAAATTTAATAATTTTTTTTCTAATAGAAAAAAAGATGGTAATAATTCATTAATGTTGATTATTTTTTTTTCATTGAAAATAAACGAATTAAAAATTGAAGGAAAATTTTCATCATTTTCAATGTTTATAAAATCATCGTTTAATTTATATTTTAATAGAAAATATTTGAAAAATAATTTTAATTGATGAACGTAATTAGAAATTAAATGAAAGAAAATAGAATTTTTTTCGATGATTCCAAAAAATTTTGGCGTGAATTTTTTAATCGAAGAAAATTTATAAAAATTAATTTCTGATTCATTACTTGATTTAATCAAGTGATTTTTATCAATTTCAATAAAAAGCGAATGACCACCAATAATATTTAAATATAAATTAAAAGATTCTATTTTAATTTTTATTTTTTCTTCAATTATCATTTTAATTAATTTTATTAATATTAATTAAATAATTAAATAAACGATTATTTACATAACTATCAAAAAACTTAATTAAAATTCAAAAAAAAATATTAAAAATATAAATAAATGTCTGAAAATAATCAACAAAATGAAATATTAAAAAACCAATTAAAAAAAGAAGACAACACAAGAGCAGAATCATTAAAAGGTTTGAAAGACGATGCAAAAAACAGAAACGAAACTTTTAATATTTCTGTCAGTGATTTAGAACAATTGATGGGATTTTATAAAGAACGTGGAACTGATTGTTTGGATTTGAAAGAATTAGAAAAATTCGGCGGAACTCAAGGAATAATCAAACGATTAGCAACAGACGCTTCAAAAGGAATTTCTTCCTTAGATGAAAGAGAAGAAAAATTCGGTTCTAATAAAGTTTTCGTTGAACCTGTTCCACCTTTTTGTGCTTATGTTTGGGAGGCATTAGAAGATTTAATGATAAGAATTTTAATCGTTTCGGCTATTGTTTCTATTGTTTTGGGATGCACGTTGTCTGATGATCCTTCGAAAGATTGGATTGATGGGTTGAGTATTATAATTGCGGTTGTTGTGGTTGTTTTGGTGGGGAGTATTACTAATTATCAGAAAGAAACGAAATTTCATGAGTTGAATGAAGTTCAGAGCGAAGGAACGAAATACACTTTGACGAGAAATGGAAAGCCTGAAGAACATATTAGTGATGATATTTTAGTTGGGGATTTGATTAATGTGAATTACGGTGATATTATGCCAGCGGATTTGTTTTTGATTGAAGGAAATGGAATTAAAATGGATGAAGCTGCGTTGACTGGGGAATCTGATGCGATGAAAAAGGAAACGTTTGAAAAATGTATGGAAATCAAAGGAAAAAGTTCGAAAGTTCCCAGTCCGCTTATTTTATCTGGTACGAATTGTATTGAAGGAAGTGGAAAAGCGATTGTCGTTGCTGTTGGTGATCATAGTCAAAAAGGTATTATTCGAAGAACGGTTGACAATGCGCAGGAAAATAGTCAAACTCCGCTTGAAAGAAAATTGGATAATATTGCTGAAATGATTGGTTGGTTTGGAATGGGCGCAGGAATTGTGACATTCGTTGCGTTGTTGATTCGATTTGGGATAAAATATAATAAAGATAATAAAAATTATAAGAACGAAAGTAGAGTTGATTCTGTTATGACTGGATTTGCGATGAACAGTCCGGGTGATGTGAATAATCCGAAAGTTTATGGGAATATTAATAATGAACTTACCAATCCAAAATCTTTAATTGCGAAACAGATTTTGGATATTATTATTTTGTGTATTTCTATTATTGTCGTTGCTATTCCTGAAGGTTTGCCTTTGGCTGTCACTTTGTCTTTGGCGTTTAGTATTAAAAAAATGATGGATTTGAATAATTTAGTAAGAAAAATGCACGCGTGTGAAACTATGGGAGGAGCGAATTACATTTGCACTGACAAAACTGGAACTTTGACGAAAAATGAAATGAATGTGTTTAAAATATTGACGGGTGGATGTAAAATGATTAAATTAAATCAAAATATTGAAGTTAAAAATGTTGGAAATATTGATAAAACTAAAGCGCAAAATGAAGTTGTGCAAATTAGAGAAGATTTTCAAACTGTGTTTAAAAATGAGAAATTTTGGGATATTTTAAAAACTGCGCTTGCGTTGAATGTGGAATGTTCTATTACGAAATTAGATAAACCTAATATTAATGGCGACACTGAAGTCGCAGAGACCAAAAACAAAACTGATAAAGCATTTATTGATTTTTTATATCGATTCAGATCACCAATTAGTGTTGAACATGATAAATATTTATCATCTCCGAATAATTTCAAACAATTTCCTTTTGATTCTAAACGAAAAAGAATGACAACCTTTATTAAAAATGAAGGTTTCCCTACAAATTTCAGATTGTTTTCAAAAGGTGGAGCTGAAAACGCAACGAAATATTGTTCTAGATATTTAGATCCCGAAACAGGCGAAATAAAAGTTCTCGATGATGTGAATAGAAAATACATTGATGACACAATTGAAGATTTTAATAAAGACAAATTACGTTCTTTATATGTTTGTTACAATGACATTAATGACAATGATTTTAATAACTGTGAGCAAACAAACAGCGAAGGAAAATTAATTGATCAATACAACAACATTTTCTTAACAGTTTTTGGAATAAAAGACTCTTTAAGAGACGGTGTGAAAGAAGCAGTTATTAAATGTCACGAAGCATCAGTGAAAGTTATTATGGTCACTGGCGATAATATTGTAACAGCGACTGCGATTGCGAAAGAATGCAGCATTTTAGATGAAACTGTTGATTTGAAGAATTTATCGAAAAAAGACATTGAATTTAACCCCGAAGAAACTAACGATAAATCAAAAAAAGATGCGCATATTAATGAACTTTTAGACAATTGTCCAAAAGCGATGACTGGAAATTCTTTTTACACTGCGATTGGAGGATTGATATGCGAAATATGCGAAGAAGACACTAATGCTTGTAAATGTCCGAAAACTGAAGCTGAAGCGAAACAAATGGCTGAAAAAGATGGAACTGAGCCGAAGCCGGTGAAAAAAGATGTTATTAAAGATATGGATAATTTCAAGAAATTAATTGAAAATTTAATGGTGATGGCTAGATCACAACCTATTCATAAATATTCTTTGGTTTTGGGACTGAAATCACTCGGAAGTGTTGTTGCTGTCACTGGGGATGGAACTAATGATGCGCCTGCTTTGAGTAAATCTGATGTTGGTTTTGCGATGTTCGCCGGAACGGACATTGCGAAAGAAGCGAGTGACATTATAATTATAGACAACAATTTTAGTTCGATTGTCGTTGCTATAATTTACGGAAGAAATATTTATGATAATATTCGTAAATTTTTACAATTTCAACTTAGTGTGAATTTCTGCGCTTGTTTGTTGGTGTTCATTTGTGCTTGTATTGGAAATGAAACTCCTTTGAAACCAATTCAAATGTTGTGGGTGAATTTAATTATGGACTCTTTAGGAAGTTTGGCATTAGCAACGGAGCCGCCTTATGATGAATTACTTCAGCGAGAGCCCACAAAAAGAAACGAAAGTATAATTTCAGCGTTGATGTGGAAACACATTTCAATTCAATCTTTAGTTCAGTTGATTTTGTTGATAATTATGTTTTTAATCGCTCCTGAGTTTATGAAAGAACAAAATCTTGTAAGATTGGCTGAAAATAATATAATTTTAGATTGCTATGGAGAATTGCCTGGAGGAAAAACAGACCCTGATTATATTATTTACGGGCCGGAATCAAAATGGGGAAATACGAAATTAATCATTGGTGCGAATGAAGAAAAATGTGGAAATTACGCTGATCGACAGGATTTGAGTGTTGCGTATAAAGAATATCAAGATTCTCAGGGAGGAACTGTTCATATGACATTGATATTTACGATTTTTGTGTTTTATACGTTATTCAATCAGTTTAATTGTAGAATTATTAATGATCAGTTTAATATTTTTGTTAGAATCACAAGAAGTTTGTTGTTTCCTTTGATAACTTTATTTGAAATGGCTTTGCAGGTGATTTTAGTTCAGTTTGGAAACACAGTTTTTCACTGCTGCGAAAGAGGATTGACTGGAAAGCAATGGGGAATTTGTTTGGGATTTTCGGCTATAACTTTTGTGGTGAGTATTATTTGTAAGTTGATTCCTTTGCAGAATTGCATTCAGCCGATTTTGGATAAATATGGCGGAGATGATGATGATGAGGAAGAAGAAGAAGGTGAAGTTAAAAAAGTGGAAAAAAAAGAGAAAAATGTTAATAAAAAGAATAATAATAATAGTAATTTTGAGAGTATTGATAGTAGTATTAAAATTAAAATTAATAAAAATGCTGATAGAGAAATTTATAATGATAATGTTGAAAGTGACTCGAGCAAAGAAAATAATCCTCAAAGTGATAATAAAATGTTGTCAATTAAAGAAAAAAAGGAATTAATTGAATAATTACAAAATAAATAAATATTTAATGATATTATTTTTTATTTTATATATAATAATTTTTTGATATTTTAAATATAAAATTAAATAATAATTAAATATTAATAATTAAATTATTGATTGATAAAAATAAGCGCATTTTTTTCTATCGAATTTTAATATGAATTTTTCATTTGGTTTGTAGCAACTTTTTAAAATTTCACAAAAACATTCTTTATTATTTAAATTATTTACATTGTAATTTTCCATAAAAATAATGTGACTACAAAATTCATTTACAATGTCATTATAAGCAATTTCTTTTATGAAATTTTTTTCAATTGAAGTTTCATCATTTTCATTTTTATTTAAATTTAAATCACCCGCAATGTCATTTTCATTAATGAAATAAAATTCATTAATATAAATTGTGTTTAATTTGAATTTTTTAGTCAAATGCAAAATAATTCGCATATAAATTCTTGCATGTTTTTTATTAAAATATTCTAATGAAAATAAATTACTCAAATTATTAAAAACTAATGTTTTAATATTATTATCTTCGGATAAAATATTAAATAAATTATATTCTAAAAAATAACCAATTTGATTAATGTCTAAAATTCTAATGATAGAAAATTTATTTTTGATGTTTTCAATTTGTTCTTTATTTAAACCAACTTTTGAAAGAAAATCTTGAATTAAAATTGAATTGAAATTCAAATCAGTGTCAATGTACAAAACTTTTGTGTTTGTGTAAATTATTTTTTTTAAAAGATACAAAATTACAAATTGATTTTTTAATGAATAATTTGTGCCTACAATTGAAGTAATCATTCCATAATCAAAATATTTATCAATAATTTCTTTATTATTCATATTTTTTTTAAATTTAAATTTAATCTAATTTCTTTTTATTCCGTTAAATTATAATAATTTAATTTTTAATTAAATAACATAATTAAAAAATATAATTGAAAAAAAATAAAAATAAATAATAAAAATAACTTAATAAAATAAATCTTAGTTTTGCATTAAATAATAATAAAATAATTTAAATATTTATTTTATTGAGTTTGAATGATTTCATAGAATTCTTCTGAAGTCATGTTAGTAGCATTATCAGCAGCTTTAGCTAATAAATCTTTGACTTCATCAGAAGTGACAGAATCTCCTAATTCTTCAGTAGCTTTTTTAATAGAAGTGACTGTGATTTTGTCTCCATCACTGAAAGTTTCGAAAACTCTTCGGGATCCATCTTTAGAAGTGGTGTCGCTGACTTGATCTTCAACACCATCGAGGAATTGATCGAAAGTAATTCCGTTTTTATAATCATTTTCTATATTTGAGATTATTTCAAATAAAGCAGGATTTTTTTTTTCATATCCTAAACTGGCCATAACATCAACGATTTCAGACATATCTACTTTTCCTGTTTTGTCATAATCAAATAATTGAAAGGCTGTTCTGATTACATCTCTATCAGCTGCGCTGAATCCTCCTTTGTGCATTCTTGACATTTTTATATAATATTTTTTTTGATATATTTTTTTAAATATTAAATAAAATATGTTAATTTATTAATTATAATAATTATAAAAAATAATATATTAATTATTTTATTATTATTTTTTTTTAATTGTTTATTAATTGTTTGATTAGTTCTGAATTTAAATCTTCGTTGGTTAATTTTGGAATTATTTTATTTGATTTGTAAATTTTGTATTGATTGTTATTTATGTTATTTAAATTTGTGTAAGATTTTGATTTGAAATTGTTGTTATAAATGTTATTAATATTATTATTACTTAAATTTCTTTTTAGAATTTTATTATTTGTTAATTTATCAAATTTTATTTTAAATTCATTAATTTTTTCTTTAAAATCATTATTTGAATTTTTTTTGTTGTTTAATCTATTAATTAAAATGTAATTTTCTTCAAATTTATTATTATTTTTTTTTGGATTTTTATTTAAATCATAATTAAATCCAATTTGCATTGACATTTGTTGAATTTTATTATATTTTTTTTTTTCTTTGTATTTTTTCATTTCATCGTTTATTAAATTATTATAATTATTTTCATTTAAAATTTCATCATAATTAAATTTATTTTTGTTATTTTTTTGTTCGATAATTTCATCAAAATTAATATTATAATTATTATTATTTTCATTATTATTATTATTATTTGAATTGTAATTTTTTTCCATTATTATTTCATCAACAAAATTTTTCATTTTATTTAATAAATTTTTTGAGATTTTTTTTTGAATGTTTTTTTTATTTAATTGTTGAATATAAATGTTATTTTCAATATTATTATTATTATTTTCATCTTTAAAAGTAAAAGAATTTTCTTTTAATTTTAAAGAAAAATTATTATTATTATCATTATTTATTATTTCATCTTTTAAAAAAGATTTTTTTATTCTAAAAGATTTTTTATTATTATTATTATTATATTCATTATAAAAATTATTATTTTTTTCTCTATTTTTAATTAAATTTTTAACTTCTTCATCATTAATTTTAAATGATTCTAGCGCATTAATTTTATTTTTAACAAAATTTTCGAATTTATTTTCTTGATTTTTATTTTTTTTATTTTTTTCTTTAAATTTTTTTAATTCATTATGAACATAAAATTTAAATTTTTTATGAAATTCTTCTTTTTCTTCAAAAGATTCAAGCAAATTATTTAAAATATTATTATTATAATTTTTATTAAACATTTTATTTTTTTCTATATTATCCCATTTGTCTTCTAATTCTTTTAAAATTGAATAATCACTTTGATTGTTTAAAACATTATTATTATTTTCATTGTTATTATTTATTCCATCATTAAATTCATTTGATTGAATATTATCGTTGTATTCATTTAAATAATTAATGTTACTTAAATTAGAATTACTTAAATCTAAATTATTATTATCGTTGTTGTTTATAATAATATTATTATTTTTTTTATTGTTTTTCATTTTAAAATTAATTTTATGATAATATTTTTTTGTTTTATAAAATAAAAAAATATTATCAAAAATATTAAATTAAAAAAATTTATAAAAAATAAAAAATAATATATCTAATGTTAGATTTTAAACCTCAAAAACCTAATGTAAAAAAAAGAAAATTTAATATTGGAACTAATCCATCAAAAAAAACAAATTTAGTTGAAGTTGAACAAATTATAACAACAAAAATAACAAACAATCCAGTAAATGAACCAGTAGATGATGACATTCCAGATGAAAGAATAGAAAATCCAAACAAACCAAAACGTTTTGTGATAGGAAGCAATTCTAATAATAGTAATAATAACACAAATAATAAAAAATTTAATATTGGTTCAAATACAAAAAATAATAATACTAATTCAAATAATAAAAATGTTATTAATAACCCTTTTAATAGACCAACTCCTTTATTAGAAGATGTTATTAATCCAAATAATAATGCTGGACCTTTGCCTCCTTTTATGATGCCTGAAGAAAAAAATTCACATAATAATATTATTGAAGATGATTTTTTAATTGCCGAAGAAAGTTCAAGTAATGTTAGACATGGACCCATTCCAGTAATGCAAATTAAACATAAAGAAATTACAATTAAAGAAATAAATCCACCGGAATTAAGTGCTAAAATTGGAGTTGAGCCAAAAAAGAAAGTAATTCATATTCATCAAATAAATAAACATAATGAAGACGCTGAATTATTTTAAGTTCATATTATGTATATTTCTATAATAATATTAATATTATATAATATTTTTAATTTTTATATAATTATAAATATTATTATAAAAAAAAATTTAAAACAAATATTTTTTCTTATATTTATAAAAAATATTTTTTATAATACTAAAAAATAATATTAATATTTATTATAAAAGCACGTTTTTTAAAAAAATTTTAATTAATAAACTAAAAATGTCATATGAAAATTACTACAAAGATGATTTAGAAACTCCTGGAAGCTATTTTATAGAAAACGATGATACAAAAATGGATTTCACTGATGAAGATTGCAACACTCCAACTCCAACAGGCGATGGAACCTATGAAGAATATCAAAAAATTTTTACAGACAAAGGCTTCAAAATTGAAAAAGATTATGAACAAGATGAATCTCTCTTCAGACAAAGTTCAAATGATGTTTGTCTTCCTGCTCCTCCTGAAGTTATTATTAATAAACATGATGATTGTAATAATTTTGGCTGTCCTGAAACACCTGATGGTCAAGGAAATTTATTCAGACCCACTGTTAATAGCAATGAAATTAATTCTATCAAATATAATAATAATGATTATTGTATAAATTTACCTACTCCTTGTCTTTCCACTGTTTCTACTCCTTCTTGTTCAACTTCTAAAAAAATCAAGTTTAATATTGTTTCTTTGGAAAATTTAACAAAAAGTGATAAATTAGGTAATATTTATAATGAAGTTACTGATTCTAATTCAAATGAAAAGTTTAAGACTGTTCAAAGTGATAATTTAAATAATTATAATGATGTGGATGTTAAAAAAATTAGCAATACAAATGGTGTAACTGATAATAATGAAAGCTTAATCAAAAAAAAATTTTCCGTTTCTTTGGTTAAATATCAAAATCCAACTAGACGATTTAAACCAGATTCAATTAGGAAAAAAATAAAATCAAGAACTCATAAACATTTAAGAAATCTATTAAATGAATATTTACGAAAAGCAAAAAGTAAAATGATATTTGATTATTTCCCTCAATCATTTGTAAGTAATGTGAAAATAAACATAAATAAATCAGTTCTTAATCTAACGCTAAGAGAACTATATTTGAAGGAATTTAAAGGTTTAGCAAAAGATAAAGAAAAAGAAATTAATAATAAGAAAGTGATTTATTATTTGGAAAAAAATAAAGACATTGGGACTAATAGTGGTGTGGAAAAGCTATTAAACTACAAATATAAAGACATATTAAAATTGTATTTTAATAGTGAATTATTTAAGAAAGATCTAAGTCGTTTAAAAGATGAAGGAGAAGACGATGAATATATAAATAAATATAAATTTCTTGCTTTAAACTGGTGTGATTTTTATGAACAAAGTGGAAAGAATAATATACAATTCTAAATTTCTTATTAAAATTTTTCTTTTATGAATCAGCTATAAATATAATTTAATAAATTGATTCATTAAAAGAAAAGAAAGAAATTTTTGGATTGTATGTTAGAAATTTAATATTATAAATGTAAATATAAATATGATTAGTTGTATAAGTATTATATATTTTAAATTTAAAAAATTATATCATTCTTTTAATAAATAATTTATTATAATATGAAAAAGTTATTTAAAATTTATTTTGAAAATTATTTTTTTTTAAAGATATTTTTATAAAAATTATTAAATTTTAAATTATTTATTATTTTAAATTAAATAAATAATTATATGATAAAAAATATATTTAATTTATATTATAAAAAAATAATATAATATGGAAAAATGTGGGAATGAAAATTGTTCAAATATTCTTGATAATAATTCTCAAATATATGAATGTTCAGATTGTTCGAAAATGTGTTGTTCAGAAAAATGTCTTTTAAATCATACGAAAAATCATTTATCTAATCAAAATAATAATAATAATAGAAATGTAAGTCAAAAAATTCGTTCTTCTTTTTCTCAAAGTATTTTTATTAAATTAGGTTCAATTAATTCAGCTTTAAATAATATGAATGATCCAAAATTTATATTAATTAATTTTGATATAAATAAAAATAATAAATTAGGAAAAGGAGATTATTCTGATATTTATTTTGCCAAAAATACAAAAGATAATAAAGATTATGCAATTAAACATATAAAAAAAAATTTAATTAGCCCTGATAAAATTTACAAAGAAATTGAAATTCATTTATTATTAAATCATCCTAATATTTTAAAATTATATGATTATAAAGAAGATAATAATAGTTTCTTTTTAATTTTGGATTTATGTAAAATGAATTTAAAAACGTGTATTAAAAATAATTTAATTAAAAATGAAAATGATATTTTTAATATTTTTATTCAAATTCTTGATGGAATTCATTTTCTCCACATTAATAATTATTCACATAATTTAATTCGTTCAGAAAATATTCTTATTAAAAATGTAAATGATTTAGATAATAATATGAATTCAAATAATTTTAACAATGTTTTATTATGTGATTTCAAAAAATTAAATAAAAATGAAGAATATAATGAAAATAATCAAATTTATGATTTATGGTGTTTGGGAATTGTTTTATATGAAATGATTTATAAAAAATTACCTTTCAAAGAAAATGATGATTTTTATGAATATTTTAATAATGGATTAAATATAAATGATTTAATAGATAATAATAATAATAATATTTCTGAAGAATGTATAAATTTAGTTAAAAATTTATTAATGTTAAATAAAAATTCTCAAATTAAATCTAAAGAAATTTTTTCTTATGGTTGGATTAATAAATTTGAAAAATTATATAAAAAAATTAAAATTCAAAAAACTTTACAAGAAAAAAATAATTATATTAATGAATATAAAAGTTTTGATTTAAATATAAATAAAAATGAATTTAAACAACCTGTAATTAATAATGATAATGATAACATTTTTCAAAATGCTTTAAAAAAAGTTAATACAAAAAAAAAGAAATACACTTTAAACAACAATAAATATGAACCAAATATATTAAAAACTTCTATTTCTAATAATAATAATAATTTTGAAGAAAATGATGATAATAATTTTAAATTATTAAAAGATTCCATTCAAATTGCAAATCAAAATAAAGACCTTTATAAAATAAATGAAAATAAAAATTTAATTGAAAATAATAATAATGATCATAATAATAATAATAATAATATAAACAAAGAAAGTGATGATGATGATGATGATAATAATTATCCATATAATTTTACAACACATAAAAAATTAAAACTAATAATGCCTCCTAAAAATAAAAAAAATCAAAATGATAATAATATAGTAAATGTTCCAAAAATTGATGAGAAAAATTTTCAAAAAAATAATAATGAAAAATTATTTATTGATGAAATGAATACTCCAACACCTTATAGTTCCAAAACAGAAAATTTAAATTTAGATAATGCAATTGGTTTGTTGCAAAATGCAAATAAATTAAAAGAAAATAATGAAAAAGTTGATAAAAAAAATCCAGAAAAAGTTCATAAAGAACCAAGTTTTTGGCAAAGAATATTAGCTCCTTTTAAATGTGGAGATTAAATAAAAATAATATATAAATTTAATTAATATAAATTAGTATTTTTAATATTTATTTATATGGTATTTAAAATTATGAGAACAATATTTAGAATTATATATTAAATATAAAATAAATAAATAATTTTATATTAATTTATTATTTTTATTAGAATAACTTCTTTTAATTTTTTTAAAATAAATATTTTCATTGCTATTTTTTTTATAAAATTCATCTAATTCATTTTTTAAATTAATTAATTTTGTATGAACTATATTTCTTAAATTATTTT
>JAEEGL013005489.1_pt1 | contig 12959 bp, 13 predicted proteins | sample 9134231 | NCBI WGS metagenome assembly JAEEGL01 (sample SAMN16246548, study PRJNA631951) | gut metagenome | biome: gut microbiome; feature: rumen; material: fiber-attached | host: Bos | place: Iran: Karaj | collected 2018-10 | reverse complement strand
GCTACAGGCACGATAGCTTTAGGCTTCTTACCCGTCTTAGCGATACGGTCCTTGATTGCCTCTTCTAACAAGTCAGGATCCATATTCCAAGTGTCACGCTCAGAATCCACGAACACAGGTGTAGCTCCCAAATAAGTAATTGGGTGTGAAGACGCACAGAACGTAAAACTCTGTACAATCACCTCATCACCAGGACCAACACCACAAGCAATCAGCGCCAAATGTACCGCCGCTGTACCAGCACTCAATGCCACCACGCGTTTATTCTCGCCACAAAAAGCTTCAAGGTCTTTTTCAAACCCATTTACATTTGGTCCCAGAGGCACAACCCAGTTGGTATCAAATGCCTCTTTAATATACCTCTGTTCCAATCCAACCTCACTCATATGAGCCAAGCACAGATATATTCTTTTCTTTGCCATATATTATCTTAATTTTTACTTCAGACTTTTAAAACCCCTACTTCACAAACTCAGAATAATGCTTCTGAGCTTGAGTTTTAGTTAAAATGTGAATAGCGATTCCATCCCAGACCTTAGTATATCCCTTCAAACGATTAAGACACTCATCTTTCATTACCTCAAAAAGTTGGCCATCTTCGGGTCTGATGTCAATTATCGTTAAGAAATAAGCCTTTATTTGTCCCGTATGCAAATCAACATTTTTCTCCATCTCTAAAGTCTTACCAAAAGTATGCTGATAATGGGCAGACATAAACATCTGGATTGTATCAACGACCTTCTTAACAATGATCTTCACACGATCATCAGCTTTCTCTTTAAGCTTCGCTGATCTATAATCTTTTAGTTCTATTGCATAGAATTCCGACTGGCCTGAAGCCAATATCTTCACCCAACAAGCATCCATTTCCTTAAAATAGAATGCACACAAGGGGCTATAAGGGACGGATTTCTCAAATCTGAACCACTTCTCTGTCGGAAAATCAAGAGTTATATTACTTTCAGTGAAACCAGCCATAATTAAAGCATTTACTCCATCATATCCGCATCCAGATCCTCATCAAGCATCGCCATCGTCTCTAACGAAATGTCATTTTCTGGAATACCTTCTCTGAGATTATAAAATTCACTATCCACCACTCCTTTTTCGTTTCTTTTCAAACAGCAGCAAGATACATCCATCTTCTTCTTTCTCGACTCAATATGAAGCTGTTTCAAGGTAAAATAGCTGTGTGTCGTAATAAACACCTGTACGCCTTTGTCTGCCAGCATTGACAGGACTTTTACCAGCAGGCGAAGCGCCCCGGGATGAAGATTATCCTCAGGTTCATCAAGAAATAGGACTGTATTTTTATTAATCTGACCATTTGCTATCAACGTTGTCAGAATTCCAATATGCTTAACACCTTCCGCCGTCAATGCCATCATATGATCAGCCCCCATCCTTTTGTATACAAAACGCTCAGAAGAGTTTATCTGCCGTAATTCTCCAGCAAACATCTCATGCATCTGTTTTATAACTTCACAAAATGTAGAAGAAATTTCTTCCTTCACTGGAATATCAAGCAAATCTATCAAATCAAGAGTTGTATCATCCCAACCTGGATAAAAATACTGTCTTACGATAGCCTTAATCGTATTAAAAGCTGTCAATACCTCTTTAGCAGGAATGAAAATGTAATTTGTGCCTTCCTTTACACTAGTGCCTTGAGAAATCTTAACTTCAGACACCATTGTCTTTGTATCTATCCCATAAGAAAATGCGACCTTCTGAGTTTGACCACCAGAAAGTTTCATCTCAACAGACAGTTTCTTTGGTGTTCCATTTTTACGAACCAATTCATTGAGCATTTTCTTAATGCCATAAACCGATTGTAACTTTTCTGAGAACAAATTCTTAAAAGGATCAGCCTGCTCATGAATTTGTTGTTTTTCATATAACTCAGTAGACTTGCCTACTGCATACATCATTTTAATGAGCGCAGTTTTGCACACATCATTTTTACCTAGTATTATGGTAATCTTAGGGAAGGGATTCGGGTTAGCAAACTTCTCGAATCCCACCACATTCGACATATTCAGGTAATCTATCATATTTTCAAATCAAATTCTTATGCAAAAATACATTTATTATCGCAAGCATTCAATATTCCACAAGTATTATTTTATTTTTTTAACAAACCACTTAAGTTCATCCGTTGAATATTGTCTTATACTTACATCAACCATGCAGAAAAAAGACATTACTTTAAGAAAGTAAACGAACAACCTAGTGAAGCATGATGTTTTACCTTCATACCAACACCATGAGGATTATCTTCTAAGTACCCTTTACTGCTACAAATATATCATACAAGTTTCTCATACATCTATATTCCAAATTGCAAAGCCATCAGTTCGCCATACTCCAGGTGATCGAATGAATGTTTAAAATCACGTTTGCAGCTGCAGAAGTACGGTCTCGTATAACAGTAGGTGAAACTTTAATATAAAACTCTATCAAACCACTATATTATACAATCACCCTTTACAAGAACCTTTATCAAAGATTTCCTCACTATCGAGGATTATTGGCTCTACGTCAACATCCCTAAGGAATATATAAGGTTTCTCGTAGTGAAAGAAAGGTGCTCTCTCAACACGATCGGCATTACCATCCTCCATAATCTTGATAGTATCCTCAATTAAATCAAAGCCCACATGTGCCATAACACCAGCATAGGCCATATGACGAATGTTAACCTCAGTCACTTTCATATTGCCATTCTTATCTTCTTTCAAATCAAAAGACAGAATACCATGCGCAGGAACATTCAACTTCTTCTCAAGATACTTAATGCAACGGTCACAAAACTCATTAATACAATCTTCATTCAGGAAACGACCAAATGCCGTATTACCAGTAACATGTGAAGGAGCTGTGTTAGCCATTACATACTCTGCACATTCAAGAGCAGCCCCCTTCACATATTCTCCATTATAGTAAAGCATTTCGTTTGCCAAGTGACGACCTGTCAGAAATTCGCTTACTGTAAATTCCGGAATCCGACTATTGATAAAAAGCCATGATTTATAACTACTCAGATCTTCCAGTTTCAGAGACCCAAGCCCGCCTGTTCCTTCAGTAGCCCGAATCCAACAGGGGAAACCTATTTCTTTCTCTACATCTTCATAGCGAGGATTATCCTGCGTTATTTTTATTGTCTTTGGGATAAACTCCGTACCTTCTAATAAATCAGCCATAATACTCTTATCCTTCAGCGATACAGAAAGCAATTTACTTCCAATAAACACAGGACAAGGATAACGGCCATTCTTATCATAATAATCGCCCCACTCTACAATCTCACTCTCAGGCTGAACAAAGGCATAGTCGATATGCTTTTCTGCCACAAGTCTCTCGATAAAAGGAAAATAGGCATCATCCGTACAACGAGGACATATATAATACTCATCAAGCAGTCCCGTCATAAAAAAACCCACAGCTTTTTTATTGACATCTATCCCAATCAAATGATAATCTGGATGGTTTTCACGAATAATACCAGTAATAGATCGAGGCGTTAAACCTCCGATACCTGTAATTAAAATTGTCTTCATATCATTTATTTTTTACTTCTTTCTTTTTTCAGATTAGTCTCAACTAATGCAGTATCTACAGAAACATCTTTGCGTTCAAGAACATTAATAATAGTTTTAATTAAAATTACGATATCAAGTTTTAATGATATATGTTCTGCATAATATGCATCATACTCAAGTCTATCATCCCACTTCACAGAATTTCTTCCATGCACCTGTGCCCATCCAGTTATTCCAGGCAGGACAGTATGCCGAAGGGATTCTCTTTCTGTGTAGTATGGCAAATACTCCACGAGCAAAGGTCTGGGACCTATAAGCGCCATATCTCCTTTCAGTACATTAAACAACTGTGGCAGTTCATCAATACTGGTAGAACGAACAAAACGGCCCACTTTGGTAAGCCTCTTAGAATCGGGAAGAAGCTTTCCCTCCTCATCCCTTTCGTCAGTCATTGACTTATATTTGATAACCTTAAAAATCTTACCATCCTTTCCTGGGCGTTCTTGGAAGAAGAATGCCCCGGCACCTTTGTTGGCAAAGTGCAGCCAAATGGTGACAACCAATAAAACAGGGCTGATGCAGATCAGGACAATCAGTGATATCCAAAAATCAAAGAATCTTTTTAAAAAGTGCTTGTACATTATCTATCTGGTTTAATTTGCAATATCTATGGGAACGTTCTGTTTTTCTATGCTTTTACCAACATCGGCAATGGTGGTGGCAGCACCAAAGGCCCAGGTGGTGATATATTTTCTTAATTCTTAGCTTTTAATTTCTATTAATGTTCAAAGTAAAATGAACCACCGTGGTCAAAGTCATTATGTTTGTAGCAACGGTCCTCACATCCGTAGCCAGCACACTGGCAGTTAAACCATGCGCCATATAATTATGACCCGAAGATTAAATTCCATACTTTTCTGTTTGCAAAAATACGACAATAAAATGGAATCTCCAAATAAAAAGACGAAAAAAACAATCTGTCGTATCAATCTACAGGCTTCACGTCAATATAGACAGATGACTTCAGCTTCAACTTCAACATTAGAAATCTCATAAAGTCCATAACCTTGCAGTTCATCGGACGCCGGTCATATCTTACGCCTTTCCATCTTGTCATCTTTTGGTATTTCACAAATGTGCTTCTGAATGGATGTGGCATAAAACATTTCAACCAAGGTTTGTTTGCTTCGGTGAAATGCACAATGACAGGATCTTTCATTCCATCCTTGATCTCTTCATCATGTTTCTCGACATTCCATTCAGGAACCTTTCTTAAGAAACCCGTTTGAAAATTGTATCTTAAAGGTATTTGAAGTTTCTTATCCTGTAAGACGACATTCAATACATCCTGATCTACAAACACAATTCTTTCTGGATAATCCGTCAAATAGTTAATGCAATCCTTTGCGATATCATGAGTCCGCCAATAATCCAGATTTATCAACATCACTCCAGAATTGAAATGACCTTTCTGACGAGAATAGCCTAAACGCTCAAATACTTCCAGCCTTTCTTCTGCCCAATCTATAGCAGCTCCTATCGCATAATTTTCAGACAAATCAGTATTCCAAAGTGGCAGGAGTGAATGTCTTATTATGATATCTCCGTCCAGATATAAGACTTTATCTAAAGTCTGTGGCAGTATTTCTGCAAGAAAAATACGATAATATGTAGCTCTGCTAATATGAATGCCGCTAATTAGAGGGAAAGAAGCCGTTAGCTGATTACTTACACGATAGAATATACATTTCTTACCTTGTAATCCCGATATATTTTCCTCAAAATCCTTTTTCTCCTCATCAGCAATACTCTCATCAATCACTAAATGAAAAACGATATCCACATCAGGATTGTTCGCACACACAGAATACATCATGATACCCGTAGGCATCATAAACCCTTTATCACAACACGCAACAATATCCATACTATTCCTTTATATGTTTGGCGATTTTCTTTACTAAATTAATCCGGTCCTCTGAGAACTTCCTGGCCCAAAGACACGGGCTATTCACCAGTTCTTCAAAATTCTTCTCCTGCCACACATACGGATTGCCCCGACTCCAGTCAATCTTTCTACAGCAATTGCCAAACTCCTCATGACCATCATATACTTTATCCATCAAATCATTCTCTATCAGAAATGCTTGCATGAACATCTCGTCTGGAAGCAGTACATGCTTGTACCTTTTTAGAATTCTCTCCTTCAGCGAGACTAAGTCCTTTGCAAGTTGCCATGTAATACTAAACCATGCAGATCCAATCCGCTGAGTATGCAAAGGAGTCACAGTATACAAATGTAATATTTTCTGGACACGATAAGATAAGCCATTCAGCCAACCGGCAGCAATATATTTCCTGCGATAATCTCTTCTATGAAAAGGATACCACACGATTCTTTTTTTGACATCTTCTTCTGTCATGTCGTTCGAGTAACCAACAAATTCATATCCCTTGTGTTCCTGAAAGAATTTCTGAATATAGGAATGACTCTTGATGGGGAAATCCACTCCCGACAGAAGATGCAAGTAATCATAATCACATTCCACGGCTTCCTCCAACAAGTTCAACGTTGCCTCTACGATGCTGATATGACCCCATTTTACATCAACCCTGTTCTTTATAAAAACAAGCTTGGAGTGTCTGATGGCGTCCTCAAATTGAGAAATCTCCACATGACCAGCCTTTTTATCAATATGTACATATATATCGTTATCTGGCGAATCCAAAGCCTTCAGCAGCTCTTTCAATAAGACGTAATTACCATGAGCCAAAATCAAATAAGCAAACTTCATATTTTTACTTTGCACATTATTTCCTTCAAAACGAATTCATCCTTTCTTACTAAAAGAACACCTCCATATACAAGCGCTCCGATTATTGGAATAATCAATAGGTTCAACCAATCACTCAGGTTTAAGACTCTCACGCCATATATAGTCACTAGCATTACAATACCAGCCAAGACACAGTTCATATAATGCACACTCCACCGCTTCACATGAATGTATTTCCTGCCAAACAAGAACATTGTTATAGTGACCACCAACTCACATGCCACCACTGCTATAGCAGCACCGTTATATGAATAGACAGGAATCAGCAACAAACATAGCAACAGATTGACAACAGCTCCAGTTGCTACCGACCAGATAGCTTCTTTCTCATGCCCCAAGGGATATAATATCTGAAAGCATGGGATACCGGAAAGGGCAATCAATAGGATAATGGGTGACATAATCGTCAATGTCGTGATAGCAGGGGCATACGAAGCACCACAAAACAAACGGATAACAGCCGGTGCCATCACCACTGTTCCCACAGATAAAGGTATGCTAAGCAGAACTACAAAATCAACTGTTTTCTGACATAACAGATTAAATGCATCTTTTGTCTGTTCTTTCGCCAAGTATGAGGACCTGGGAACCAAAACACCCTGCAAAGCCCTCACAATTCCTAACAGCAGTTGGGTAATCTTTGTTGCTCCGGCATAATACCCCACAGCCACATTACTACACATAAAGCCCAACAACAGTGAATTCAGGTTCACATACAAACTGATTATAGCATACAATGCAAACACTTTCAACGATGGATAAAGGTGCCTTATGACACACAGACTCTTCAGATTAATATCACTCCAGGAAATGAGTCGCCCTAATCGAATAAAATTAAATACGTTATTTCCAACTGTTCCAAAAATCAAGACAATGGCATAAATCAGTATATCATCTTTCGAATGTACACAGATGTATAATAGTACCACGCTTATACACCTTATCAACAGTCCACGCAGCGTGATATATTTAAAATCCTCATTACCAACGAAGAACCATTCTGCCCCAATAGCATTCAAAAACAGTTCAGCACTTAGTATCAAGAACAAAGGCACATCCCCTGTAACTTGTGGCACGAACAGACAGATAGCCACAACGTCCAGATAACCGACCAAGGTCAGTGCAAGATGTAGCAGCAGTATCTCTATCGCTGTAGAATCCCTTTTAGGCTTATCATCTCTGATTTTGGCTATCTCACGAATGGCATATATTGGAATTCCGAGACATGAGAACAAGCCGACATAGGAGATGATAGATGCAAAGAAACTCACCTGTCCGATACCATCAGCCTGCAGAATTCTGGAAGCGTATGGAAACGTCAGTAAAGGATAAAGTATTCCCGAAATATTACTAAGCAGACTATACAGGAAATTTGTCCTAACAGAACGCGCCATATATCCTACGTTTTATCTTTTTGGTCAGCCACCGTGTCCATCGCATTTTAGATAAGAAATGGATTAATACCATTAAAAGCAAGTCTTTTGAAAAACCTTCTGACTTCATCAACTCCATAAACCGACGGTGCACATATTGAAAATTATCATCCTCCGCACCTTCTATATACATTAAGCAGAAGCCATGAGAGAAATGATGCACTTCCATCAATTCACTCCCTATGGTCAGGTTTTCTACTATCGACTTATATATGTAACCATAATGCTTTATGACCTTTGCTTGATTAGTGGCATCCTTTATAGATTCTTTTCTTTTACAATAAACATACGTAACATCAGAAACCAGATACAGTTTCTCGACATACTTCATCATGCAGAAAGACCACAATATGTCTTCAAACAAAAGTCCTTCTTCAAATTCCAGATGATGGTCAATCAGAAAGTCTCTTCTTATAAGATTATTCCAAGCTGTTACAGGTATTTGTTTTCTCTTAAAGAAGATATCTCGGATTTGCCCATTTCCTACGACACATTTATCGTTCCACTTATAGTCTCTTTCTCCTTTTAAGGGTGAATAGATATAATTACCCTGTACGACATCTATAGTATGGTCCTCTATCACCGGACGAACCAGCTTCTCTATACAATCAGATGTTATTTCATCATCGCCATCTAGAAAATACACATACTCACCAGTTGCAGCATGCAGACCAGAGTTTCTGGCAGCCGACAGCCCACGATTCTCTGTATGACAGACAAACTTGAAACTGATAGGACCTTGATATGCCGCTATCAGTTTCTTACAGAGTTCTATACTATTATCAGGTGTAGCATCATCAACAATGATACACTCAATATCCTGATATGTCTGCGACAGTACTGATACAATACATCTTTCTATATATTCCCCAACACGATATACCGGAATAATTATTGAGACATTCACCATTGAGCAGTCACTCATGAGACCTCCCACATTTCATTAATAAGAGCAACATATCTGGCTGAAGTATTTTCTTCTGAATATGCAGCACGAATAGACGCTGCGTAGTTTCTTTTATTGAAATCCATATCAAGCATAATAGAAACGAGATGGTTTACATCTGTAGGCGCAAAATAGCACCCTTTGTTTTGCGAGACTTCCCGATGTATTGGAATATCAGATAAGATAACAGGAAGCCCGAACGACATAGCTTCTGTGATAGGCATTCCAAAGCCCTCAAACTTCGAAGCAGAGATGTAACACGACGCATTCCTATATATAGCACCCATTTCCTGATTCGAGACATGGCTTAACCACGTAATGTTTTCTTTTATCATTTGCGGAAGCTGCTCATATTCCAAACAAGCTTCTGAATTACACTCTTTCAGACCTATTATAACAAGTCGCTTTTTCCCGCCTTTATCGCAATACTTTTGGTATGCCTTCAGAATGGTCTTCTGATTTTTATAGTTAACATTACTTGAAATCGCAAGAAAATAACCAGGAGCGATACCTGTTTCGCAATCACAATCATATTTGCTCAGATGTACAGGGTTATAGATAACCTCTATTTTTCCTTTCGCATTGGGATAGAAATGTTCTATATCTGTTTTGGTAAAATTAGATATGGCCACTATCTTATCAGCTTTCTTTATCGATCTTGGTATATACAGCTTTCTGTGATAACGAACTTTATAATTGCACAATTCCTTTCTCTTAAACAGCAGGTCGTGTATAACAAGAATTTCTGGACACCTTTTTATCATGCCAGAAGTATTTCCTGGACTTAACAGCAAATCACCACTTGTTAATCCCAGTTTTATCGGTATGTAAGTTTGGAGTCCCAGTCGGAATATATAATTGTTGATACCATACTCCTTTATTTCAAACTTATCTGCATATTTCGACAGCATCTGAGCCTCAGATTTCTTGCATACCAATATCACCCTATCATATTTTATTTCCTCACGATGAACATAAAAATAATCTAAGATGTTTAATATATACTGTTGAAATCCGTAAGCAGCGTCTTTATGCAATGCCAATAAATCTATAACAAAACTTCTACTTCTCATCTTTCTTCATCTCATCAATAACGCCATCTGCCCTAAGCCCCACCAGAACTGAATCATAATAATACGTTTCGAAACTACAGGAGGGAGGCGACAGTAAATTCAGTAAGTAGCCATGAACTTTCAGGATTGTTTTTCCCAACAAACTGGCTTTCTTACCTTTCTCACCATATTGAGGCGTAACAGCAACCGCTTTAATACGCAACTGGTTATGAAGCATATATACTGGCATAAAAAACTCCCCCAGATATGCCAGAGCCCTTCTTCCTCTTGTATAGCCCGATGGTCTCATATACTTCTCACACTCAGCTAAGATACTGAACAGCCATGCAGCATAATCGTCAAACAACTTTTTGGGGCAAATCAGCATATTATTAGAATAAAACCGATTACCAAACAAATAATCAAGTGTCGTCTTTTCATACTCTGGATACAGTCGTTTCAAAGCCATCAGAAAGATGGTCACATCTTCCTGAGACACCATCGTAAGCAGGAACTTGTTAACCGATCCCATTTGTAGCGAATTCAGTAAGACTACATCATGAGTCTTAAAGATCTCATCAACATTCTCATTGGTTATCTGGAGATCAAAATACCTTCTATAATGACCAAACCCAATATACTCTACATCATGAAGATTCTTCCATGCCCAATACTGAGCCGTTAGTTCACAATACTCCGGGTTCTTCTCGCTGATATTATCCCCCGTATCGTCACCTATCATGTCTGACATCTCGTTCTTACATTTTGAGACTGCTCTACCTACATGTATCGGCGTATATATTTCATCATGATACACCGGACCAGGTTTATGACAAGCCACTAATATTTTCAATTTATCCATTATATCTCTGTCTTCAATGCTTTTTCTATAATCTGGTGCATGTCATAATACTTATATTCTGCCAGCCTTCCACAGAACATCACGTGCTCCAATTGTTCCGCATCAGCCTTATACTTAGCAAACCGTTCATTGTTTTTGGCATCATTCACCGGATAATAGGGTTCCATGCCTGGCTGCCACTCCTGTGAGTATTCCTTTGTAATGACCGTTTTGGGTTGAGTACCAAACTCAAAATACTTATGCTCTACGATACGCGTATATGGATGATCGTGGTCAGTATAGTTCACAGCTATGTTTCCTTGGAAACTCTCCTGATCAAGCAGTTCTTCCTCAAATCGCAAGCTACGATACTCTAAAGGTCCATATTTGAAATCAAAATATTCATCAATCGGACCTGTATAAATTATCTTATCAGCCAATGCATGATAAGCCTCACGATGCTCATTATAGTTCACATTCAACTGGATATTAACATCTTCAAGCAACTTATCAATCAGTTTGTTATAGCCTCCAACAGGAATACCCTGATAACAGTCGTTATAATAATTATTATCATAACAATATCGCACTGGCAAACGTTTAATAATAAATGCAGGAAGATCTTTACATGCCCGTCCCCACTGCTTTTCAGTATATCCCTTAATCAGTTTCTCATAAACCTCCCGGCCCACTAAAGAGATGGCCTGTTCCTCCAGATTCTGTGGTTCGCCTGTTATTTCCTTCCGCTGTTCCTCTATCTTTGCTTTGGCTTCCGCAGGTGTCTTTGTGCCCCAAAGTTCATAAAAGGTATTCATATTAAAAGGCAAATGATATAATTTGCCTTTATAACTTGCCAAAGGGCAATAACGGAAATGATTGAACGGGACCAATGAATTCACAAAATTCCAAACCTCTTTGTTGGAGGTATGGAATATATGAGGGCCATATTGATGCACCTGTATGCCTTCAACCTCTTTGCAGTACAGGTTTCCTCCAACATGCGAACGTTTGTCAATAACTAAGACTTTCTTCCCAGCTCGCCTTGCTTTATATGCAAATATGGAGCCACACAGTCCTGCTCCTATTATGAGGTAATTATATTGATGGCTCATCAAAAATTCCTCCACACCATCTTATTCACGATGCCTACGTAGCTCTGGATAATCTTTACCACCTTGGTTGATACGTTCTCTTCTACGTAATCGGGAACGGGGATGCCGTAGTCGCCAGCGGCATTCATACTTACTGCGGTATCTACAGCCTGAAGCAACGATTTTTCATCAATACCTGCGATGAAGAAGCAAGCCTTATCCAATGCCTCTGGACGCTCTGTAGAAGTACGGATACAAATAGCAGGGAAAGGATGGCCTACACTGGTAAAGAAGCTACTCTCCTCTGGCAACGTACCTGAATCCGATACAACTGCGAAGGCATTCATCTGCAAACAGTTATAGTCATGGAATCCAAGGGGCTCATGCTGAATAACACGACGATCCAAAACGAACCCAGACTGCTCCAAACGTTTGCGAGAACGTGGATGGCAGCTATACAAAATAGGCATATCATATTTCTCTGTCATCTTGTTTATGGCATTAAACAGCGAAAGAAAGTTCTTCTCGGTATCTATATTCTCCTCACGATGGGCGCTCAGCAGGATATACTTCCCCTTCTCCAGTCCAAGTTGCTGATGAATATTACTGGCCTCAATCTCTGCTAAATTCTGATGCAGCACCTCAGCCATCGGGCTACCAGTCACATAGGTACGCTCCTTGGGCAGTCCGCAATCAGCCAGATATCTGCGAGCATGCTCACTATAGGCCATATTCACATCGCTGATGATATCCACCATGCGGCGGTTGGTCTCCTCTGGCCGGCACTCGTCCTTACATCTGTTACCAGCCTCCATATGAAAGATGGGGATATGCAGGCGCTTGGCACCAATCACACTCAGGCAACTGTTCGTGTCACCCAGCACCAGCACAGCATCAGGCTTTGTCTCTACCATCACCTTATAACTCTTATCAATGATGTTACCCATCGTGGCGCCAAGGTCATCACCCACTGCGTCCATATAGATATCAGGATCAGCCAGTTTCAAATCCTTGAAGAACACACCATTCAGGTTATAGTCGTAGTTCTGACCGGTATGTGCCAGCAAGCAGTCAAAATATTGTCTGCACTTATTAATCACTGCAGCCAATCTGATAATCTCAGGGCGTGTACCCACAATAATTAGCAGCTTCAGCTTTCCATCGTTCTTAAAATGCTTTATCTCCATAATTCTTATACTTTTTCAAAATATGTATCT